>Ga0180009_10000402_pt1 | contig 61515 bp, 64 predicted proteins | sample OS_PC_MetaG_FD_123537 | JGI IMG/M metagenome (GOLD analysis project Ga0180009, IMG submission 123537) | Groundwater microbial communities from the Aspo Hard Rock Laboratory (HRL) deep subsurface site, Sweden - OS_PC_MetaG | ecosystem: Environmental > Aquatic > Deep subsurface > Groundwater... | reverse complement strand
TTAAGTATCATTTTGCCTGAGGTGATTAAATAAAAATACACTTATTCCGGTTTAATTAACCTAAAATTATAATGCTTTCACCTATAATCCATCTACTCTCAAACTTGATGGGGAATTCTGGAAAGCGTCTATCCTTGACAACAGGCGTTTTTTTTACTATAGTATGTCTTAACTTCAAATTAGAAAGAGGTGGATTGGTGAAAAGAACGTATCAACCCAATAACTTAAAAAGAAAAAAGACTCATGGCTTCAGGGCGCGTATGGAGAGCAAAGGTGGCCAAAAAATCCTCAACAACAGAAGAAGAAAGGGAAGAAAGAAGCTGACCGTCTGATCCATGACCTTCGCATTCAGGGAATTCCAGCGGATCAAGAAAGAAGACGAATTCGTCTATTTGCTTAAAAATGCCAAAAAAGTAAAAAATGATTTTTTTTTTGTATTTTTTGAAAAACAGCCGTCCGACCAGCAGGTTCGCCATTTCCGTTAACCGCAAGATCGGCAACTCGGTTGAGCGCAATTTTATTAAGAGAAAAATGAAAGAATGGTTCAGGTTGAACAGGCATTTGCTTGCCGATCCTCATGACCTGTGGATCTCCATGAAAAACAGATTCGACTGCTGCAACGCCGCCCAGGTGGAAAGTCTGTTCCTCGACGCTTTGGTCAAGATCAATTACCGCTAAAATGAAAAAAGCATTGCTTTTACTGATCAAAATATACAAAACGGCGCTTTCGCCGCTGCTTGGACGCCACTGCCGCTTTTTGCCAACCTGTTCCGCTTATACCTATGAGGCGGTGGAAAAACACGGCGCTCTCAAGGGCGCGTTTCTCGGTCTTAAGAGGATTCTTAAGTGTCATCCTTTTCATGCCGGCGGACATGACCCGGTTCCCGAAATATTCGAGGTGAAATCAAAATGGATACAAAAAAATTAATTCTGGCCATTGTCCTCTCCGTGACGGTTTTGCTGGTCTACCAGTATTTTTTCATGCCCAAACCGGCGGTCCAGCATCAGACGCCCCAGAACGCTGTCACTGCCCAGCCGCAAAACGCCGAAGCGGCCGCTGAGGCAAAGGCGACGACGGCACCCGACATCGGCTCGATCATGGGCCAGGACGAACCGGCCGTTCAAATAAGCGAAGCAATCCTGCCGGCGGTGGAGCAGGACATGATGGCCGCTACTGAACAAAATGTCACCGTGGACAGCTCTTATTTTACCGCTGTGTTCACCAACCGCGGCGCCGGCCTGACGTCTTTCGTATTGAAAAAGTACAAGGATGACGCCGGTAAACCCATGGATCTTGTATCACGCAGCGCCAAGGAAAACAGCTTCTACCCTTTCTATTTTCTGGGAAACGAGGAATTCTTCGCGACGCTAAACAAGGCCTTCTTTGTGTACCAGGGCGAAACCACGGTGATTATAAACGACCGCCAGCAGAAAGAACTTGTTTTTGAATTTGCCGACCTGGCCCAGAACCTGACGGCCACCAAAAAATTCATTTTTAGCGGCGACAGTTATTTGATCCGTCTCGATTTCCAGGTCAGCCGCAACGGCCAGCTCATCGACGCCTTGCCCGTGGTTTTCGGGCCCGACCTGGAAAATAACGACAGCGGCGAGCGTTCCATGATGATGGACCTGCAGATCGCTGCCTACGCCAACGAAAAACTTGAAACAGTCGTATTTGCCAAGCAGAAGACCGTGCCCCAGGCCGGGCAGTCATTCGAAAAGATCGCCGGTGAAAAAGGTTCCGGTTTTTACTGGGCGGCCTATGAAACGACTTATTTCGCCGCTGTATTCAAGACCGACCCGCTTAAATCCAGGCTTTCCTATCAAGTGATCAAGCAACCCCTGGCCAAGAACCAGGCCAAGCTGTATTCCTATATGATCGTCACCAACCCGCAAGCGCTTTTCATCGGCCCCAAGGATGAAAAAATCCTGGCCGCGGTGGAGAAGGAATTTCCCGATCTGAACAAGATCATCGATTACGGCTGGTTCGGTGCCATCGCCAAGATCATGCTCAAGGGGATCGTTCTTATCCACGGCTTCCTTCCCAACTACGGCTGGGCCTTGATATTTTTCACCCTGTTCCTGAAGCTGATCCTTTTTCCGCTGACCTATTCTTCCAGCGTCTCCATGGCCAAGATGCAGAGCCTGCAGCCCAAGATGAAGGCCATCAAAAAAAAGTACAAAAACACCAAGGACACGGAGCAACGCAAGCTGATGAACATGGAGATTATGGCTCTCTACAAGCAGGAAAAGGTCAATCCGGCCGGAGGCTGCCTGCCCATCCTGCTGCAGCTGCCGATCCTGTTCGGATTTTTCCGCTTGCTCTCGGTTTCCATCAATGTCCGCCATGAGCCCTGGATCCTCTGGATCACCGATCTGTCGAAAAAAGACCCGTATTACGTCCTGCCCATCCTGATGGGGGTGACTCAGTTCATCCAGCAGCGCATGACCCCTTCGGGCGGCGACGATATGCAGAAAAAACTGATGTATATCATGCCGGTCGTCATGACCGTTATGTTCGCCTCCTTTCCCAGCGGCTTGAACCTGTATTGGTGCTTCTCGAACGTGCTGCAGATCGGCCAGCAGCACCTCATCAACGAGAAGATCCATAAAAAGAAAAAAGATGAGGAACACGAGATCAAAATACTGAAGAGGAAGAAAGGAGCCAAAGATAAATGAGCGACAAAAAGGAATTCGTCGCCAATTCTCTGAAAGAGGCCATCCAGAAAGCGGCCGAGGATTTCGGCATTGAAGAAGAAAAACTAAAGTACCGCATCATCACCGAAAAAACAAAATATTTCGGGCACAAACAGCGAGAGATCTTCATCGAAGCCTGGCGTTCCGACGGCAGCGAGCAAAAGGGACTGGAGGATTTTGTTAAATTGCTGATAGATGAAATGAAAATGGACTTGCGTTTTGAACTTGAAAGCAAAAGTGAATTTTTACGGGTCAATTTTTCCGGTGAAGACTACAAGCTGATGCTGTATCAGAACGGCAACCTGCTCAACGCCGCCCAATACCTGCTGAACCGGCTTTTTGCCGACGAGATCGGCAAGAAGATCTATTGCGAGTGTGAGAATTTCCGCAAGAAAAAGGAAGCGGAACTGAGCACCCAGGCCCACCGCTTCGCCCGACAGATCAGACGCAACGGCAAGGCCATCGAACTGCCCGAACTGAACCCTTTTGAACGGCGCATCATCCACATGACCATCAACAAATACATGGATCTGGAATCGAAAAGCGACGGCGACAATTTTATGAAGGTCATCACTATCCGCAAAAAGCTGAATGGATGATGATGCGATCGTAGCCCTGGCTACGCCGCCGGGTCGGGCCGGCATTGCCGTGATCAGGATTTCCGGAAGCCAAAGCGAAAGCATCGTCAGAAAAATCATCGGGCCGCTGCCGGCAGAATTGGAAGCCCGACGCAGTTACCACGGTTTTATTCATCACGAAACCCGACGCATCGATGAATGCCTGGCGGTCATTTTCAAAGCTCCGCGTTCGTATAGCGGCGAGGCTATGGCCGAAATTTCACTGCACTCCAACCTGTTCGTCGTCGAGGAAGTAATCGGGCTGATATGCGCATGCGGCGCCAGGCCGGCCCTGCCCGGCGAATTCACCTTCCGCGCTTTTAAGAACGGCAAGCTGGACCTGCTGCAGGCTGAAGCGGTCAACGATCTGATCCAGGCCAATTCCCGGGCCGGCGCCCTCATGCAATTCAATAATTTGGAAGGCCGGCTTTCCAAAACCGTTGCCGCGCTCCGTGCCGCCCTACTGCAGGCGGCGATCCAAATTGAGACCAGGATCGAATTCGCCGAGGACCAGCATATAGAAGCGACAGAAACCGCCGGCGATCTGGCTGCCGCGGCTGTCGCTCTGGAAAAAATTCTGGGGCAAAGCCGTTTCAATGAGATTCTGAATCAAGGGCTGCATGTGGTCATCGCCGGCCGGGTCAATGTGGGAAAATCCTCTTTGTTCAACGCCCTGCTGCTGAAAGAGCGGTCGATCATCTCCGCGCTTCCCGGCACTACCCGTGATTATATCCAGGAAAATCTGGTTCTGGACGGTTTTCCCTTCCATGTCACCGACATGGCCGGCATCCGCGACGGTTCAGGGGATGACATCGAGAAGCAGGGCATGGAGCTCAGCCTGGCCAAGATCGCCCAGGCCGATGCCGTGATATTCATGGTCGATGCTTCGCTGCCGCTTGCAGAAACCGATATGCAGATTTATAAGTTGCTCGCTGCCAAAAAGCGGCTCCTGCTGGCCAATAAAAGCGATCAGGCGCTTGCCGATATCGTGAAAAGCGTAAAAGACGCGTTTCCCGAAGAAACCGTGCATCTGCTATCGGCCAAGAACGGGGACAACCTCGATGTGGCTGTGAATTTCATGAAGAGCCTGCTGCGGCAGATGCCGGAAGCCTGCGGGCAGACCGTGGTGAATTTCAGGCAAAAGATCCTGCTGGAAAAACTTTTAGAAAAAATAAAGCGCATCGAGCAAATGCAGATCGAGGGACTGGAAGCGACCGAAGTGGTCGCCGAAGAGCTCCGCCAGGGGCTTAGTCTCATCGGCGAATTGACCGGAACGATCGCCCCTGGCGACATCCTCCAGGGCGTGTTCGCCAAATTCTGTATCGGCAAATGAGGGTCATCGTCATCGGCGGCGGTCACGCCGGGATTGAAGCCGCATATGCCGCGGCCAAGATGGGGGCGGACGCCGTCCTGCTGACCATGCATCTGGACACCATCGCCCAAATGTCATGCAATCCTTCCATCGGCGGCATTGCCAAGGGACACCTGGTCAAGGAGATCGATGCTTTGGGCGGGATCATGCCCCGAAGCGCCGACGCCACGGGCATCCATTTTAAAGTGCTGAACCGCAGCAAGGGCCCGGCGGTGCGGGCTACGCGTACCCAGAACGACAAGATCGCCTACCGCAAGTTTCTGAAAAGTTTCCTGGAAAATGTCCCGAACCTGAGCATATATCAGGCCATGGCCGACGAGATCGTGGTGAGTGACGGCAGGGCCTGCGGAGTCAGGCTGAGCGATGGGGAAGTCCTCGACGCCGACGCGGTGATCGTCTGTTCCGGGACCTTCCTGGCCGGGCGCATATTCATCGGCAACGCCTCTTACGCCGCCGGCCGGGCCAACGAGCCCCCTTCCCTGCAGTTGGCGGAAAATATCCGCGACCTGGGTTTCGAAATCCTGCGCTTGAAAACCGGAACGCCCATGCGGCTGCACGCCGACAGCATCGACTGGAAGAATTTCGTTCCCCAGCCCGGCGATGAGCCGCCGCTGCCCTTTTCCATGTATACCCGCGCCAAAGTGAAAAACCGGGTGTGCTGTTACCTGGGCCACACCACCCCGGAGGTCGGCCGCATCATCGGCGAAAATCTGCATCTTTCGCCTTTGTATTCCGGAAAAATCCAGGGCATCGGTCCCCGCTATTGCCCTTCCATCGAGGACAAAATCGTCAAGTTCCCCGGCCGCGAAAGACACCATTTTTACCTGGAGCCGGAAGGGCTGGACAACAAGGAAATTTACGTTAACGGCCTTTCTTCCAGCCTGCCGGTCGAAATTCAAAAGAAAATCCTGCAAGCCATCCCCGGTTTGGATCAGGCGCGGATGATGCGCCCGGCTTATGCCATTGAGTACGACGCCATTCAGCCCACTCAACTGAATGCCAGTCTGGAAAGCCGGCAGATCGGGAATTTATTTTTTGCCGGACAGGTCAACGGCACCTCGGGTTATGAGGAAGCCGCCGGCCTGGGGCTCATGGCCGGGATCAACGCCGTGCTCAAGGTCAGGGGCGAAGCGCCGTTCATCCTGGACCGCCAGGAAGCCTATATCGGGGTCATGGTGGACGATATTGTGCGTAGCGGCGTCGATGAGCCGTACCGCTTGTTCACGGCGCGGGCCGAATACCGCCTGCAGCTGCGGGAAGACAACGTGTTTGAGCGCCTGGGCGGACACGCTCTGCGGCTGGGGCTGGTTTCGCGGCGCGATCACGACCGGGAGATGCGCAAGCTGGATAAGCGCCAGCGTCTGATCAAGGAATTGTCCCGGAGCAGGACACTTATTGAAGGCAAGTCGGAAACTCTATTCAAGATACTGCAAAGGCCCGGAATGGACTTTGCCGCCCTGGAAGTGCTGTATGGCCAGCCGCTGCTGAAAAAAAAGACCCTGACCGACGTCTCCTACATCGAAGCCTGCGTCAAGTACGAGGGCTACATCGATATCCAGAAGCGGGAAGTCGCCAAAACAAAAAAGTTGGCAAAGACCGCCATTCCTAACGACTTGGATTTCATGATGGTTGACGGCCTCTCCAGCGAAATCAGGCAAAAACTGGCCAAGGCGCGACCGCGAACCCTGGGCGAAGCAGCGCGCATCCCCGGTGTGACCCCGGCCGCCGTCAACGCCATCAGCATTTACCTGACTTTAAAATACAGGCAATGATTATCAGTTAACGGACTTGATATTTCTTAATGTATTGTTTTACTTGCGCGACGCAGGAAAAAAGAACCGGAGCAAGTAATAAGACTTGCTTGAATATTTCAGCAAACTCATCAGCCTGATATTGATGGGCAATTTCATTTCTCAGAATACGAATTTCGGAAAAGACATCAGCATTATTGATTAGCCCGATTTTTTCGGCCCGGTTGATACTGTCGCGGACAGTTTCCATTGCTTCCATATCCAATCGCTCTATCAGCCTGAATATTTTTTTTATAAGCAGATCACTCATCCTGGCAAAACGTGACGTCAGTGATTCGAATTGATCGAGTTCTTCGTAACTGAATTTTTTTTTGATACCAATCTTCCGGCAATTATCATAAGAATAACGTAAAATTGCAGCGGCACTGTCCAGATTTTTTATTTCTTTTTTCAACAGGATGAGAACTTCTTTTTTCATAATCGTACTCCTTCACGCAAAGACAATTTTACAAAAGGCTTTTTGGTGTCATGGGTTATCAGCATATCTATTCTTTGCTCTTCAATTTCTTTAAAAATCATGACTTTTAACTTGATTTTATCAATAAAATTGATTTTATTTGAAATTATAAGCAAATCAATATCTCCGCCGCGAGCATTATTCTTTACCCGTGAACCAAAAAGATAAATTCTGGCCTGCGGATCAAAACTGTGTATGCAACGACGAATGATCTTTCGTTCCGGCATTGATAGTCGCAAACGTTTCACCCCCAAAGTTTTAATATATAAATTTTCCCTGATATTGTCAAGAGAAGCAAAAAAAATCTGTTTAATAATAAAATGTAATTATTAATGGATATTTCAAACACTTTTTTGCAACATGTTCAACTATTTCAACATGACAATTAAAGTATTGATGGTATTGGTTAGATTATGCATACAAATTGGCAATACAAGGCTCCCGGTTCTTTCTTTGATCCAGCCAAACCAAAAACCCATGAAGCTTGTGAGTAGAATAGGGATTGGATTAAATGTGATTCGAAATGTTGATCCGACCTGAAGGCCATGAACCAGGCCAAAAGATAACGATACGATAATCAATCCCCAACCGAACCGAGCTCCGCCAAGGGTAAAATTTTTATTATAGACTTTATTTAGTAATGCCAATAAAATTCCGCGATAAATCAGTTCTTCTTCAATCCCTGGTATTAAGATTTCAAATAATACTGTTTCCCAGCTAAAGAGCTCTCTTGAATGAAAAATCAGAGCATACAGGGCTCCGCCAATTACCAAACATAGAAGTAGGGTTCCCATAAAATAATTTTTTAGTGATTTTTTTTCTTGTTTGAAGGTTAATCCGCACTCTTTTTTAGATAAATTTCTAAAAACCATTATAAAAACGATTCCCATAAACAAAGACAGTATTTTAGCTTCCCAATTACAATTGCCATTAATAAAACGCAACGATTTAATATAATGGGGCAATAAATAAATCAGGTTATTGAGTAAATAAAATCCGACAAAAATCCCTATATATTTAATTTGTTGAATAAATTTATCTGCTTGTTTTCTAAAACCGAAATAAATTAAAGGACTAAGAAGTAGTAGATGAAAAATAAAGGTAAAAATTGTTCCTTTCATCTTAACACCTCATTTTAAATCAAAACAACATTTTCATATAGAATAAAATCTCATTGATATACGTCAATTACAAAATTCCTCAGCATTTACTAAAAAATGCCCTGATAGTTTTGCTTGAAATATATTCTATAACAATAAAAAATATTTTTAAAGTTTTTCGAATCAATATTGGTCAACCGTTAAAGTCAATATACCAAACATAAGTTGGTCATCCCGGCAGATCTGGATTTCGCTGTGATTGACGGTCTTTCCACGGAAATGAAACAGAAATTGACCCGGGCCAGGCCCGGCACACTGGGCGAAGCGGCGCGCATTCCCGGCGTCACTCCAGCCGCCATTAACGCCATCAGCATTTACCTGACCCTGAAATACGGCAGATAGCCAATATCTTCGCGGCTGATACCAAAAATGGTTTTCGGGCAGCAGGTCGAAACCGCGCCAGACGTAGCGGCTGACCAAATCGACCTGAACGGAAACCGCGCCCGGTAGCGGCAGCGCCGCGCCGACCAGACAAACGAGCAAATACAAAACGGACTTCTTCATGCACCCTCCTTGAGTTGTCTGGGATGAGCCGGCAATACGCGTCCGGTCAATCATAGCATAAAAGGAAAACGGGGCGGGGATCCGCTCCGGCATTGGCATGGTTTGAAAAAAAGCAGGAACAATTATTGGTCAGGGGATGATGCCGCGCTGACGTTGTTCCCGCCGTTTTTCGGAGCGGTCGACGATCAGGGCGGTCGCCGAGTCGCCCAGGACGTTGAGCACGGTACGGCACATGTCGAGGATGCGTTCCACGCCGATGATCAGGCCGATGCCCTCGGCGGGAATATTGGCCGCGCCCAGGACCAGGGCCAGCGTGATGATGCCGATGCCGGGAATCCCGGCCGTGCCTATGGCGGCGAGAGTGGCGCTGAGAATGATGATCAACTGTTTTTGCAGGGGCAGCGAATATCCGAACACCTGGGCGATAAATACGACGCTGACACCATGGTAGATGGAAGTGCCGCTCATATTGATGGTGGCTCCCAGGGGCAGGATGAAGGAGGTGATGTCTCGATTGACGCCCAGCTTCTGCTCGCAGCTGATCATGTTTTCAGGCAGAACTGCATTGGAACTCGAAGTGGAAAAAGCCAGCAGGCCGACGGCGCTCAGGTTGCGGAAAAAATGGACGGGGTTGGTGCGGGCCAGAAACAAGACGGCCAGGCTGTAGTAACCGAACAGGAACGCCGCCATGACACCGATGGTCACCAGGGAATAGCGCAGGAGCGAAAGGAGAAAGTGGAAGCCGAACTGGGTCACAACCGAGGCGATCAGGGCGAAGACGGCAAACGGCGCCAGTTTCATCACCCCCTTGACCAGAGCGATAAGGGCATCATTGACCGCCTGCAGGAGTTCCAGCACTTTTTCCCTTTTTGCAGAGGCGATCAGGGAAAAAGCCAGGCCCAGAAGCACGCTGAAGGTGATCACGGCCAGCATATCGCCCTGGGCCAGGGCGGCAAAGGGATTGGCGGGGATGAGATCGAGAAAAAAATCGGCGGCTTTTTTCTTTTTGCCGACACTGGAGTCGATTTGTTTCTGAAAATCCGCATTCGTCCGAATCTCGGCCATGAGGGCCTGTTTTTTTTCGGGATCCAGGTGCTGGCCGGGTTTGAAGATGTTGGCCGCCGTCATTCCCAATGAAACGGCGAAAATCGTACTGATCAGGAAAAAGGACACTCCTTTCAAGCCTACCCGGCCCAGTTTTTTCAGATCAGCGAATCCGGCCGTGGCGCCCATGATGGAGACCATGATCAGCGGGATGGTGATCATTTTCAGCAATTTGATGAAAAGATCCCCCAACGGTTTGATATAGGCGGCGGCCTGCCCCAGTTTGAGCATCGCCAGCAGCGAACCGACGATCGCTCCGCCAAGCAGCCCGATAAAGATCTTTGTGTGCATTTTCATGATTTTCCCCGGTCGGCAGGTTCTTGTTCTAGGCCAAGGAACGATTTGACCATGGATAAAAATAGCAGAAAGCCCGGCGCCTGTAAATAGCGAATCTTTTGGGAATGGAATTGTCGGCGGTCGTCGGCCTGGTCATTTTGACGAAGGCAAGGCTTGCTGCCTTAAGTATGATTTTTCGCTTTTCTTTGCTACAATAATTATCATGGAAGCAAGCAGACGAATACTGGTTGTTGTCTGGTGTGCCCTGGCCATGATGCCGGCCTGTCGCGGAGCGCTTTTGCTAGCGGCGGACACTTTGCCCACTTCGGCCTATTTCACCCTGGAGAACGGTTTGCAGGTATTGCTGCAGGAAAAGCATGACCTGCCGTTGACCGGCCTGGCTTTGGCCATCGATCTTGGGACCAAGGATGAGACGGAACAGACCAGCGGTTATGCCCATTTGCTTGAGCACCTGCTCCTTTTCGGCGCCGGCTCCGAACCTGACAGCGAAACCCGGCTTGCGGAACTGCGCCGCCACGGCATCGCCCACAACGCTCATACCGATCACGACCTGATGACCTTTGAAATATCCTGCCCGGCCACAGACAGCATCTGGGCGCTGGAACGCCTGCGCCAGACGGTTTTTTACAGCCGCTTGGACCCGCAGCATCTGGAGAGGGAGAAGCGCATCATTCAGGAAGAAATCCTGCAATTGCGCGACAATCCCTCCCACCTGGGGCGTTTGCTTGTCATGGAAAGGCTTTTTGCCGGCCATGCCTACGGCCGGGCGGTCTATGGCGATAGCAGTTCCATCCAGGCCGCTACGGTCGAACAGCTTCAGGCTTTTTGCGACCGCCGGCTCGTCCCCGGTCGCTGTACCTTGTCGGTCATCGGCGCTTTTTCCTTAACCGAGATGGAGAAGGAGGTGCGCCGCAGCTGGGGTGAATTGGAAAAAAAACCTGCCCTTGAGGCGACGGTTCTACCGGCAGAGGATCTGAAAAAGAGCAGTGAACAACAAATTGAGTTGGACATACAGGCGAGTCATCTGTTTTTCGGTTGGCGGGCTCCCGATTTCAACCATGAGCATCGCCTGGCGCTCAACTTGCTGGTCCATATCTTGGGGCGCGGGTTGAACCCGCTTTTGAACCAGGTTCTGCGCGGCGGCCGTCAACTGGCCCAGCAGTATGACATGAGTTACCTGCCCTGGCGCAGCGGCGGCATGATTTTACTGCATCTGACTTTAAAGGAAAAGGATATCCGCAACGCCAAGAACGAAGTGACCCGCTTCCTGCGCCAACTCGGTTCCTTCAATTTCAGTCGGGAGGATTTTCAGCCTCAGGACAGAATGTACGTGCTTGATTTCTTGAGGGGGGCCAAGAATCAAATGACTTACGGCACCGAGAATTTTCGCGAAGCGGTACTGAACATGAGCGTCGCCAGCGCCCGCTTCCTGCTCTTGAACCGCAACCCTTTGAACGGCGCCTATATCGAAAATGTGGAGAAAGTGAGTTCGTCCGATCTGCGCCGCGTCGCCAGGAAGTACTTAAGCGGAAAAAAGTGGGCACTACTGGCCATCACGCCCCTGGCGGAGAAAAAGAAATGAGAAAATTCTCCTTTTCCATGGCCTGGCTGCTGTTGTGGTTGGCGGTAACGGCCGGGATCGCTGCCCAAGAGATCCCCTGGCAGTTGGGCCATGAGCCGGGAGCCTATGCCTTGGCAAACGGCTTGTCCGTAATTTTGCAGAAGGATGACGCCGCGGCCATTACCGCCGTCCAACTGCTGGTGCGGGGCGGTGACCGGGACGATCCGGCCGGACTCAGCGGCCTGGCCTATCTCACTGCGCGTTTGAGCCTGGAGATCCCCGACCAATCGAAACTGCAGCAACTGATGGATTTCGGCTCGTCGTTTTCTTTGGCGGTCGGCGGCGATTATACGCTGCTCACCGTACGTTCGTTGAGCCGGCACCTGGATGCGACCCTGGCCATCATCAGCGCCATCCTGGTTCAACCCCTTTTCTCCGACATGCGCATCGCTGCGGTCAAGGAACTGATGCTGCACCTGCAAAAAAGGGAGATGGATGACCCGACCAGTTTGATGCGCCTGACCCTGGCCAGGACTTTTTTTGCAAACAGCGCTTATGGCGCGGCGCGCTTCGGCAATGAAACTTCGCTGGCTGAGATCGGCAAAAAGGATATCCAGGCCTTTTTCCGCAGCCATTACGTAGCCGGCAATATGACGGCGGTGGTCATCAGCGACCTGGATGCGGATATCATCAAACCGATCCTGGCCCGCCATCTCGGCGTAATCCCCGCGGGGCCGCGGCTGCCGTTTACCCCGGTAGGCCTGCGCCAGCTTCAAGGGCAGCGGCTGACGCTTGAGCGCCAGGCGGCCCAGGCCCACGTTTCTCTATCCGTGCTGCTGCCCGAAGCAACAGCAGATCATTTCCTTATGGCCGCCCTGCTGGAAACCTGGCTGGGCAAAGGCATCGGCAGCCGCTTATGGTCCCTGCGCAGCCGCGGCGACCTTGCCTATGGCCTGAACGCCGAATTGAAGCCTAATCGCGAGGCGATGCTGCTCAGTGTTTATCTGCAAACCGACAACCGCCGTAGTCCGCAGGCGCTGACGGAACTGATGCAACTGATCCAGACGGTTCACGATACCGGCAGTAGTGAAGCGGAGCTGGCCGCGGCCAAAGCCTACGCCCGGGCCGATTTTTGGCGTGAGAATGAAACCCGTGAACACCGCGCCGCCACCCTGGCCTTCCTGGAAGGCAGCGGACTGTCCTATCGCCTGGCCGGTGATTTCAGTGAACGGCTGGAAAAAATCAGCCTGGAGGAATTCAATCGCGCGCTCCGTGCCTGGCTGGCTCCCGAACGCTGGTTCATATTGCTTATCGGTCAGGCGGCAGAGTAGTTCGCGTTTTTAGCTTGCAATCTCCTGTAAAAAATTGTATAAGAAAAAATGGCTATAAAACTCTTTTCTCACGGCGCCTGCGCTGAAGTAACTGGTTCCAAGCATTTCCTGGATATTGACGGCCGGCTGCTGCAGATCGACTGCGGCATGTTCCAGGGCCGCCGCGCTGAATCCTATCAGAAAAACAGGGAAATGCCGTTCGACCCCAAGGCGGTGCGTGCCGTCATCCTGACCCACGCCCATTTCGATCATTCCGGCGCCCTGCCGATCATGCTCCAGAAGGGTTTCACCGGCAACATCCATTCCACTTCCGCCAGCCGCGATGTTACCCAGATCATCCTGCTGGACAGTGCCTATATCCAGCAAAAGGATTTTGAGATCCTCCAGGAAAAGTCGGCCAAGCACCCTGAAAGAAAATTGACGGTTTACCAGCCCCTGTACAGCGCCGAAGAAGCCGTCGCCGTCATGGGCAATTTCGTTACCAGCAACTACCACCGCAAATTCAAGCCCCTGGACGGAGTGGAAGCCGAATTTTTCGATGCCGGACACATCCTGGGCGCGGCCACGGTGCACCTGACCATCCAGGAGGGCCTGCGCGTTGGTTTCAGCGGCGATCTCGGCCGCCGCGGCCTGCCGATCATCCGCGATCCCGAGATCATGCCTGCCATGGATTACCTGGTTTTGGAAGGGACTTATGGCAACCGGCTGCACAAGTCAATCGGCCTGGCCGGAGAAGAATTGGGCGAGATCATCCGCAAGGCCCATTCCCGGCGCGGCAAGATCATCATCCCCGCCTTCACCATCGAGCGCACCCAGGAGCTGATCTACCTGATCCATGTCCTGCAGCAGGAAGGGAAGATCCCCATCCTGCCCATCTTTATCGATTCGCCCATGGCGGTCAACGCTACCGCCATTTTCAAGATCCATCCCGAATGCTTCGACGAGGAGACCATGAGCCGTTTCACCGGAGCCAACGTCGATCCTTTCGGCTTCGACAACATCCGCTACGTGGTTTCCACGGCCGAATCCAAGGAGATCAACGCCTTCGACGGTCCGGCCATCATCATCTCGGCCAGCGGCATGGCCGAATCGGGACGCATCCTGCACCACCTGATCCGCCGCATTGAAAATCCGGACAATATCATCGCCATCGTCGGCTTCATGGCCGAGCACACCCTGGGTCGGCGGCTGGTTGAGCGGGCTCCGGAGATAAGGATCTTTGGGCGGAATTACAAAGTCAAAGCCGAGATTGCCACCTTGAACGCCTTTTCCGGACATGCCGATTACGCCGAGACTATCGAGTGGCTCTCGCGCCATGACTGGAAACGCTTGAAAAAAATATTCCTTGTTCATGGCGAGGAACCGGCCCTATTGAACCTGCAAAAAGAACTTCTGCAATTCGGCATCCCCCAGGTGGAGATCGTCCGCTATGGCGGCTCCTACGAGTTGAATTAGACCCCCTCAACGGTAAGGGATTATGGAAACAATCGATTTCAGCGGCATCGCCTGCCAGGTGCTGCGCCGCAACCGGGGCCGGGGCGTGCGCATCGCTTTCCGCAGCGGCCGCCTGCAAATCGTCCTGCCCCGCAACCTTGATCCGCTGCCGATCATGAACCGGCACAAGCAGTGGATATTGAAAAAGCACGAATTGTTCCGGCGGCAGCATCTTCTAGCCGAAGCATTGGAGCTCGTTTGCCGTTCGAACGAGGAATTTTTAAACTTGGTGCGGGACTTGATCGGGCGCTATGCCGGGGTTCTGGCGGTGAAGCCCTCGGGAATCGGTTTCCGCAAGATGAAAAGCAAGTGGGGGAGCTGCAATCCAAAAGGGAAGATCTGCCTGAACACCTGGCTGCAGGCCCTGCCCGACGAACCGGTCGCCTTCGTGGTCTATCATGAGCTGGCCCACCTCAAGGTCCGCAATCACGGTCCCGATTTCAAAGCCCTGATCCGCGCCGAATTCCCCGATTTTCGCGACCTGGACAAAAAATTGCGGCTTTACAGCCTGAAAATTCTTTGATTCTCCCAATATTAAAACAATATTCCAAACTCGAAGACAAAAGGCATGAGTTGTGCCTTTTCCAATCTGCTAATTTTTTATATTATTCTGCCGCTCCACAAGCGATCTAGGAAATCGCGCCAGGGCAGGATGAGGATGTCGTCTGCGGTCAGGCGCGGGCGGGGATCCAGCGAGACCAGATAGCAGGGGGCTTTGTGTTCCTGGCGGAACGCACGCAATCCCCTGAGGTGGTGGTCGCCGGCGGCCGTGGTCGATTTGATCTCCACGGCAACCTGGCCATCGCCCAAGACCAGGTCCACTTCCAGCTGAGAGGCTGTCCGCCAGTAGGCGATGCCGGGATTGCACCCTGAATACGCCGCCCAGGCAAAAACCTCCATGATCAGGAAGTGCTCGAAGGCGCGGCCGAACAACTCGGAGCCCGGCTGGACCGGCCCGCGGCGCGCGAGCCATGAGACGATGCCCGTGTCGAAAAAGAAAAACCTGGAGGCCTGGATGAGGCGGCGTTTCACCCTGCGGCGAAAGGCGGGCAGGAAGCGCCCGACCAGCGTGTCCTCCAGGATTTGGAAATACCCCTTGACGGTATGGGCGCTGACGCCGCAATCGCTGGCGATGTTCAGGAAATTGATCATCTCGCCATTGGAGAGGGCCGCGACCTCCAGGAAACGGCTGAAGGCGGGGATGTTGCGCGTTGCGGCCTCCACGGCGATCTCCTCCTTCAGGTAATCGCCGACATAGGCTTCAAGGAGTTTGCCGGGCTGCGTGCTCAAGTAGTGCCTGGGCAGCAATCCATGATTCAAGGCCTTCTGCAGGGAAAAATCGGGGATTTCAGGGGAGGTCAGCGGCATAAGTTCATAGCGAATGGCCCTCCCTCCCAGCAGGTTGGCGTGGTTCCTTTTCAACTTGCGGGGGCTGGAGCCGCAGAGGATGAAACGCAGGCCGCGGTTTTCGATCAGCCAGTGGACCTCGTCGAGAAGGCCGGGGATCTTTTGCACTTCGTCGATGATTATGGGTTGTTTTTGGTTCGAGCCGTGCAATCCGCTCGCCTCGCACTCCTGGCGCAGCCGTTCTGGATAAGTGACGAAACTGCGGTACAGGTCGGCCAGAAGAAGATCGTAATATTTGGCATCCGGAAAGAGCGTTTTCAGCAGGGTGCTTTTTCCGGTTTGCCTTGGTCCCCACAAAAAACAGGATTCCTTTTCGCTTTGGCTTAGGACAAGTTTTCTTTTAAACATGATATTTCTTAATGTGCTTACACTTTATCATGATATAATGCACCAATCATTCCGATTGTCATCATGGTTATTGTAATTCTGAAAAAATAAAATGTCAAGAGACTAACGAATTATTTAATTTTGAATTAAATTAAGAAAAATATGAAAAAGGGATATATTGTGGCCTTCTATTTCTGAAAAGTATTTAGACCCCCGTCAGCTTGACAATATCCGGGTGAATCGTTATACTTTTTGCCAATGGCAAAGGTGAATAAAGAGAATTTCGACGATACAAAACTGTCGCTTAAAAACGAAATCATCGGCATTCTGGCGCTTTTTTCTTCCTTCTTCCTGATCTTCAGCCTGTTCAGCTTCACGCCCCTGGATCCCAGTTTTTTTCATTCCGCCCAGGGCCGGGTTGTGCACAATTTCGGCGGCCGGGTGGGGGCGGAACTGGCCACTCTGCTGTTCAACCTGTTCGGCTTCGCTTCACTGCTGTTCATTCTGATATTCCTGTTTTTGACCGCGTTTTTCCTTTTCAACCGCCGCATCGGCCGGGCGGTCAGCAAGGGCATCGGTTTTTTCATCCTGCTGGTGTCGTTGGCATCGTTCCTGGCCAACGTCAAACCCATGATCGCCGTGGCCGGTCAGCCGGTCCATTCCGGCGGCATGGTCGGCCTGCTGCTCAATAATTTTTTCAGCGCCCAGATCAGAAGCGGTTTCGCGGCGGCGTTTTTCCTTTCACTGCTGGGCATTTCCCTGGTGCTGATCGCCAAGATATCGATTAGAAATATTTTTATATTCCTGGCGCGCGTTCTGAAAAAAGTGGCTGTCCTTCTGACGGTTTTTTTCCAAAGACGGCTGGAAAGTATCCGCAAAAACCGCAACCGCAAAAAAGTCCAGCAAAAATACGACGAGGCCGCAGGGAATTTTGTGTTCAAAGGCCGGCAGCTGCTTAAGGAAAGGGAAAAAGAGGTTGTTTTGCGCCCGGAAAAGAAAGCTCTGGTCAAAAAACCCAGCAAATTTCCCGAAGAGTCCGGAATCTTTCCGGAATTGGAGCAGGAGTTTCAGCCTGACGCCCAGTATCAGCCGCCGCCGCTGACCTATCTGGACGCTCCCAGCCTAAAAAGCCAGATAGATATAGACGAATTGGAAGAAAAGAAATTGGAACTGTCGCAGCGGCTGCAGGAATTCAAGATCAACGGCGAGATCGCCGAATACACTCCCGGGCCGGTCATCACCACCTTTGAATTCGTCCCCGATGTCGGCGTCAAGGTCAAGGACGTGTCCAGCCTGACCGAGGACCTGGCCCTGGTTGTGAAAGCCCAGTATGTCCGTATCGAGCGTATTCTGGGCAAAAAAGCCATCGGCATAGAGATCCCCAACAAGAAACGCGAGATCATTCACCTGCGCGAATTGCTGGAAACCGCGCAATACCAGCATTCCAGCTCGCCGCTGACCCTGGCCCTGGGCAAAACCGCCAGCGGCGATATTTTCATATCCGACTTGAAGGAAATGCCCCATTTGCTGATCGCCGGCGCCACCGGCAGCGGCAAAAGCGTGGCCATTCATTCCCTTATCCTGAGCGTCCTTTACAAGTCCTCGCCCAAGACCGTGAAATTCATCATGATCGACCCCAAGCGCATCGAACTGGCCATTTACAACTCCCTGCCGCACCTGCTCACCCCGGTGGTGGTCAATCCCAAACTGGCCAAGAACGCCCTGGACTGGGCGGTTTTTGAAATGGAGAACCGCTATAAAAAACTGGCTACGCTGCAGGTGCGCAACATCGAGCAGTACAATAAGAAGCTGGAAATGCTCATCCAATCCGAAGATGAGGACCTGGAGCAGCTGGATGACAAGGAGCCCATTCCCTATATCGTGATCATCATCGATGAACTGGCCGACCTGATGATGGTCTCGGCCCGGGAGATCGAGGACAATATCCTGCGCCTGGCCCAGAAGGCCCGGGCCATCGGCATTCACCTGATCCTGGCCACCCAGCGGCCTTCCATCGACGTCATCACCGGCAGCATCAAGAACAATTTTCCCTCGCGCATCGCCTTGGCCGTTCCCTCCAAGTACGATTCGCGCACCATCATCGACCAGATCGGGGCGGAAAAACTCCTGGGCAACGGCGACATGCTGTTCCTGCCTCCCAAGACCGCGTCCCTGATCCGCCTCCATTCGGCTTTTGTTTCGGAATCCGAGACCGTGCGCGTGGTCAACTTTCTATCCAAGCAGGCCAAGCCAGATTTCAACACCCAGATCATCAAGCATTCGGCCAAAAAAGAAGAGGCAAGCGAAGACCAGATCATGGATGAATTGTTTTTCGATGCCGCGGAAACCATCATCAGCACAGGCCAGGCATCGGCTTCCTACCTGCAGAGAAAAATGAGCGTGGGCTACGCCCGCGCCGGCCGGCTGATCGACCAGTTGCAGGAAAAGGGGGTCATCTCTCCACCCAACAGCCGCAACCAGCGGGAGATCCTCATGACCATGGATGACCTGCAGAACATCAACAAAGAATAGCCGGCCGACAATTCACTAAATGTTTTTCCCTGCCGGGGAGTATACTATGCGGTGGCAGGAGATATATGACTGAAACGGAACTGATCCGCAACGCCCAGCTTGGCGATCGCGACGCTTTTGCCGGGCTCGTCTCCAGTCATGAGAAAAAGTTGCTGGCCCTTTGCTGGAACATGCTGGGCGAGCGCGAGGAGGCCCGCGACGCCGCTCAGGAAGCCCTGCTGCAGGCCTTCAAGAATTTCTCCCGCTTCGATGCCGGGCGTAGCTTCATCAAGTGGCTGCTGGGCATCGGTGCCAAGCGCTGCCTGGACCGCCTGCGCCAGCGGCGGACGTTCCTGAGATATTTTCAGGACCATGCCCGTGAATGGCAGGGGCGGGGAGGGCCGCGAAGCGAAACCGCCGCGGATGGGGAATGCGCCGGACGGCTGCTGCAGAAGCTGTCTCCCAGGGAGCGTGCTGTGATTTCCCTGGCGGTGTTCGAGGATTTCAGCGCCCGCGATATCGCGGCGGCGCTGGGCTGCTCCGAGAACACAGCGCGCGTCCACCTGTTCAACGCCCGCGTGAAATTGAAAAAGGAGGTGACCGATGGCCTGTAAATGGGTCCGGTTCGCATACCGGGCATTGCCCCTGCCGGCCTGGAGAGCGTTCTTGCTTGACCGGCACATCGAGCACTGTCCACAGTGCCAGGGCGAGGCCCTGGGTGATGCGGCCATCCGCTCCCTGGGCGTGACGCCGTCCGATCTGCAGGATGAGCCGCCGCTCTCCCCATTCGTTGTCGGCCGTGAGCGGCCCCGGGCCCGGGGGTTCCGCCTCGACTGGCGTTATGCTTTCGGCGTTTTTCTGGCGGCCGTCGCCCTGTGGGCGGTGGTCGTCGTGTCGCGGCTGGCCCCCCCCGCGCCCCCGGTGCAAGGAATAGTGACCGTGAGGGAAGGAGAGGCGGGCGCCTGCGTCTTCGCCGTCCTCGAGGCGAGGATCGGCAACGAGCCAGCCCGCCCGCTCGTTTTCAAGCCCCGGCAGCCGGGGATGACGATCGTCTGGTTCGAGAAAATAAAAAATTTGAATTAAGGAGATTTATGATGAAAAGAACACTGCTGGTAACCGTGATGCTGCTGTTTGTAATGGCTATTCCGGCCCGGGCCGACATAACCCTGAACATCAAGCTCAATTTTTTTGGTACCCAGGCCACTGAACAGGGGAAATCTCAAGTCACCACGTCGTTCTATCTCAAGTCGATTGTGCAGCGCAACCTGCAGGTCGCTTTTTCCACCGAGGCTTTGCAGGCTGAGTTGAAAAAAACCTTCAATGCGCCCAGGGTCTCCTTGCTGGCCGAAGGCGACCTGGTGTGGAAATCGGGCGGCGAACCCTCGGTCATGCAGATCGTGCAGATCAACGGCCGGGATTACGCTTTGATTCTGACTCCTTTGCCCAGACCGGGAGCGGTGAATTTCAAAGTCGGGGTAGTTGAGGATAGCAACAAGAAAAATATAAAAAATATCCTGCTAGACACCGAGATCGTCCTTCCCGATGGCGAGGTGGCCATGCTGGGTTTCCGCGATGCCCAGGAAAACAGCTATTTCATCGCGTTCTACGTGCAAGGTCGGCAAGAGGAATTCGGCAAGGACGCCGTGCGCATAACCGGTGCCCGCAGGCCAAGGAACATCAAGAAGGTCAATCCGATCTATCCCGAGGAGGCTCTTAAGAAGAGGATCGAGGGCGTTGTGATCCTGGAAGCCGTTGCCGATGAAACAGGCAAGGTTATAGAACTGCGGATGATCAAATCCCCTGACCAAATTCTGACCGAAGCCGCAATTAAAGCCGTTAAGCAATGGGAATATGAATCCTATGTCATAAACGGCAAGGCCAAGAAGGTGATCTTCACGGTCACGGTGACATTCACACTGAACCCTGAACAGAACGTAAAAAAGAGCGCCACTCACCCCCTGATCCGCCTCGGGGGCTCCCGGAAGCCGAAGCTCATCAAAAAGGTTAACCCGGTCTACCCGCCCGAGGCGTTTAAAAAAAAGATTGAGGGCATCGTGATCATGGAAGCCGTTGCCGATGAAAAGGGCAAAGTCAGCGATCTGCGGATGATCTCTTCGCCCGACCCGCTACTGACCAAGGCCGCCATGGAAGCTGTGAAGCAATGGGAGTATAAACCTTTCATCAAGGACGGCAAGGCAACAAAAGTGGCCTTCACGGCCACGGTGACCTTTTCCCTGAATAAGGATTGACAAACGGTGTGGAGGGCCGTCCCCGCGCTGGAAGGGGGCGGCCTTAATGATTCGCCAGCCGGGGCTTCACCATGCTGGTGGTCAGCACCCCCTATTTCAGGAACTTAACCTGGAAGATGAAATTCTGCAGGGAGATGCGCGCCGATTCCTCACCGCTGGTCTTGGATTCATAATCCAGCTTGTAGATCAGCTTGAGTACTTCCTGGATCTTGAAATCGGGAAAATTCCTGACCAGGGCTATGAATTTGTTCAGGATGAACTGCGGCTGCTGCAGCACGGTGCCGATATCGGCACTGGAAAAATGGTGCTTCATCAGGAATTTGGCCGTGTATATCTTGTGATAATATGAGATCAGGGTGCCGATGATGAAGCTCGGCTTGATGCCGTTGATGAACAGGTACTTCAATATATCCAGGTAAACTGCGGCGTCTTCCTTTTCGATGGCTTCGGTCAGGTCCCAGATGGAATGGGAATTGATGCCGGTGATCAGCTCGTCCACATCCTCGCTGTCGATGTTCATGCTCGGGGCGGCGGCCGCTTCCAGTTTGGGCAGCTGGTGGATAATGGAGACGAAATCATCGGCCATGATCTCCTGGATCCTTTCGATGGCCCCGACCGTGATGGTGATCTTCCTTTCCTTCATGTACTGCTTGATAAAGTTCTTGATTTCAGCTGCGCCGTGGCGGTCGAGATCGATGCAAACCGTGTGCGCCGAATCGAAATGTTCCTTCAATTTCTTGATCTTGTCTTTTTTCAACTGCTTGTAGTCGTCACGGCTCAGGTCCAGGGAGACGAACACGATCAGGGTTGTGTGCGGATTGGGTTTTTGCAGGTAAGCGCCTACGGCTTTTTTGGCGGCCGCGTTCAAGGCGATTTTTTTTTCGTCGCGGATGGCCACGGTGAGGATCTTCTGGGCGCTGATAAAAAAGTTGGAACTGTTGGCTTCGCTTATTATTTCTTCCCAGCTGTTCTCTTCTTCATTGTCGAAATAGTAGCGCCTGAAATTGAATTCGGTCCTGTTCTGGCCGAACACACGGCTGATCTCGCCGATGACGTATTCGCCCAAAAATTCATTGAAGCCATAGAGTAAGAGCAGGGGCGGGAATTTTTTTTCGATCTGTATGCGGTTAATGAAACCGAAGAAAGTGGTTTCGGACATCAGAAGTTTTCCAGGATGGATGCGACGATGCTGGAGGCGAATTTGGCCGCGATCTTTACCAGTGATCCCGTTTCCTGGGAAAAGAAATCGGCGGAATCGGTTTCATAGATTTCCCGGAAAGTCATGCCGCTGCCCTGGTAAGACAATTCGCTTGTTTTCATGTCGATCAGACGCACATCGAGGGTAAGGCGCACTTCATAGAGATTGGCCGCTCCCGCTTCGGAATAGGAGATCGGGGTGGTTTCGAAAGCGGTGATCTTGCCTTCGAGAACCAGGTCGGCCGTGATGTCGGAATCGGCCAGGCGCAGGCGGCTTCTCTTGATGAATTCGTCCCTGACCGCGAAGGTGATGAATTGCTCGACTGCTTGGCGCGAGGTCTGGTTTTTGAAATCCGGTATGGCGATGGTTTGGGCCGCCGGCGGCAGGTTCCGTCCCCGCCCCGACAGGCGGTAGCCGCACTGCAGGTTCAGAACTGAAACAGCGAGCAGCAGCCAGGCCGCGTTTTTCATTTGCTGACGATGCTGAGCATCTTGTTTTTGATAAAAATCATTTTCACGATCTGGCGTCCGGCGAGCAATTGCTTGATTTTTTCGCATTTCATGGCCTCCCTCTTCACCTCTTCCTCGTCGCAATCGATGGCGACGCTGATCTTGTCCTTGATCTTGCCGTTTACCTGGATCATGACATTGACCGTTTCCTCAAAAATCTGGTCGGGATCGAAGTCGGGCCAGGGCATCTCTTCCAGGATCTGTTGCTTGCCGAGCTTTTCCCAGAGTTCATTGGCAAAATGCGGCGTGAAAGGCGCCAGCAATTTGAGCATGGTTTCCATGGCCTCCAGGATCAGCCCGTCGTTCCCCGAACGCTTCAATTGTTCGGTCCGGGCCGAAAGATCATTGAAGAATTCCATCAGGGCGGCGATGGCCGTATTGAGGTGGAAGCGCTTCTCGATGTCCTCGCTGACCTTCTTGATGGTGCGGTTCAGCTTGATGCCGATTTCCTTGACCGCCGCTACAGGGTCGCCGGGTTTCACTTCCGGGACCGGCTGCAGGGTCTTGTGGAAAAAATTCCAGATGCGCTGCAGGAAACGGTAGCAGCCCTCGACCCCGGAATCGCTCCATTCCAGACCCTTATCCGGAGGTGCCGCGAACAGGATGAACAGGCGCACCGTGTCGGCGCCGTATTTTTCGATGAGTGGGTCGGGGTCGACCACGTTGCCCCTGGATTTGGACATGGCCGATCCGCCCAGAGTGACCATACCCTGAGTGAGAAGATTGGGAAATGGTTCGGAAAGGTCAGTCCAGCCGAAGTCACGGAACACTTTGCTGATGAAGCGCGAATAGATCAGGTGCAGGATGGCGTGCTCCACACCGCCGATGTAGATGTCTACCGGGAGCCATTGCCTGGCCTCATCCCGGTCGAAGGGCAGGGAGGCGGAAGGGCCGGCATAGCGGAAAAAGTACCAGGATGAATCGAAGAAAGTGTCCATGGTGTCGGTCTCGCGCCGGGCCGGACCCGAGCAGCGCGGGCAAATGGTCTTGGCGAAGGCGCTGTCTTTTTCAAGCGGCGAACCGTCGGCCGGTGTCAGATCGATGTTCTTGGGCAGTCTGACCGGCAGGTTTTTCAGGGCTTCGGGGACAATGCCGCAGTCGGGGCAGTAACACACCGGGATTGGCGTGCCCCAATAGCGTTGCCGGGAGATCCCCCAGTCGCGCAGGCGGAAGATGGTTTTCAACTGGCCGATCTTTTCCCGGGCCAGGAATTCACCCATGTGCTCGCAGGCCTGGTCGGATGAGAGGCCGGAATATTCCCCGCTGGCGGTCAGGGTTCCTTTTTCGCAAGTCGCGTCGGTTAGCGGGCCCACTTCGTTTCCCCCCGCTTCGGGGAGGATGACCTGGCGTATGGGCAGGTCGTATTTTCGGGCAAATTCAAAATCCCTTTCATCGTGGGCCGGAACCGACATGATGGCGCCGCTGCCGTAGTCCATTAAAACGAAATTAGCGATCCAGATGGGCATTTTCTCGCCACTAAAGGGATTGACGGCCTGCCTTCCGGTGTACATGCCTTTTTTCTCGGCCGGCTCGCGGCTGAGCTTACTCTCCTGCTCGATCTGCTTGATGAAGGCCTCGATCTCCTTTCTTTCCCGGTTTTCCCTGATCAAGTTGCCGACCAGGGGATGCTTGCCTGAGAGGGCGATAAAGGTGGCTCCGAAGATCGTGTCCAGCCTGGTGGTGAACACTTTCAGCTCCAGTTCGGAATCGGCCACCGGGAAAATGACTTCCGCCCCCTGGCTTTTGCCGATCCAGTTTTGCTGCATCAGGATAACCTTGGACGGCCATTGGCTGAGTTCGGCATGGGTGGACAAAAGTTCTTCGGCGTAAGCGGTGATCTTCAAAAACCACTGTTCCAGGTCCTTAGCACTAACGGCTGAATCGCAGCGCCAGCACTTGCCGTCGACGACCTGCTCATTGGCCAGAACGGTGCGGCATGAGGGGCACCAGTTCACTTCAGATTTTTTTTTGTATGCCAGGCCCTTTTCCAGCATTTTGATGAAAATATACTGGTTCCATTTGTAGTATTCGGGGGAGCAAGTGGCCAGTTCGCGCCGCCAGTCGTAGCCGAATCCCATTCTCTGCAGTTGCTTTTTCATGAAGGCGATATTGCTCAGCGTCCAATCCTCGGGGTGCAATTTGTTTTTGATGGCGGCGTTTTCCGCGGGCAGACCCAGGGCGTCCCAGCCCATGGGATGAATGACCTGGTGCCCTTTCATCCTTTTAAAGCGGGAGATGACATCACCAATGGAATAATTACGCACGTGGCCCATGTGGATCTTCCCGGAAGGGTAGGGGAACATTTCCAGGCAGTAGAATTTTTTTTGCTGGTCATTGAAAACCGCGTTAAATGTCAGCTTGTTCTGCCAGATTTCCTGCCACTTCGCCTCGATTTCAGCAAAATTGTAGTTCATTGCACTCACTTGACCCCCAATGGATTTTCAATTATACTTGAAAAAGTCCGCCAGAACAACGGCGGCCGCGTATTTTTTCAAGGCAGTTCCGGGAAAATCGCGGTTTAAACCAAAAGCGATCCTTTCCGTATAATTGTTTTCAGGAGGTGGGATGAAAAATTTGCAGGACGGTTAACACTTGAGGGAAGAAAAGTCGAGGAAGGCAAAATGAACGAATTCTACAATGATTTTATCAGCGTTATCGGCAGTCCCGCTCAAACCATCGGTAAAATGATGGAGAAAAAACGCTGGCAAGCCGTGTTGGCTGTCATTCTGCTGCTGACCGCCATCGCCACATTTATTACCTATCCCATCACCAAGGTCGAACAGGCCAAGTTCATCCGTGATTCGGAAATGGCAGACAAATTGAGCGAAGAACAATTGGCCAATTTGGACAAATTCACTCCCAGCCAACGCCTGACCGGCGCCATGTTTTCACTTGTTATCGCCGGCTTGATGATCGTGGTGGCCGCTTTTTTCATCTATCTTTTTTTCAAGGTGGCCGGCTGCGAAGGAAATTATGTTCACTATTTTTCCGGGGTAGTGCACGCGTCCATTTTGGACATGTTCCTGGGCGGGATACTGAAATCGTCGCTGATTTTGATGAAAAAAACCATGCTGGTCCATACCGGGCTGACCATGTTTTTTCCGGGGATGGACTTCCGCAGTTTGCCTTTTATTATTCTTTCCCAGTTCGATTTCTTTTCCATCTGGTACCTCGCGGCCTTGGCTTTGGGCATCGCTTTTTTTGCCAAGATCAGCCCCCAAAAAAGTATTTCCATCGCAGTGATGTATTTTCTTTTTAAAAGTCTGGTTTTTATCTCATTTTCCTATTTCAGCATGAAATTGATGGGCATGTAAACCGGGCTTTCATTTGTTGAAACTTCAGGTCCGCATTTCTGCAATAAACGCCAAAACACTTGACAATTCATTATTTTTGCTTTATTAATTTCAGTGTAATGGGAAAAATACTCGCATCCAGGCCATTTTAATGAAACAGGGGAGAAAAAAATGAAGAAATTGCTCATTCTTATCATTTTTGTTTTTTTGGCGGCAGCATTGATCGGCAGCGCTGAAGAGAGCAAAAAAATATTAAATATTCAGAAAGCGTATGTCTTTTTGCCGGAATCCTTGTTGATATCGGAAACGGATTTGAATTGTTCCTATTTCATCAAAGCTGATGTGCCGCAGGATATCAGGATCGTTGGCAAACATCTGTCGACTCACGAAAGGAAAGAATTTTCCGATCATGACGAGTTGGTGATCAATAAAGGTTCCCGGGCCGGGCTTAAAGAGGGAGACCTGCTCATGATCATAAGCCAAGGCCGGGTCATCCGTCACCCCCGCAACCATGACCGTTTGGGCCTGTATTTCTTGAAGAAATCGCTGGCCGAGATTACTTGCATTTATGACGAGCGGGCCGTAATTCAGTTGCAGAAAGGCTGCAACCCTGTCAATGTCGGTGATTTCGGCATTCTATACAAGCCGGAACAGACGCTGTTTGCCCAAAAAATTGATTACAAGCTTTGCCGCATCCCTAGCAACGCCGTCAGCGGCCATGTCGTGTTTTTCGATCTGGCCATGGGCATTCCCGGAGAAATTGCCGGCGACTCTCAATATGTGACGGTAGACCTGGGAGAAGGGGTGGTCGGCAAAGGGACTTTCCTGCTGATTTACCGCCAAGTGGCTTCTGATCTGCCGCCCTTGATCATAGGCCTGGGTATCGTGATTCACAGCGAGAACACCAATTCTACGGTGAAAATACTCGATGCCAGTTCGGATGTCAAGATCAATGACCGGATGCTGGTCCTGCCCAAAGAGCTAAAAACTGTACCCGGCAGCGCCGGGGAAAGGGAAAATATCCCGATCGTGGAAATGTTGCAAACCGAGAGCGAGGAACCTGGACTGACTGAAGGGGAGCCGGGAGCCGATGAAATGATCGCCAACCTGAAAGTGGACGTCTTGTTCGATTTTGACGGCAGGGTGCCCAGTGGTGATCATGCCGCCGATTTTACCGCCATCAAGGATTTTATTGCCGCCAAAAGTGAATACCTGATCACTCTGCGCGGCTATACCTGCAGCATCGGCCGGGAAGAATACAACCTGCGCCTCTCCTCGGATCGGGTGGAAACAATCAAGAATATTTTGATCAACCAGTACGGGATCGATGCCGCCCACATCGAGACGTTCTTTTACGGCGAAAAGGAACCCCAATTCGACAACAGCAGTGAAGTGGAGCGCAAGAAGAACCGGCTGGTGAAGATCGAGGTAAACGGGAAATGAAAATCGCCCTTTTTGCTTTGCTGGTTTGTTTCATAGGCGCCGGGTTCGCGCCGCTATTCAGCAATGGCATTGACCTGGTCGCAATGAAAAAGCAGGAGGAAGAGAGAAGAAAGAAAAATGCCAAGTCAAAGCTGGTTGTCAATGACAGCAATATCAATTCGATTTCTGTTGGCGGCAAAAAATATGGTTTTGTGCAGTTGGAATCCGACGAGCCCCTTGCCGACGAAGCGGTTGCGTCCATGCCCGGGAAAGGTGACAAAGGGGATGTATCCAAGCAACCCGATTTTTGGAAAAAACAGCAGAGCGACCTGCAAGAGCGCATCGCCAAATTAAAAGAAGACATTGATCGTGAACAGCTGGATTTGAACAAGCTATGGTCCGATTTCTATATCAAGAATATCTCGGCCGAACAAGATGCCATCAAGGTCCAGATCTCACAACTGACCAATCAGATCGAGCAGAAAAAGCTTTTTCTGAGCCAGTCCGAGACACAGCTGGAAGATCTTTACGAAAAAGCCCGCAAAGCCGGAGTCCCTCCCGGCTGGCTCAGATAAACCGATTTATCCGCCGGCCCGGGTTTCACGACAGGCCCTTTGCCAAACGCGCTTGCTGTTTGCAAAATCCCGATGGGGATGATAAGATAAACACCACCCATGGACTATTTAAAAGTGCAGGAACCGATTCTGCCGTTGCTCAGATCTACTGAAAAGGTTCTGGCCAGGCAACTGCGCAGCAAAGTCAGCTTGATCTCTGAACTGCGTCAGCACACACCGGTTGGCAAGGGAAAAAAGATCCGCGCCGCGTTTTTTTTCCTGTTAGCCGGGATGAACCGCGTTGGCAGTGACGAGCTGCCGCAGATGGCGGCGGCCATTGAAATGCTTCATCTGTCCAGCCTTGTTCACGATGATATCGTGGACAATTCCGCCTGGCGGCGCGGCGAAAAAACAACCAATCACCATTTCGGCAATTATCTTTCCCTGCTTTGGGGCGATTTTCTGTTCATTACCTCGCTGCGCATGCTCTCTGCTCAAAATCGCAGCAGGATCATGGACATAATGCTGGACACTTCCCGGCAGATGATCGAGGGGCAGATCCTGGAATTTGCCAACAACTTCAACTACCGCATCCGCTCCCGGACCTATTACGACATCATTCGCAAAAAAACATCGTCCATGTTTGCCGGCATTGCCAGTCTGGCAGCCCAATTGAATGAAAAACCGGCGCGGGCCGCCGCCGATTTCTACCGTTTCGGCCAGGATTTCGGCATGATCTTTCAGATCAGCGACGATCTTCTGGATATCTTTTCCGACAGTGCCGGCAAAAGCCGTTTTCAGGATCTGCAAGAAGGCAAGGTGACCCTGCCCTATATCCTGTTGCTGCGCCACGACGCATTGCCGCTCATCAAGAATTTCCGCCGCTCCAGACCGCAGTCGCTGCTGGAGCGTTGCCGGACCCTGGGTATCAAGGAGCAGTCGCTGCAGATCATTGATCGTTATTACAGGAAATGCACCTCTTTTTTGGAATCGTTCCCTGCCTCTGCCCATCGCGAGTCAATGGCGAACTTGCTGGAGTTCATCCGCTACCGTGATTACTGAAAACCCGGTTGAAATAGAAGTGAAAATTAAGGTCGAGCGCCTGGAACCATGGCGTGAAAAACTTCTGCGCCTGCAGGCGGTGCTGGAGTATCCCCGGGTTTTGGAAAGGAATCTGGTCTTCGACACGGCCCGTCAGCGCTTGAAAAAACGGGGCATTCTCCTGCGCTTGCGCCGGCTGGACAACGGAAGCATTTTAACCATGAAAATGCCGGTGCAAAAAAGCTCCCTATATAAGATGCGCGAGGAGATCGAGGCCGAGGTTTCCGATTTCGCCAATATGAAAAAGATCCTGCTGGGCGTCGGTTTTAAAATTTTTTTTGTTTATGAAAAATACCGGGAAGTGTTCAAAAGAAAAGGCATTCGTGTCATGCTCGACGAGACGCCGATCGGGAATTTCCTGGAAATCGAGGGCGAACCGGCCGCTATTGACGCCATGGCTGCGGAGTTGGGATTCTCTGCAAAGGATTATATTACCGATTCCTATCACCGGCTTTTTCTCCTTAGTGGACGTTCCGGCAACATGGAATTTCAAGCGTGAAATTTTTCATCCTGGCCGGCGGTTACGGCCATAGGGCCGAGCCGCTCTCACTGATCAAACCGAAGCCGGTTTTTCCTCTGAACGGAATGCCGCTGCTTACTTTGCTACTGCAGCAATTGCGCGCCCAGGATTGGTCGGAGGGGTTCATCAACCCGCATCACCTGGGCGAACAGGTGGTCGCGGCGGCAGACGGCTACGGAATTCACTTTATCCGCGAAAAAGAGTTGAGCGGCAGCCGCGTGTTGAGGCAGGCACTGCCTTTCTTTACCGATTGGCTGCTGGCGGTCAACGGCGACACTTTCTTGGAAATTCCCCTGACCGGGCTGCTGGAAAAAACCACCGCCACGGACGTGGACGGCGTCCTGCTGGTGCGCCCGGACCATACGAGCAATTATGCCGGACTGTGCGTCGATGTTGACGGTTTTCTGGAGAGCGACGGTCCGCAGCCCGGATCGGGATTGATGTATGCCGGCGTGGCCCTGTTCAGGAAAAAGGCGGTAGAAAAAATAGACGAAGCCAACTTTATCAAAAGTATTCAAAAAAACCACCTGCGCTTCCAGACCGTTTTGTATGACGGGATCTGGCTGGATGTGGGCACCCCGGAAATGTATTTCCAGGCCAATTGGGAATACAAAACATATTGCTCGGATCCGCAGCCCAATGCCTTTTCGGGAAATGTCGAGATTTCGCCAGCTTCCCGGGTGGAAAAATCGGTGCTCTGGGAAAACAGCCGCATCGGCCCCGGCGTCCATTTGTCGGAGTGCATCGTGACCGGAAACCTGCGGCTGGAAAATACCAGTCACAGCGGACAGATCATTTCCCAGCAGGGAGTTTTTCCGCTGTTTTGAATTCGGCAGGAAAATTTTTCCGGCCTCTTGTTTTTTGCCGGGAAACAGTTTACTATTATAGCGGGAGTCAACATGAAGGACATCAATTTATTGCTTGAAAAATTCAAGATGATCACCGCTGACGGCCATTCGGATACGACTTTCAAATCGGTCATCCACGATATCGCCAAGTTTTATTGTGATAATTTCGATCTGGAAGTCGACGAAGTGGCCATATTGCTCACCGACAAGGACAACATGGTGCTGTCTTTCGCCTACCCCGAGCACCTGGTCAACGCCGGCATGATCCCGATCTCCTCCCCCGACGCCTTCGCGGCCCGGGTCTACAAGCTGAACCGTGGGCTGATCGAGAACAATTTCCACCAGATGAAGCACCTGCATCTTTTTGAATTCATCAAGGGGCCCGGCGCCAAGGACCGCAAAATATGGAAGATGATGAGCACGGTCTTGCGCGGCGATGACTTGAATTTCGGCATCATTGAACTTTCCCGCAAAGGGTCGACAATGGACGAAGCGGGAGAGGATTTCAGCCCGGAAAATTTGGAGTTTTTGGAACACACCATCATCGAAATCGCTCCTTATTTACAAAAAGTCCTGCCAACCGATTTCAGGGGCAAGCTCGTTTGAAAGACCGCCTGCTCGAGATCCTGCTCGAAAAATCGGTGGTCAAGGGCAGGGAATTCAAACTGGCGTCGGGCCAGACCAGTGATTTTTACGTCGATGCCCGGGTCACTACCTTGGACGCCGAAGGAGCCACCCTCTGCGGCCGGATATTTTTGGACATGCTCGCCGATTTTGAAGTGGACGCCGTAGGTGGCTATTCGATCGGCGCCGACCCTATTGTTTCTGCCATCGCCGTTACCAGTTACCTCGAGAAAAAGCCGCTGCCGGCCTTCATCATCCGCAAGGAGGAGAAATCGCACGGCACACGCAAGATGATCGAGGGCAATTTCCGTTCCGGCATGCGCGTGGCCCTGTTCGACGACGTGATCACCTCGGGCGGCTCGATCATCAAGGGCGCCAGGCAGGTCGAGGCCGAGGGCGGCAAGGTCGAAGTGATCATGGCCGTGCTCGACCGCCAGGAAGGCGGCCGGGAAACCATCGAATCCCATGGCTACCGCTTTCTCTCCATCTTCACGAAAAAGGATCTGCTCTAGATCATAATGGGCGGTTCGCGAACCGCCCCTACAGGAAAAATAAAATCATTAAGACAAAACCTAATCGCATGAATTGAGAATTCTGAAAATGAAAGAATTATTTGTCTTTGAAGACGAACTGTTCAGCTTGGAGCAAAGCGCTACTTGCCCCATACCCGGTTATTTGATTTTAAGGCTTAAGGGGCCGGAGGCCAGCCTGGCCCAATTGCCAAAAAAAACCGCACAGCTTCTCGGTGTTATGCTAAAGCGAGTGACCAATGCCATCGAGCAGGCGGCCAAGCCCGAGCGGGTCTATATGCTCTCCTTTTGCGAGATCGAACCGCGGCTGCATTTTCATCTATTCCCGCGTACGGCCTGGCTGCTGAAGGAATACTTCAAGGCCAACGACTGCGCCAACGACCCAGTCAACGGCCCCATGCTGTTTGAATGGGCGCGCAGCGCTTTCGGCCCGGGCAGCCATGTACCCCAGGGAACCCCCGACATGGAAACCGCCTGTGGGATTATGCGCGACATCTTGAAATAATAGGGAATACCCTTGAAAAGAATATGCGTCTTCTGCGGTTCGAGCCCGGGTACCAGGCCTGAATATGCCTGGGCGGCGCAACGGCTGGGTGTCCTTCTCGCCCAGAGAAAAATCGGCCTGGTGTTCGGCGGCGGCAAGGTCGGCTTGATGGGCCGGCTGGCCCGGGCCGCCCTGGAAAACGGCGGCGAAGTCATCGGCGTGATCCCCAGGGAGCTTCATGAAAAGAGGGTGGCATTCAGCGGACTCTCGGACCTGCGGGTTGTGGGGTCCATGCATGAGCGGAAAGCCTTGATGGCCGAACTGGCCGATGGCTTCATGGCTTTGCCGGGCGGCTTGGGCACCCTGGAAGAAATATTTGAAATATTGACCTGGGCGCAGCTGGGCATACACCACAAGCCCTGTGGCCTGCTCAATGTCGGCGACTTCTATACTCCATTGCTGGCTTTTCTGGACCAGGTCGTGGAACAGGGATTTCTCGACACGGCCCATCGTTCCATGATATTGACCGCTGAAAATCCCGAGGAGTTGCTGCAACAATTTGAAACCTATCGGCCCTCGACCGCTGACAAGGCGGCATTGGCCCTAGGAATGGAACATATCTAGGGGAGGGGCGGTTCACGAACCGCCCCTACAAAAAAACCAATTTGACAATTTATTGTCCATTTGCCACAATGATTTTAGATGGGAAAAGGGGAAGAAGATAGGATGAACAAGATCGATACCACCAAGTACCTGCGGCAAATGAAATATCTGCCGGATATTACTCCTTTGAGCAACATTTTACTAATTGTCATATTGATTCTATTTCCTGGGACACTTGTGATTTCATTTTTTTGGCCGATACATGCAAATCCACCCGGTATGAAATATGCTCATTATCAACCATCAGATAATTCATTGCCAACTGTGGTTATTAGTAAATCGGGAATAATTTATTTTGGTAATTCCCGGAGTTCAGAAAATATCTTTGAATTACGTAATTATTTGGTTGATCAAATGGAAGAAATGCAAGTTGTTCATCCAAAAAAAATTATGATTTATGCCGATGCGGAAGCACCTTGGTGGAAAATCATTGACATGTTGCAAGTCGCTAAGGAAGCGGGGATTGAAGTAGTTGGATTCATGATGGAAGGGGGATATAGCGTTTTATATTATTGGGATATGAAGAACCTTTATCGTGAAAAGGGATTGAAAGAACCTTCGGTAATCCAATAGGTTTGTAATGTGTTTTAATGTAGGGGCGGTTCGTGAACCGCCCTTTTTATTTGGAGAATAATGAAATTCAATCCTGAGATCCACCACCGCCGTTCGATCCGCCTCAGAGGATACGATTATACGCAGAATGGGGCATATTTTGTGACCATGTGTTCCTGGAATCGTGAATGTGTCTTTGGGGAAATTGCCGATGGGAAAATGCATTTGAATGATTTTGGTTTAATAATCGATGGCACATGGAATTGGCTGGAAAAACAATATGGTTATATAGAATTGGAAGATTTTGTGGTCATGCCGAATCATTTTCATGGATTGATTATCATCGACAATTGTAAGGGCGGTTCGCGAACCGCCCCTACGGGAAGAACAAAACCATTGGGGCGTATTCTGGGTGCATTTAAGACGCGTTCTACCAAGTTGGTTAACGAATTCCGTCAGACTCTTGGGACTCCAATATGGCAGCGCAACTATTATGAACGTATCATAAGGGATCAATGTGAATTTGATCGAATCAGCGAGTATATTATTTCCAATCCTGCAAATTGGCATGATGATGAAAACAATCCAATCAACGTTGGAATCAAGGAACGGTTGTTATAATTCTTTTTGTAGGGGCGATTCGTGAATCGCCCATCTTATCTTATTTTATCATTTCAAAGAAATTTCCGCGATGATCTCCAGCACCCGGGAGTGAATGCGGCCGTTGCTGGCCAGGATGCCGCGATTATGGCGCAGGGTCTTGCCCACGGAAAAATCGAGTTTTTTTCCGTCAATGTCGCTAACCCAGCCCCCGGCTTCTTCCACGATCAGACTGCCGGCGGCGTGGTCCCATATTTTCTCGCGATAATCGGGGGTGGCGGGGTTGGGGATGCGCAGGTAGATGTCGGCGTCGCCTGAAGCCACGATACCGTACTTGACCTGGCTGTCCATTTGTTCGGGTGGATTCGAGATCTGCAGCAGCCTGGAGATCTCCAGTTGAGTTTCCTTGTCGCTGTGCGAGGATTCGTAGCTTTCGACGAATTTCATTCGGGTCGGATCGGTTTTGACGGACGCGCGGATGGGCTCGGAGCTGCCGCCCCGAGGCGGGATCTTCCAGCTACCCTGGCCAGGTATGGCCCAGAACAAGGTGCCGCCGGTTGCCGGCGGCAGGTTCGGGCAGCCCAGGATGCCCAGGCGGACCTGCCCGCCCTGGAGCAGCGCCAAAGCGATGGCGAACTGCTCGCCGCGCAGGAAGCCCTTGGTGCCGTCGATGGGGTCGAGGGTCCAGAAGGTCCCGTCCGGTTCTGCTCCGCCCAGGTCGATACAATCACAGATCTCTTTCTCTTCCAGGGGCGCATCGCATTTTATCAGATAATGGATAATCTTGGCGAACAATTCCCGGTTTTCCGGTTGGCGAATGGCCAGCGAATCTTCTTCGCCCACGATGGGGATGCCGGGGAAATGGCTGCTCAGGATTTGACAGACCAGGGCCTGAACGGCAAAATCGGCGATAGTTACCGGGCTGCGGTCGGTTTTAGTGAGGGTGTGCCTGCCGGTCATCTCATTCTGAATGGTGGCGGCCAGGTTCATGGCGGCGCCGACCGCCTGCAAGCCGATTTCTTTTTGCAACATGAGAATTCTTTCCTTATTTTTTTCGCGCGGTAGCGGAATGATTAGCAGCGGTCAAAATCGTCCTGAAAGCGGGTGATGTCGTCTTCGCCCAGGTAGGTCCCGGTTTGCACTTCAATGAAGACCAGTTCTTCTTTTCCCGGATTTTCCATGCGGTGCTTGGTTTTTTCCGGAATGAAGACCGACTGTCTTTTTTTCAGCTTGACCGTTTCCTCGCCCAATGTGACCAGGGCCTGCCCCTGCACCACCACCCAGTTCTCGGCGCGCTGTTCGTGGCTTTGCAGGGACAACCTTTTACCGGGCTTGACCATGATGCGTTTAACCTTCAGGTTGGCTTCCTCGAAAAGGATCTCGAACCAGCCCCAGGGCCGCTCTTCCTTGTAATTCATAAACGGTAGTCCTTCTTAAGCAGGGCCAGGTCGGAATCGATCATCATTTTGATCAATTCGGCGAAGTGGACTTTGGGCTGCCAGCCCAGTATTTTATTGGCTTTGCTGAAGTCGCCGCGCAGCAGGTCGACTTCGGCCGGGCGGATGAATTTCTTGTCCAGGACCACGAAATCCTTGTAATCGAGGCCCACATGCGCAAAAGCGATCTCCACCAGCTCCTGCACCGAGTGGGTCTCGCCGCTGGCGATAACGAAGTCATCGGGCTTGTCCTGCTGCAGCATCAGCCACATGGCCTCGACGTAGTCAAGGGCGTAGCCCCAGTCGCGCTTGGCTTCCAGGTTGCCCAGGCGCAGTTCCTTGCTCAAGCCCAGCTTGATCTTGGCGGCGTTGTAGGTGACCTTGCGGGTTACGAACTCGATGCCGCGCCGCGGCGATTCGTGGTTGAAAAGGATGCCCGATGCACCGAAGATGTTGTAGCTTTCACGGTAATTGACCGTGATCCAATGGCCATAGACCTTGGCCACGCCGTAGGGGCTGCGCGGATGGAACGGGGTCAGTTCGGTCTGGGGGATCTCCTTGACCATGCCGAACATCTCCGACGAGGAAGCCTGGTAAAAGCGGATGCGCGGATTGACGGCGCGGATGGCTTCCAGCATGCGGGTGACGCCGATGGCTGTGAATTCCGCGGTCAGCACCGGCTGGTCCCAGGAGGTGGGGACGAAGCTCATGGCGGCCAGGTTGTACACTTCTTCGGGCTGCACCTCTTCGATTATTTTGCTGATGGAATACTGGTCCAGCAGGTCGGCCTGCCTGATATTGATGCGGTCCTTGATGTGCTCGATGCGGTCGAATTTTTCCATGCTGGAACGGCGGACCATGCCGTAAACCTCATACCCTTTTTCCAGCAAAAAATCGGCGAGGTAGGATCCGTCCTGACCGGTGACGCCGGTGATCAACGCTTTTTTGGCCATTTTCGCTCCTCTCTTGAGATGTCATTTTAGCCGAATCGGGGTGGAGAGTCAAATCGCGGTGAGGAGAGGGGCACATTGGCGGCTTGCCATTTGAAAACAAGTTGCGGAAGTTTTATAATTCGCAGGGAGAAAATGAATGACTCTTGATGATTACATCGAAATTCAGCTGGTCAAAGTAAAAATATCACGCAAGCAGACCGACAGGCAATTGCTGCAGTGGCTGCTGGAATTGCGGACGCTGCGCGCTCAGATCAGGCATCTGGAAAGCGAGAACAAAAGACTGAGGCGTGATTATGAGCAGGTACTGCTGCAAAACGCGCAGGCCTGACTTTTTGCTTTGTATTCAGGATAGAACTTTTTTGAATTCTTTTTTTAAAAGCGGCACGATGGTGAACAGGTCACCGACAATGCCGTAATCGGCTTTTTTGAAAATGGGGGCTTCCGGGTCCTTGTTGACGGCCACGATGATCTTTGAGGTCTTCATGCCCACGAAATGCTGGATGGCTCCTGATATGCCGCAGGCGATGTATAGCTTGGGGTTGACGACCTTGCCGGTCTGTCCCACCTGCATGTCGGCCGAGGCGAAACCGGCGTCGACCGCTGCCCGCGAAGCGCCTATGCCGCCATTCAAAACTTTGGCCAGGTCTTCCAGTATGGTGAAATTCTCTTTGCCCTTCATGGCCCGGCCTCCGGAAACAATGATCTCGGCTTCGGTCAGATCTATTTTTTTTGAGGCGCTTTTCTCCACGCTGATGATTTTTGTCTGCAATTCTCCGTTGTCCAATGCCACGGTCTTGATCTCCGGGGCCTTGGTTGCAGTCGTTGTTTCGACAGCGATGACGTTGGGTCTGATCGTGAACAGGGCCGTGCTGGCGTCGATCTGGTACTCGGCCAGCAGTTTGCCCGAATATACGGGTTTGATGGCTTTGCGGGTGTCGAGATCAACGGCCAGGCAGTCGTTGACCAGGCTGGCCTTGGCCTTGGCGGCCAGGCGCGGGAACAGGTCCTTGCCCTGGGCGGAAAAAATACCGCAGAAAATATCGAGCTTGAATTCATGGATAACCGCTGCCAGGGTGCGGGCATAGCGGTCGGGCTGATAAGTGAGATCCGCTCCCTGTACCTGAATGACGGTTTGGATGCCCTTCAGCTCTTCCAAATAGGGCTGCACGTCCGGGCAAAAAAGCACAGCGTGCACGGGCTGGCCGCTTTTCCTGGCCAGGCTGAGCAGTTCACGGTTCGATTTCTTGAAAACCCCTTCTTTCAGTTCGATATACAATCCTATGTTGGCCATGTTCGTCTCCTAAATTACCTTAGCTTCTTCGCGCAGCAGCCGTACCAGTTCCCGTACCGCATCGGCCGCTTCGCCGGGAATGACCCTGCCCTGCGGTTTTTCGGCCGGGGCCGACAGTTTGAGCAGGCGGATGCGGTTCTGGGACTCGTCGATGCCGATTTCGCTCAACGTGATCTTCTTGATCTCGATCTTCTTGGCTTTCATGATGCCCATCATCGAGGCGTAACGGGGGGTGTTCAAACCCTTGGCCGCGGCCACGATGCAGGGGACGGCCATTTCGATCATTTCCTTGGCCCCTTCGTCGATCTCCCGTTCCACCTTGACCGCCTGGTTCTCGAAAGCGAAGGCGGTAACGTTGGTGGCCGCCGGGATGGCCAGTTCCTCGGCGAGCAGGATGTGCAGTTGATAGGCGTCGTCGTCGATGGCCTGCTTGCCCATGAAAATGACCCCGAACTCCTTGTCGGCGCGGATGACCTGGGCCAGGGCCAGGGCCGTGTTCTGATAATCCAGGGCAGCGTTGCCTTCCACGTGCACGGCGCGGTCGGCACCCATGGCCAGGGCGGTGCGCAGGGCGTTCTGTACCCGTTCTGGGCCGAGGCACACGGCGGTCACCGTGGAACCGGGATTTTTTTCCTTCAGTTTCAAGGCCTCCTCGACCGCGTATTCGTCATAGGGGCTGACGATCCATTTGATGGCGGCCTCGTTTATCGATCTGCCGTCCTTGACCAGAATGCTGGCTTCGGTATCGGGAACCTGCTTGATGCAAACGTAAATATTCACTAGTACCTCCTGAAAATCGACGAAATTCACTTGAATTTATAGAATTTGGCACTTAAAGGAGTATTTATAACTGAAAAGTGGTTGCTTGTCAATATTGGTCGAAACCGCCAGTTGGGAAAAAGCTTTTACAGGTGAAGAAAGAATCCGCCGCTTATGCGGGTCTTGTCGACATCTGAAAAATAGAGGAAGCGCAGGTCGAAACGCAGGGAAAACATGGAAGTGAAGAAAATATGAAGACCGCCGCCAACCATGGAATAGAAGCGGTACTCGCTGAAGTGGAAGTTCAGTTTTTCGAATTCGCCTCCCGCTCCCAGGATTGCGTAGGGGGCGAATCTGCCGAACTTGGGTCGGAGTTTTACGGCGGCGCTCAGGCTGTTCCAACCCGATTCCTTGATCCGGTAGCCTTCGAACTCGAATTTAAGCAGGGGCACGATGGTACCGGAACCGGCCGACAGGCCATAGAAAAAACTGGATGGCTGGCTGATGGAACCGGCAATCAATCCGGCATCCAGAGCGAACGCGTTCAGGGCCAGGAAGAAACAACCGGCCACGATCACTGTTTTTTTAATCATTGTTTTTGCTCACTTTTTGCAGCAGCGGCCGGCCGTAATAATCTATTTCCATTGCCGGCCACATTTTGCTGATATAGAGAGAATAGTTTTTCTGGAAAAGGGGAAAAATAATCCCGTCGTTGACGATCGCCTCACTGATGCGGGCGATCTGTTCCATGAGCAGCTCTTGGGAGTTGCTGAATTTGACCTCGTCCAGTTCGCTGAGCATGCGCAGGTACCTGGCGTTGAATTGGTTGAAACTGGACTCCTTCAGGATGCGGCTGATTTTTTCTGCGGCGGGAACCTTTTTTTGAAAGATCTTGTCGATGAGAAGGTACTGGATGGAAGCCGAATTCAGGAAAGCCATCAATTGGCTGTCATCGATGAACAGCGTTTCGATCTTGAGGTTGCTGTTTTTCAGAAAAGCGGCCAGGTCTTTTTCCAGGTTGGAAAGCGAGGCGAGGAGATAGAGTTTGATCTCGGAATATTTCAGGATGGAAGCGGTTTTTTGCGGGGACATGGTCTTGATCTGAATGGAAACCGGCGATTCCTCGTCGCTGGTCAGTGTACGCAATTCCTTGTATTTGTTTCCCGTGGCCTCGTTGAACCTCTTTAAAATGGTAAAAAGGGCGATCTTGGTGTTCTGGCCCATATCGTTTTGCAGAAAGCACAGGTAGATGTTCTGAAAAATGCCGGAATCGAATTCCTGGAAATTTTCCTTGAATTGGTTCGGGTTGGCCAGGAAGAGGTCAGGCGGCGTGCTTTCGCTGAAAGTAACCTTGACCTTGTCCAGGTAGGTCCGGCCTCCGGCATAAAATGGATTGGCTTTCAGGGTGAGCTGGTGGTTCTTCTCCCATTCCTGGGGAAAAAACATGCCTGAAAATGACTGTTCATTTTCGGCCAGCACCACCAGTTCCGGGGCGGTGAGCAGGCTCAGGATATCAGGGTTGTCGGCCAGCAGCTCGATCCTGACCTGGTTTTTGTTGACGCGTATGTTCTTGACCGTCTTGCTCAATTTGCTGGCCGCAAAAAGATCGGAATTCATGAATATTTTCAGCGAAACCTGTATGTTCCGGGCTGTCAGCGGCTTGCCGTTCGAGAAGCTGAGATTGTCCTTGACGGTCAGGCTTAGGGTTTTGCTGGCAGCATCGTAGCGGTATTCCTGGAAGACATTACTGAATATTTCACCGTTTTTTTTCAAATAAAAGAAATTATCGTAGATCAGGGAATAGAAGATCAGGTTCGAATAATTGGCGGTGTTCAGGGTGAAGGAAGTCGGCTCGTTCAGCCGGATTGTGATCTCTCCCCCGTAATAGGGTTTGATGGCAAAAATCAGCGTCAGTGCCAGCGCTATGAGCAGCAGCTTACTTTTGGCCATCGCGTTTTCCCCAGAACTGGACCATGAACCGCTCCTGGCCGTCCCGTTCTTGTCTGACTCCGGTCCAGAAGCCTCTGATTTTTTGCCAGACGCCTGCCGAGATGAATTGAATTTCACCCGTGATTTTTTCCGAGTATATCAGCCTTTGGCCGCCGTTTTGGATGTCATAAAAAAACAGCTGGTCGGAGGCGCGCCTATAATCGCTAACGGCCAGCCATTCGCCCCCAAGGGCGGCCAGGGAAGCGCCTTTCTTTTCGGATACCGGAAACTGTTCTTCGAATTCCGAGGTGAATAGATGATAATTGTAGTTGCGGTCGATGAGGTGAACGGCTTGCAGCTGCCCTTCCTGGACGGAGAAATCCAGGGCCAGGGCCGGGGTTGCTTTCTTTTCATAGATGCCCGTTCTGTTGGCCGGATCGCTGAAAGGCATGAAATAAATTTTATCCTTAAAATAATTCCTGCCTTCATCATAGCGGGCGCCAACCAGGTACGGGTTCTGGTTTAAAATGAGATATTTGCAGGGAACAAAATCGATTTTCTGGATTTCCTGCCATTGGCTGTCGCGGAAGGTTAGGACCTTGGCGTAGGGTGAAAAATTGTTTCCGGCCGTTAAAACAAGCCCCTGATTCATTTGCAGCAGCAGGAGTTTGCCTTCGTAATGAAGCACCGGATAAACCGGCCTCGTCCATCCCAGCTTGAACTGGGAATCCTTCTCTAACCGCATGTTGCTGGCCAGGTAAATGACGATCTCATCGGGATAGTAAAAAAAATATTGGTCGCGCCCGTCGCTGCCGGTGATGGATTGGATATCCATCAGGTTTTTTTTGCTTTCAAATTCAAGCAATTTTGAAAAACCCAGTTCGGAAAAAGAAAAATTCCTTGTATTCAGGAAATCCATTTCCCCTTTGCTGAGGGCTCTTTCGAAGTACTTGATAGCGACGATTTTGTCCTGCAGACGGGAAAAGATGGTCAGCCCGAGCCCGGTTTTGCTTTTGTTCTGAATAAGTTTCAGGCCCAGCAGGAAATGGAGGTCATCGGCCCGGCCCAGATTAAATTCGCCCCGGCCATTGGCGAAATTGATCAGCAGGTCTGAGACGCGGATATTTTTTTCGTTTTCCAGGCGGGAGATCAGTATTTGATAGATCTTTTGCATGGCCGTGTCGGTCAGTTCTGAATCATTCTCGAAGCGGGCGACCGCCACGCTGACATCGAACCTGTTGTTAAAAAATGTTTTCAGAAAAGCGGCGCTTTCCGTAACCAGCGCTTCGGCGCTTTGCTGGCCAAAGGCGGTGCTGCCATACAAAAAAAGCAGCAGCAGTGAACAGACCACTTTTTTCATACGGGGTGGTTCACTTTTTTTTCAAAGTTATCTTCAAGTTGAGATTTATTTTGACGTCCTCGGAATCATCGGGGATCTCCAACGTGATGGGCAGGTCGATACTTTTTCCTATTGACATGACCTGGAGCGGTCTTTCGCCGGTATCCTCATCGGTCTTTATCGTGGCAACCTTGACGGAGTCTTTGTCTTTCTGTTCTTCATCGGCGAAATTGATCTCGGGAATTTCGATGTCCGATTTTTCATTATTTATTTCCTGGGCGTCTTCCAGATTGAATATGTCTTCATCGCCCGACGCTTTCAGTGAATCCTCGGCGTCCACCATGGGGGAAGACAGCTCGAAAACCTCCTCCGCTTCGGTATCGGCAACCGGGATTTCCTCAGCCATGTTCTTTAAAACAACATTTTTTTCTTTAGGTTTGGGGGTGGACGAGGTGATTTCTTCCCGGGAAAACATGACGGTCTTGTCTTTCTGGAAAATGGATAACTGGTTTTTCAAGTGCAGGATGACCAGTTTGATGATGGCGTGCAGACCTTCCAGCACGTTCTCCCCGTTTGTGGCCACGGTCGGGAGAAAGGACTTGTTGTCCGGGTTCAAGTCCTTGTTTAGGGCACTGATGGGCAGGATCTCCTTGAGGTCTCTCTTGTTGAATTGAAAGATCAGCGGCATTTTTTCGAATTGCAGGTTGTTGAGTTTTAAATTCTTTTTCAGGTTGGTGAAGCTTTCGACGTTCTGCTCGCGCAGGATGACCTGGGAGTCGGCGACAAAAACCACGCCGTCGGCGCCCTGAAGCACCAGTTTGCGGGTGGTGTCGTAAGCCACCTGTCCGGGAACGGTATAAAGCTGGATCTTCACGGAGTAATTGCCCAATTTCCCGATCTCCATGGGCAGAAAATCAAAAAACAGGGTGCGGTCGCCGTCGGTATCCAAGGTGATCAGCTTGCCTTTGTTGTCGACTTCGTCACAGTTGAAAATATAACGCAGGCAGGTTGTTTTGCCGCTCAACGCCGGCCCGTAATACACGATCTTGGCCGTGATCTCCTTGTTGTTGTAATTGACGAAAGCCATTAAAATGGATCCTCTTCGTAGGCGGGATCTTCCCCTTCCCTGGCGCTTTCAAACGGGGGAGTGCTTTGGCCGTTCGCCTCCGGGAAAGAATCCCTATGGGATTTGTTTCCGGGATAGGAGGATCCCGAACCCTGTCCGGCCGAGTCCTTGCGACGGTCCAGGACGATCACGTTGTCGGCCTGGATATCGGTGTTCCACCTGTCCTGGCCGTTCTTGTCCTGCCACTTGCGGGTGCGGATGCTGCCTTCGACCAACACCATGTCGCCCTTACCCAGGCTTTTTTCGACTTTCTGGGCCAGCGGTCCCCAGGCGACGATGTTGTGCCACTCGGTCGGCAAATCTTTCCAGGCATTGCTGTTCTTGTCAAAGTACCCTTCGTTGGTGGCCAGGCTGAATTTGGCCAGTTGCCGGCCGCTGCTCGCTATAACGGTGATCTCGGGATCTTTTCCCGCACGGCCAACCAGGATAACGCGGTTCAAGCTACGGACTTGGCTCATGTTATTCGCTGAACTCCTTGATTTTTTGTCCAGCCAGCGAGGCTTCTTCGGACAAGGGGAAGCGGGAGATCAATTCCTTTAAAATGGTGATGCCTTCGCTTTGCCGGCCCATTTCGATCAGGGCATAGCCCTTTTTGAGAATGGCGGCCGGGGCCTTGTCGCCGTCCTTGTATTTTGCCAGTAGTTCATTGAATGTATTGATGGCGTCCTGGTATTTTTTCTTGGCGTAAAAACATTCACCAATCCAATACAGGGAATTGTCGGCCAGACCGCTTTCCGGGAAACTGAGGATGAATTGCCTGAATCCTTCAATGGCCAAGTCGAAATTTTCCTTGATGTAATCGGAATAGGCCGCGTAATAGATGCTGGAAGGATCCTGGGTCAGAGAGGTCTCGTCGGGGCTGGCGGAATTGGCCGTCGCCGCCGGCAAGGTTCCCACCGGGAAATTCACTATTTTGTCGTTCAGTTTGTTCAGGGAATTTTTCAGATCGTTCAATTCTTCCTTGAAAAACTGCATGCTGAGCATGAAATTTTCCTTGCTTTGTGTTAAATCGGCCTGGTTCCTGGCAATGGCACTGATTTTTTCATCGCTGATGCCTGATTTTTTAAGCAGTTCCGTTACCTGGGCGGAAAGCTTGGCGATTGATTCGGAAAGCTTCTGCATCTCGTCCAGGATGATCTGGGTGTCCTTTTTCACCGCCTGGAGCGGCAGGCTGAGCAGCACCAGCACCAGCAGTGCCGGAATGAACTTTAACTTCATGCGGGCTATTTCTTGGTGATGACGAACTCGGCGCGGCGGTTCTGAAAGTAGGAAGCTTCGTCCTCGCCCTGAACCAGCGGCTTGTTTTTACCGTAGGAGATGATCTTGATCTTGGCGGCTTTCATGCCCAGGGAGACCAGGTAATTTTTGGCGGCTTCGGCTCTTTTTTCGCCCAGGGCGATGTTGTATTCAATGGTGCCCCTTTCGTCGCAATGGCCTTCGACCAAAACTTCCACGCTGGCGAACTTGAGCAGCCAATTAGCGTTGGCCTGAAGAATGGCCTTCATGTCTTCCCGAACCGTGTATTTGTCAAAGTCGAAGTTGATCCTTTTGAGGATCTGGTCTTTGTTCAATTCTTCCAGGGATTTCTGCTGGAAGATCTCTTCCTCGCTCAGCACGGGTTTTTCGACCTGGGTCGTCGGCTCTTCCACTTTTTCCACAACCGGCTCTTGCACAGGCGCGACCTTAGCGGCTTTTTTCCCGCAAGCATTGAACATCAGGATCAGCGACAGTGCCACCAGAATCAGTAAACATTTTTTCATGGGTCCTCCTAATAATTTTTGTATATATAATATAATATATAAGAAGAATTTTGTCAAATTTGTCTTGAGTCTTTAGTCTTTACTTGGCTGATTTTGGCGATTTCTGCCATTTCGGCATTTTGTTCTCGCCGCTGGCCGTGATCTGCCGGACGTTGCGTCCGTCATAATCGACCAGATACAGTTGATATCTGCCGCTGCGGTTCGAGGAAAAAACCAGGTGCCGGCCGTCGGGCGACCAGGAGGGATTTTCGTTGCGGCCGGAGTTTTCGGTCAATTTGCCGATCTCATTGCTTTTCAGGTTGAAGACGTAAATATCGAAGCGGTTCTCGATGCGTGAAACAAAAGCCAGGCGCATGCCGTCGGGCGACCAGGCGGCCGAATCGTGGTAGGAACCTTCCGTGGTGATGCGGCGGATGTTGCTGCCTTCGGCATCCATGATGTAGATCTGCGGTGTGCCGTTGCGTTGGGAAGTGAAGGCGACCTCGCGGCCGTTGGGACTCCAGCAGGGCGATGTGTCGATGGTAGGGTTGAAAGTAAGCCGCTTTTCCTGGCCGGTTTTCATGTCCTTCAGATAAATTTCGGCATTGCCGTTCTTGGAAGACGTGTATACAATCTGCTCGGCCACAGGAGACCAGTCGGCCGCGTAATTGCTGCCTCCGCTTGACAGCAGTTCCGTTTTTCCGGAATAGATGTCAAACATGAAAAGGTCGGGATTGAGGTTACGGTACGATGTGTATAGGATTTTTTCATTGTCGGCGCTCCAGGAAGGCAACATGTCGATGGCGCTGCTGAAGGTGATGCGGGTCGGGCGGAAACCGTCGTAGTCCATGATGTAAATATCCTTGTCGCTGCCTGTTTCGGATACATAAACGATCTTCGATGTGAAAAGCGGTTTTTCACCGAAATGCTTCAGCATCTCGTCGGCGGCGCGGTGGGCGATCAGGCGGCTGAGTTCCTTTTTGCCGCCGAAATTCCGGCCAAAGATAAACCTGGCGCTTGCCACTTCATACACTTTAAATGAAAAAATGATGCGTTCGTCGGCCGTGATTTCCAGTTGGCCGGAAATGAGGATATTGGCCTGAATGGAGGCCCAATCCTTGAAATTGATGGCGTTGGGATTGAAGCGGGGAATATAGGAATAATGCTCGCGCGGCACCATTTTGAAGATGCGGGAAAACTCCAGGTCTTTCCATATGGTCTCATAGATCGTACTATTGATTTCGCTTTTTTGCGCCGCTGTTTCGCTGAACTGGAATTCCGGCATGGCCACCGGGATCATGGGCATACCTTCCTTGATGCGGATGGTGATCTCCTCCTGGCCGCGCAGTTGCCAGCTCAACAGGCAGACGAAAAGAAACAGGACTATTTGGCGTATTTTCATTATTTCTCCCATTCGAATTCAAAATGGACGACCAGGTATTGCGAGGAAAAATCATTGGGCAGGGGAGCGAAGGGTGCGGCGTTTTCGATGGCCCTGCGCGCTGACAGATCCAGGGAAATGACGCCGCTCGGGCGTTCCACCCGCAGGCCGCTAATTTCACCGTCGCGGCGGACGATGAAATAGACGCAGGTTACGTATTTGCCTTTCAGCCCCGGCGCGACCAGGGAACTGTACCATGAAGAGGATATGCGGCTGCGCAAAAGGTCAATGTAATATGCATGCGGGAAATAGCCTCCTCCACCGCTGCCATCGCCGCTGCCGCCTCCGCCGCTGGAAATGCCGGTTTTCAATCCTTGGTCAATGCCAGTCCCCTGGATCGGGGTTTCGCTTTTGGCGACGGTCTTTTCCTTGCGGATAACCGAGATCATCTTGTTGTCTTCAACCGTTTTTTTGCTCTCTTTATCGGGAAAGCGCAGTGGCGATTGAAATTTCTTTTCCACCGTCAGGTTCTTGACGCCGCCGCTCTTTTCTTCGATCAATGCGGCCTGGGCCGCGGTCTCCTGCTTTTCCGCCAGGGCGGACGGCCCCCCTTTTCCGGCCTTGCCGCCGCCTCCTCTCCCTCCGCCCCCTCCTCCGCCACCACCGCCAAGGTTGACCAGGTCGACGTAATAGGTCATTTCACCGCTGCTTTTCCGCGCCGGGGGAATCATGAATAGCACGGCCAGGGAAACGTGGAGAATGACTGAAAGCAGCAGCGTGGATTTGAATTTCATTGCCGTGATTTCTGCTCCACGATCATGCCGACCGTGTCCACGCCGGCGAGCTTGATGATGTCCATCACTTCGATAACGTATCCATAAGAGAGGCTTTTGTCGGCCTTGAGAAAAACGATTTTCTTGTCGCTGTTCAAAAAATGGCTTTTCAGGCGGGATTCCAGGAAATACAGGTTGACGATCTGCTCATTCATGTATATGTAGCGGTCCTTGGTCAGGGTCAGGACCAGGCCGCCCGAACTCGGGTTGGTACGGGTTTCGGCCGAAGGCAGTTTGACCGTGATCCCGGTCTGCATCATCGGGGCCGTGACCATGAAAATGATCAGCAGCACCAGCATGACGTCGACCAGCGGCGTGACGTTGATCTCGGCCAGGTTGCTGTGCAATTGATGCCGGGATTGGACTTTCATCAGTTTAGTTTTTCGCTTAAGTTCAGGAATTCAAGGATGAAATCTTCCATTATGGCAATGAGCACTTTGAGTTTGTTCAGCAGCAGGTTGTAGAAGATGACCGCGGGAATGGCGGCGAACAGCCCCAAAGCGGTGGCGATCAAGGCTTCGGCGATGCCGGGGGCGACAGTGGCCAGGTTGGCGTTCATTTGGATGCCGATCTGCTGGAAGGAATTCATGATCCCCCAGACCGTGCCAAACAAGCCGATGAACGGAGCGGCCGAGGCGCAGGTGGCCAGGAAGCCGTTCAGTCGTTCAAAACGGGTGATCTCCTGGTTGGAGGCCCGGAGCAGTGCCCGGTGCAGGCTGTCCAGGTCGAGTTTTTCCAGCTTCTGGCCGCTTCCGGTCTGTTGGGCGATCTCCCGGTAGCCGAAACGGAATATCTCGCCCAGAGGGTTGTTGCCGTATAAGGATTTGGCATTGTTGATCTCGCTGAAGTTCTTGTTTTTCTTGAAAAAATCCAGAAATTTGTAACTGTTTTTCCTGGCCCGGCGATATTCCATGAGCTTGAAAATGATGATCGCCCAGGAAATAATGGAAAACGCCAGCAGCAGCAGCAAGACTAGTTTTACCGGTATGGATGCGTTCTGGATCAGGTAGATGAAATCGCCATTGTGGTTGACGGGATTGATCGTAAAGAGTATATGTTTCATTGCTTTGTTTTTACCATAATTCCCAGCCATTTTCAACCCTGAGGGGGTTTTATTTTGGCCAGGGCCGGGAGTTTTCAATGGCCTTGTTGTATATATTGCACCGTTTTCACGCCCCGGGCCGCTTTTTTGCTTGGGTGGAGGGCGGAATTTGATTTTTTTGCGGAATGATTATACAATTCACCCCGCAGGTGAAACAAATGAAATCAAAAATAAAGGAATTGATCAAGCTGCGCGAAGAAAGGGATGCTGCCGGCGGATTGGATAAACTGGCCCAGCGCCGGGCCCGCGGCTTGATGACCGCCAGAGACCGCATCGAGTATTTGTTCGATCCCAATACCTTTGTCGAGTTGCAGGGATATGTGGTTCACCATTCGGGCAATTTCGGCCTGGAAAAGAAAAAATTCCTCGGCGACGGCGTGATCACCGGTTTCGGCAAGATCAATGATAAGGTCGTCTATGTCTATTCCCAGGATTTCACCGTTCTCGGCGGCTCATTGGGAGAGATGCATGCCAAAAAGATCGTCAATATCATGGACCTGGCCCTGAAAGCCGGGGCGCCGGTCATCGGCATAAACGACTCGGGCGGCGCTCGCATCCAGGAAGGAATCAACAGTCTGGCCGGTTACGGAGATATTTTTTACCGCAACACCATTTCCTCGGGCGTTATCCCCCAGATCTCGGTGATCATGGGACCCTGCGCCGGCGGTGCCGTGTATTCCCCGGGCATCACCGACTTTGTCTTCATGGTCGACAAATCAAGCTACATGTTCGTCACCGGTCCGGAAGTCATCAAGGCTGTAAACAAAGAAGAGGTGACTTTCGAGGAACTCGGCGGCGCCGAAAGCCATGCTTCCATTTCCGGAGTGGCCCATTTCGTGGGTCACGATGAAAAGGACACCCTGGACATGGTCAAGGAGTTGCTCAGCTACCTGCCGTCATCCAATATGGAGCAGGTGGCGGATGTTGACACCGGCGATCCTTTCGACCGCATGGACGACAAACTGAACGAGATCGTCCCGGTCAATCCCAACAAGCCCTACGACGTGAAGGAATTGATCGTACTGCTGGTTGACCAGCAGAAATTCCTCGAGGTCCATAAAAGCTACGCCCAGAACCTGGTGGTTGGCTTTGCCCGCCTGGGCGGCAAAACGGTTGGCATTGTCGCCAACAATCCCGGAATTTTTGCCGGGACGCTTGACGTGCATGCCTCCCTGAAAGGAGCGCGCTTCATCCGTTTTTGCGATGCCTTCAACATCCCGCTGGTCAGTTTTGTTGATGTTCCGGGTTTTCTTCCCGGCCGCGACCAGGAACAGTTGGGCATCATCAAGCACGGCGCCAAGATGCTTTACGCCTATTCCGAAGCCACGGTTCCCAAATTGACGGTGATCACCCGCAAAGCCTATGGCGGCGCCTACATCGTGATGAGTTCCAAGCATCTTGGTGCCGATGTGGTCTGCGCCTGGCCCATGGCTGAGATCGCGGTCATGGGGCCGCAGGGAGCCATCAACATTATTTTCAAAAAGGATATTTCCGAAGCCGTAGAACCGGAAACGGTCCGCGAGCGGCTGATCTCCGAATACAAGGAAAAATTCGCCAATCCCAAGGAGCCCGCGGCCTACGGCTACGTGGACGAGATCATCCTGCCCGTGGAAACCCGTCCGTTCCTGATCAAAAACTTGGAAGCGCTGGCCGGCAAATCGCAAAAACTCCCTTTGAAAAAGCATGGCAATATCCCCCTCTAAGGAGAGGTCATGAAAGAAAAAGTACTGATTCCCACCCGGGGCGTCATCGCCCTGGACATCATCAATTCCCTGAACAGCATGGGCATGGAAACCCTGCTGATGTATTCGCCTGAAGATTCGCTGAGCCTGCCGGTCAAGCTGGCCGATCGCAGTTATAAATTCTATTCTTCGCGCCTGGAAGACAGTTACTTGGACAGTGAAGCCATCCTGGAAAAAGCGCGGGAAGTCCAAGCCGATTATATCCATCCCGGCTATGGTTTTCTTGCTGAAAGTCCGGAGTTCGCAAAACTCTGCCGGGACAACAACATTCGCTTCGTCGGCCCCGAGAGCTCGGTGCTGGCCGCTGTGGAGGACAAGATCAAATTGCGGGAGACCGCCGCTTCCCTGGGATTGCCGGTCCTTAAATTCTCGGAATTGATCAAGAGCCCCCTGGATTTCGAGGCGTGCAACAGCAATTTCAATTACCCGATCATTATTAAACCGTTGAAAGGATCGGGCGGCCGGAGTATTCGTGTGGCCGATTTCCGGCGCGAGGCCCAGGAACAGATCGCCAACCTGTTGAAACGGGAAGAGAACACCCAAAACGGCGTGTTTTTCGAGGAATTCAGGCCTTATGCCCGCCACATCGAGATCCCGTTTTTCCGTGACATCAAGGACAATATCCTTTTTCTGCCTGAAATCGAGTCGTCCATCCAGCGCCGTTTTCAAAAGATATTCCAGGAATCACCCGCGCCGAACCTGGATGAGCGCTTGCGTGCCTGTCTCTACGAGCGTTCCCAGGTGCTGCTCAAAAAGATCAACTACGTTGGTTTGGGTTATGTCGAGTTCATCGTGGAAAACAATGAATGCCTATTTTCCGAGATCAATCCCACTTTTCAGATCAACACCCTGATTTCCGAGGTCCATTTGACCTCGAATTTCTTGAAAAAGCAGGTGGTGATCTCCCGCGGCGAACTGCTGCATCATGTGCATGGAGTGAAGATCGTCAAACCCAAGCACCATGTGCTGCTTGTCTCGCTGATGGCCGAAGATCCTTACAACAACTTCCTTCCCTCAACCGGCCAGATCAGCCATTTTTTCCACTACTCGACCATCCGCAATGTCTTCAAGACCACTCTCTACACCGGGGCCCGGGTCACGCCGATGTATGATCCCTTCATCGGCAAGATCCTGACCTATGCCGTCGAACGTCAAAACGCCATCAACGACATGCGTATCTTCCTGGATAATATCATCATTCGCGGCATTCGCACCAACCTGGTTTTTCTGAAGCACCTGCTGGAGAATGGGGACTTGCGCAATGGCGGGACCATCATCGATTTCCTGCACTTGAAGTTCGACTTCAGCAAGCTGAAAAACACTGAGGAGGAGTCGATTGTTGCCGCCGCCCTGCTGGCCGCCAATTTTCATATCGACAACCGCAAGAAGAATTACAAGGCCAAGCTGGAAAAAATGAAACAGCCCGGCCTTTTGAAAAGACTCTTCGGCGGCTTTCGAGGTGCACAGTGAAGTATAAATTTCAAATTGACAAGAAAATAGTGGATGTCGAGATCGCCAATAGCGCCACCTTCCATTCTCCAACCGAAATCAAAATCGACAACAACAAACTCGATATCCTGATCGGGGAAATCCGCGAAGACGGGGCGCTTTCATTCTTCGTCGACAACAAGCTGCATCAGGTGGAGATCGTCCGCGACGAAGGCGGTTATCCCCAGGGGATCTATGTCAACGAAGAATTCTATTCCGTCTCCCTGCTCAAGATCGACAGCCTGTTCTACTATAAGGAAAAACCGGTCAGCGCCTCCAAATCAGGCGTGGTCAAGAGCTTCATTCCCGGCTATATCAAGAAGATATTTTTTAGCGTCCAGGACCGGGTCGAGGAGAACGACATCGTGCTCATCCACGAGGCCATGAAGATGGAGAACGAGATTCGCGCCCCCAAGTCCGGGGTCATCAAATCCCTGGGCGTGCAGGAGGGGGACAACATCCTGGCCAACCACCGGCTCTTCGAGATCGAGTAGCGATCCGCGTTTTTCTATCCCGGCCCTGGTTGCTTCGGTTCAGTCTAAGGAAATAAGGTAAACAATAGTTTAACTGGCACCATTCCGGTTTTTCGGTTCATAATGAAGTGGTCATTCAAAAAGAAGATCGGGAAGCCCTGGTCAGACTGGCGCAGTATGTGGTACATGCCTCATTTTCGCTGGAGAAAATCATGTATGTCGAAAAGACCAGTTGCGTGATGTACAAGTCAAAATTGCATCAGGGGAAAAAGCGGAATTTTGAGGTACTGGACGTCATCGAGTTTCTCCATCGGGTTTGTCTCCATATCCCCGGTCATTATGAAGCCCTTATCCGCTATTATGGGCATTATGCTAATGCTGCCAGAGGCAAGCGGAAAAAAATGGGTCTGGAGAGTCAGCCACTGCTTAACATCATCGACGACGCCCCGGACAGGAAAATCTGCCGCCGGTCCTGGGCGCGTTTGATCTACCAGGTCTACGAGGTTGACCCCCTAAAGTGCCCCAAGTGCGGGGCGCGGATGAAGATCATCGCCTTCATCCAGGACCTGTCTGCGTGCGTCCACGCACAGGCAGAACGGGAGGAAATCATCCGCATATTGAAGCATCTGGCCATGTGGCCGATCGAGTATCCCAAGCCCTGCCCGATCGATGCCCGGGCGTCCCCAAAGGCTCTTGTGTAGCGGCTTTTTTTGTTCAACAATGTCCTCCGTCCTTCACCGCGTCTTGTTTTTTTCCGGTGCGTTGTTTATGATGTACGGCGACGTGAAAACATGTCTGAAAGAAAAACAAGGTCCAGCTGCATGCCTTACGGTTACCGGCGCGACGGAGCGCTCCGACCGCGGCGCGGAACGATCCTGTACCATTTGGGGTTGGGGTCGAACCAGGGCGACCGTCGCGGCCACATCGAAAAGGCCGTGGAATTTTTGCAGGGCTGCGGCCGGCTGCTGAAAAGGTCGGCTGTATATGAAACCACGCCGCTGGGCATGCCTGAGTCCGGGCTGTTCCTGAACATGGTCCTGGCGCTGGAATCGCAACTGACACCAGCGAACCTGCTGAAAAAATGCAAGGCCTATGGGGCGACGCAGGGGCGCGACCTGGAGAATTCCCACAATCGGGACCGGGCGATCGACATCGACATCCTGTTGGCCGGGAATCTGGTCCTGGAAACGCCGGAGCTGACCATACCTCATCCGCGCCTGGCTGGCCGCGGCTTCGTCCTGGTGCCGCTGTTCGAAATCTCCCCCAAGCTGGTCCATCCCGTGGAAAAGTTGACGGTGGCCCGGCTCCTCTCACGCCTGCGCGGCCAGGAAAAGATCCGGCGCCTGGATTGATTGTGACAAAAACTCCACATCCCCCCTCCATCCCCCCTTTACAATTGTGCCATATGGCATTGAACAGAAAAAGTTTAATGCTATTTTCTTAACCAATTAATATTTACTATTCAATAATCACTGATCTCGTTTTCTCAATATGTCGCTCCATTTCTTTTCCAAACAATGCGCTTGCATTTCCGCAATCCCTGTTGTATATCCAAGGCGTAGGCAAAATCGTTTTTCCTATCAATCAGACCCAAAGGAGGCAGTCATGAAAAAGAACATCGTCATCGTCCTGCTTTGCCTTGCCCTGACCACGCCGGCGCTTTTTTCAGCCGGATCAGCCCTGGAAGGAAAACTGCTGTTCGGCATCGGCCATTTCGGTGCCCGCTATCTCTACCACTCCTACCTGACCATCGGAATGGTGTCGGACGCTTGGGCGGCCAACGCCAAATCACCGGAGGACACCAAGGCGATCGTCCAGCGCTCGGTTGTCTTCCTTCAGGCCTCGATCAAGTATTTCAACGAGCTGAAGGACTTCGCCCTTTCGGCTGATGACCGTCAGTACATTCTGGCCATGAATTCGGCGTGCGCCGACCTGCTGGGCCAGGCGGAATCGTTCCTGAAATACATCGACAAGCGCCGGGACAGCGACCGCCAGGCATTCAGCCGCTACCGCGACAGCGCCTGGGCCAAGATTGCCAAGCTGAACGGACTGGAGTAAGACGATCACTCCGGTCAGTCAAATAGGACGAACCATTGTGATATGTCATGTGTGATAAGGATTTATGCCAAGAACCCTGCCCGGGGTAGGGAACGCAGATCTGCGTTCCCTACATGAGAAAATCTTTCATGCCTTTGTTTTGCTCATTGGTATTTGAAAATTGAAGTTTATTTTGGATTTGTGATCTGGAATGGCAGTCAGTGGAACAAGCGCTTTTTTATTGAAAAATATCGCTGAAGAAATGAACCGGGATGTCCAGGCTCTCTTTCAGCTGCATGTAGCAGCCGGGGCAGGACGTGACCACGGCTCCGGCGCCGAGTTCATCCAGTTTATCCGTTTTTTTGTCCAGGATCCTTGCCGAAGTGGCCGGGAAGCCGACCTTGAAAATACCGCCGAAGCCGCAGCACAGCGCCGAGGCATCGTCGCGGTAGCGGTCGCCGAATTGCTCGAGAAAATGGCGTGCCTCCTTCTGCAGTTTCAGTGATTTGAGGTTGTGGCAGGGGTCGTGGTAGGTGAAGGGCCCCGGGAACGGCTTGGCGAAATTCGGGTCGATGGCGGCGTCGGGGCGGAATTTAAAAAGAAATTCGCTCAATTCAAAAATTTCGATTCCCGGCAGGTCGTAATATTTTTTAAAAGCCAGCACTCCGGTCGAGCAGGGGACGACAATATACTGAAAGCGAAAGCTGCTGAAAACCGCCTGGTTCTTTTTTTTCAGAGCTGCGAACTTTTTCCCCCAACCCTGCGAAAGATAGGGAAACCCGCAGCAATGCAGGCCGGGGGGGAGCAATACGGACAATCCCTGCTTTTCGAGCAAGGTCTTGATGCCGGCAATTTTATCCGGGTAAAAATAGGTCAGTACGCAGCCGGGGAAGAGCAGGACGTCGTACGATTTGCTGCGGTCGTGGCCGCGGATCTTTTTCAGATCCGTGTTCTGAAAGGAGGGCAGGAATAATTTCTTTTTGAGCGGAGTGCGCGCCAGGAGCCGGGGCAGCCATAGGACTTTCCGCAAAATAAACCCCTGGTAGATAAAAAGGATCAGTTTTTTCAGCCAGGGGATGCGCCGGCCGCTCGAGATGCGGTTGCGGTAGTTGACCATCATGGATATGAATTCGACGCCGTTAGGGCAGGCCTGATCGCAGCCGCCGCAGACCAGGCATTGGTAGAGCAAGGCGCGGTTGTGGGAGTTTGCATTCAGGCGGCCGTCGTCCACTGCCTTGATCAGGTTGACCTTGCCGCGCGGCGAATTGGGCTCGCTGAGTTCGGCCCCGTATACCGGGCAGGCCGACTGGCAGGTGCCGCAATCGGCGCAGAGCCGGGCGATTTCAGTGATCGATTTTTCAGCCATCGGCTGCCATTATAGCAGATTGCAGGGGTTCAATACGAAATCATTCGCGATCATATTGAACCCCTACTACCGCCGCCAGAAGGATCAGGACGATTTTACGGCCGCCTTGTTTTTTGCGGGCTTCTGGCTTACACTTGGTTTTGCAAAGATGCCGGGTGCAACTGGAATGGTATCGGTACCGGCAGGGGATCGGCCCATGGAAAAAATATTCTGCCCGCGTTGCGGGGAAAAACTGGAAAAACGCCTGGTGGAGAACCGCGATCGCGATTGCTGCCCGGTCTGCCAACTAGTGGTCTACGAAAATCCCGTGCCGGCCACGGCTGTGGTGCTGTTCAACCAAGGAAATGAACTGCTGCTAGTGCAGCGCGGCCAGGAACCAGGCAAGGGCAAATGGTGCCTGCCCGGAGGGTTCCAGGAAACAGGTGAGACTCCTGAAGAATGCGCCCTGCGCGAACTCCATGAGGAGACCGGGATCTCCGGCCGGGTGGAAGGGCTGGTTGCCATGGAAATGAGCCCGAACCCGTTGGTCCCGGAGGTGCTGGTCATCGGTTACCGCGTCGGCACTGTGGGGGGTGAACTCAAGGCCGGTGACGATGCCCTGGCCGCAGCTTATTTTTCGCTGTCACAGCTTCCTGAAATCGCTTTTGCCAGCCATGCCCGCATCATCGAACGGGCCGGCAGGTCGATAAGGTTGCGGCAGCAAATAAAAGCCGCGCCCTGGGGAGCCTATGTCATCACCAGCAACGACCACCTGCTGGTGGCCCGGGAGGCCTGCCGGGGCGGTGCCCGCGTCATCCAGTACCGCGACAAGGATGCCGGCCCGGCCCGGAGACTGGAAGTGGCCCGCCAGATCCGTCAGGTAACCCGGGAGCACGGGACACTGTTCATCGTCAACGACCAGATCGATATCGCCATGCTCAGTGAGGCCGACGGCGTGCATCTGGGACAGGAAGATGTTTCGATCATTGATGCCCGCTCCCTGATTTCTGCCGGGATGATCATCGGTGTTTCCTGTTCTTCCCTGGAGCAGGCCCGCGCCGCCGAACGCCAGGGCGCCGATTATTTGGGTATCGGGGCCGTATTCGCCACGCCGGTCAAAACGGAATATTCCGTGGTCGGACTGGAATTGCTGCGCTTGGCGGCAGCGGAAATCTCCGTCCCCCTGGTTGCCATCGGCGGCATCAACCTGGACAACATGGCCGCAGTGAAGGCAGTCGGGGTCAGGAACGTGGCCATGGTGCGCGAATTCCAGGTCGATACCGCGGCTAGGGTCGCTGCCGTGAATTCTTTTTTTATTTAATCAAAAAATATTTTATTAATGGTTTGATATTGATTTGATTCCGTTGGGGCGACCCGACGGGTCGCCCTGGACCAATCATGTCCAAATCAGGGCGATCCAGCGGATCGCCCCTACGAATAAATCAATTAAAAAGACATGTGTCCGATTTGATTATATTTGCTCGCGTGATAAGGTTCAGGAATGGGATTTGATTTCAACAGGCCTTCACGGCGGTCGATCCGTCTCAAAGGATACGATTATGCCGATGCGGGGAATTATTTTATAACGATATGCACCATGAACCGTGAATGTTTATTGGGTGAGATCCATGAAGGGAGAATGATATTGTCCGCAATTGGCGAAATCGCCAATCTGGAATGGCTGAATACACCAAAGGTCCGTCCCGATATTGAATTGGGCCCATTTGTCATCATGCCCAATCATTTGCACGGCATCATAACCATTTATCCGTGTAGGGGCGACCCGCTGGGTCGCCCTGGAAGATTGACCTTAGAATCGAACCAAATAATACAGGGCGTTCCGCCGGAACGCCCCTACATACTGCCAGGAAATTCTCTGGAAATCAAACGGATAATCCAAGGCGGGGCGTTTCAGCAGAATGCCCCTACCTTGAAACCGGAGACAATCGGGGCGATCATCGGCCAATTCAAATCCATCTCGACAAAGAAGATTCGTGAAACGGAATGTTTGGGTTTCCATTGGCACCGCAATTATTACGAACATATTATCCGCGATCGATCCGAATTGGAGAAAATTAAAAAATACATTCTGGACAATCCTAAAAATTGGTCTGAAGACCAGGACAACCCAGTAAATTATTAATACGACGTAGGGGCGACCCGGTGGGTCGCCCTGGATCAATCGTGCCCAAATCAGGGCGATCCAGCGGATCGCCCCTACACGCTGCCAACAAATATCTTGGAAATGGATCGGGAAATCCAAATCAGGGCGTTCCACCGGAACGCCCCTAGTGCGCCCAAGAGTGCACAGCGACAGAAGAGTGCAAGTCTCTTCCGGTCATGCTGTTCCATGGCCGTAGCGAATTGTAACTGCGCCGCAGTGATGCGGAGTGGAGAGCAACAAGGAGCGAAACTTTAGTCCGTACGATGAGGAACTCGATTCGGCTTAACATGTTGGCGAGCCAATTAGGGAACGGCGAAGTCTGCCCCGGAAGGGGCGACGTACAGGCGGAAGAGGGCAGAGAGGCGCTGTACGGGCATGTTGGGTGGTTGGAGACGGAATGAAGGGAAGGCGCTGTGACATGAATTGGGGATACCTGGGCGGGATGGAGAATCGTCCAGGAGTCAGAGCCGCCATAGTAGCGTGGAAGTGCCGTAATGGGCATGGAGCGAAGGGCGGCAGGAAGGTGGATGCGGGATGACCAATGCGGAGGAAAAGCGACCGATGGGAGTGCCTGAAAAGGCTAAGCAAGTCGGAGACATCAGGGCCCGATGGCGCTGGGTGGAACCTGCGGTATGGACGGAACGCATGCTGGCGACTCTGGAAAGCGGAGTGAAAGGAGGTGTATGGTTCAGCCTGATTGACAAAGTATACGACAAGCGCAATCTGCATTCGTCGTTTCAGAAGGTAAAATCTAACAAAGGGAAAGCCGGAGTGGATCACGTAGGTATCGAGAAATTTGGAAGGCAGTTGGAAGATAATATCGAAAAGCTGCACGAAGGATTAAAAATGGATACCTACAATCCGCAGAAAATCCTGAGGGTGGAAATCCCCAAGCCCGGCAGCAAAGCCAAGAGGCCGCTGGGGATACCGACGGTGCGGGACCGAGTAGTACAGACGAGCCTGCGGAATGTAATGGAGCCGATATTTGAGGCGACATTCAGCGGGAGCAGCTATGGATTTCGGCCTGGCCGCAACTGTAAAGACGCCCTGAGGGAAGTGGACCGGTTGTTGAAAGAGGGATACCTTCATGTGGTGGATGCGGATATTCGGAACTATTTTGACAGTATCGATCATGAGCGGCTCCTTGAGGAGGTCAGGGAGCAAGTGGCGGATGGAAGAGTACTGAAGCTGGTCGGGATGTTCTTGAAGCAAGAGGTGCTGGAAGGAATGAGACATTGGGTGCCGGAAGCAGGAACGCCCCAGGGTGGAGTCATCAGTCCGTTGTTGGCCAACATATACCTGAACAAGGTCGATCTTTATCTGGAAAAGAAGGGATACAGACTGGTGCGGTATGCCGATGATTTTGTGGTCCTCTGCAAGAAGCCGGAGGAAGCGGCAGCAGCCCTTGGGGAGATCGAGCAGTGGATGATAGGATGCGGGCTTGAGCTGCACCCGGATAAGACGCGGCTGGTGGATATGAACGTACGCGGATCTGGATTTGACTTCTTGGGATACCATTTTGCCAGGACGGAACGCTACGGGAAGCTGAAGCACTGGCCGAGTACGAAGAGTATGAAGAATATCCGGGGGAAGATCAAACCGCATGTCAAAAGAAGCAACGGCCACAGCCTTGAAACGATCATTAAGAAGATCAATCCGATACTGCGGGGATGGTACGAATACTACAGGCACAGCCCGGACAGGGTGCTGAAGACAATGGACGGGTGGGTGAGGATGCGTTTGCGAAGTATACTGCGGAAGCGAAGAGGTGGAAAGGGCCGAGGAAGAGGCCAAGACCACAACCGCTGGCCGAACACTTTCTTTGCTTTATATGGGTTGCTCTCCATGTTGACTACCCGTAATGAAGCCAGGCAGTCCTCTTGCAGGTAAAACCACCGACTGGAGAGCCGTATGCGGGAAATCCGCCCGTACGGTTCGGAGGGAGGGGAGGCGGTCAACCCGCCTTTCCTACCCCTATCGTGGGAAATAATCGTACCTGTTTGAATTTTCCGGTGGTCGCCCCTACGAAAATCCACCGTATTCAAGAAATTTTCAAACGTTGCTGGATCTCTTCGCCTGTCAGATTGAACAGCGCGTCCAAAAATTCCACCTGCATGCTGGCCGGGCCTTTGGCCTTTTCTGCGGCGATCTCCCCGACGATGCCCATCACGGCCATGGCGGCAGCCGTGGCCGCAAAATGATCGGGATTGACCGCGGCGAACGCGGCGCACAGGGCCGTCGCCGTGCAGCCCAGGCCGGTGACTTTTGGCATCAGCACGTGACCGTTTTTGATCATGGCCACACCATTTTTGTCGACAATATAATCGGTGGCGCCGCTGACGCAAACCACGCAGCCATATTTTTCATTCAGCCAGCGGGCGCTGGCCAGGGCGTTTTCCGCGGCGGCAGCGCTGTCCACGCCCTTGGTTTTTGAGTGGTCATCGGCGATGGCCATGATCTCCGAGGCATTGCCGCGCACAATGGCCGCTGGGACGGTTTGGATCAAAGTGCGGATCGTTCGCGTACGGAATGGGGTGGCGCCGGCGCCCACCGGGTCGTAAATGATGGGAATGCCTTTTTTTTGGGCTTGCCGGGCTGCCTTTGACATGGAGTGGATCCAAGGTGTGCTCAATGTCCCGATATTGATGACCAGGGCCGAGGCGATATTGACCATGTCCTCAACTTCTTCCCGGGCATGGGCCATGACCGGCGAGGCGCCGACGGCCAGCAGGGCGTTGGCGGTCAGATTCATGACCACGTAATTGGTGATGTTGTGCACCAGGGGGGACTGCAAGCGAACCTGATCCAAGTTTTGGCAAATATTTTTAGCGGTTATAGACATAAATCATTTTACTCCTTGGGCATCAAAAAATCAACATGGAGCAGGCGGATTCCTCATGTTTCCCCTGAGTTATTTGACCTTTTTCCAGCAAGGTTATAAAATCAAATTGTGGGGGTGAATCATGGCCGAGATCAGGCCCTACAAGGAAAACTATTTTGCCCGCCGCCAAAAAATATTTTTCATTATAGCGCTGATCTTGATTGCCGGCGTGGTGATTTTATCGGTCCTTTATTTCCGTTCCGGAACCAGCCAGGGGATTTATGTGGGCAAAGTGATCCAGATCAGCGGCAGTACCAAAGATGTCGGCCTGGTTAAAACTTTCCGGGAAGGAAAATCGATCAGTTATTTTTCGGCCGCCAGCGGCTTCAATGAACTGATCTTTCATCGTTTCAAAGGGGACTATGCCATTAAAATCATTGCCCGCGATGCCGCCGCTTCCCTGGATGAAAGGAAGCGCGAAATCGAGGCCGCGGCCGCGCGGCGGGTAGTCGATACCAACGTGGAGGCCCCGTCCACCTTGCCGCCGCCTGTCAATGTCGTATCCCGTGATGACGAGACCATTGAAAGCGCTCCCGGTAAGAATGAAAGCCCGGCCAGTGCGGAAATACCAGCCGCGGTGCTGGGTGAGACGGCCCGGGAAGATAGTGACGATGCGCCAGGCTACGCCCGGACGCGCCAAGCGGGCGTTCATGAATATGACCGGGAGGCACGCGAAATGGCTTACAAGGCCGATGAGATCGATAGCCTGTGGCAAAAATACAGCGACTTCTGCCAGGGGACGATCGCCGTGACGTCCGGCAATGCTTTTGGCCGTCAATGGTTCGGCATTTATACCACCATCAACGCCGCCGATACTCCCGAATGCCGGATGATGATCCAGGACATGGAAACCCTGGCGGCCGAGATCGACGCCGGCATGGAAGCGGCGTGGGAGAAAGCGCACCGGGCCGGTGTCTACCCGGGCCAGATCCGCGCTGTCCAGCAGAAATACCGCCTGGAACTGGACCGTTGGAACAAATAGTGCTGCTCTGAGGAAGTTCAGTGGCTACCGACGATCTCCTTGACCCGCATCAGCCGCACCAGGTTGCCGCGTTCGGACTCATAGTGCTACAGCGAACCAAGCGCGTTCATCTTTATAGCCGCGAATCCGGGCGTCCCAAAGTTCCCAAACTCCGGAATTACTTCTTTGTTTGGGTCATTGGAACTTGGAGCTTGGGATTTGGAATTTTTTCCTCCTTGTCACTTGTCACAGAACTCGTTGAGTCTTTTGAGGGATCCACTCCCGGTCATACCCTTGATTCAGGCAATGATGAAATGCTCCGGGAAAAATCAGTCTCGCTCTCGTCTATGTCAATCCGATCTGCTGCAGAATTCAGTATATCGTAGGTCTCGTTGACAAAGTCAAGAAGTCAAGCACCGAGTAAGATTTACCGAGATTTAGATTTCCTTATTTCTTTTTGTACATTCTAAACCCATCAATCAATTGCTTGAAAGACGAAGGCCGGAATTTTTCAAAGCTTTCCTGGTCCACATAAACGAAATCATATTTTGTAACTGCTTGCACGTGGTTGATGTCAACACACCATTGTCGCAACCTCTCCATCTTGAGCGGGACATCCAGATCCTCAACACCTTTTGTTTCAACAATAAAAATTCGTTTGTCGGTCAGTTTGACTAAAAAATCAGGATAATAATTGGAGATGTTTCCATCAGCATTGACATAATCCAGCTTGAAATGT
>Ga0180009_10000401_pt1 | contig 61553 bp, 43 predicted proteins | sample OS_PC_MetaG_FD_123537 | JGI IMG/M metagenome (GOLD analysis project Ga0180009, IMG submission 123537) | Groundwater microbial communities from the Aspo Hard Rock Laboratory (HRL) deep subsurface site, Sweden - OS_PC_MetaG | ecosystem: Environmental > Aquatic > Deep subsurface > Groundwater... | reverse complement strand
TGATATAAGAAAAGAAGTGCTTATGATTCCGCCTGTGGATTTAAGATGGCTTTTGAGGAAAAAGATGGATTTTCAGAGTATAGGGGTATATGATGTGTCTTCCAGTCCCTCGCTTTAGTGGGCGATAATTTCAGTAAGTTTGAATATGGGCAGGAACATGGCAACAACTATACCACCTATCACTATACCGAGAAAAGCTATTATCAAAGGTTCTATAAGGCTGGTAAGGCCGCTTACAGCAGCATCCACCTGGTCTTCGTAAAAATCAGCTATTTTAGTAAGCATTTTTTCAAGCTCGCCCGTCTGCTCCCCTACCTTAATCATCCTGACAACCATTGGAGGAAATGCGCCGCTTTTGGCAAGAGGGTCAGCTATATTTTCGCCTTCCTTTATGCCGTTACGCACAGCTTCCACCGCCTTCTCTATCACAGTATTGCCCGCGGTTTTACCTACTATTTCCAGAGAAACAAGTATAGGCACTCCGCTTTTAACAAGCGTGGCGAATGTCCTTGTGAATTTTGCAACAGCCACCTTTCTGAAAAGAGGCCCTAGAACAGGCATGGCAAGAAGCATTTTGTCAAAATTTTCTTTTCCCTGCAAAGTCTTCATATATTTTTTTAAAGCAAATACCACAACAGTAACCCCGGCTGCCACGTATAAAAACATTTGTCTTATAGTATCGCTTATAAAAATCAGGATCCTGGTAGGCAAAGGCAATTCCCCTCCCAGCATTGTAAATATGCCTTTAAAAGTAGGTATGACTTTTAAAAGCATAACAAGCGTTATAAGCATTGCCATTGTTATTACAACTACAGGATATACAAGGCTGGACTTTACTTTTCTCTGTAATGTGTTCGTTTTTTCAAGATACGACGCAAGCCTGTCAAGGATATCGTCCAGCGCACCGCTTGATTCGCCTGCCTTCACCATATTTATATAAAGAGTTGAAAATACTGTTGGGTGCTTCGCGAGCGCATCAGATAGGCTTGAACCTGTTTCTATATCATCTTTTATCTTTGTCAGGATATTTTTAAAAATAGGTTTTTCTATCTGTTCACATAAAATATCCAAAGCCTGAACCAGAGGTATGCCGCTATCCACCATGGTGGCAAGCTGTCTGGAAAATATAACTATTTCTTCCAACTTTACACTGCCTTTTGAAGATATAGGCTTTCTTTTTGCGGTTTCTTCTACAGAAATTATTATAAGGTTTTTTTTGCGAAGCGCGTCTATCAAAAGTGCCTTGTCTGAATATTCCAATATCTCGCTTACTGTCTTTCCGGTAATCTCTTTTGCTATATATTTAAACGTAGGCATAAATTATTCTTCTGCTGTTACTCGCGCGACCTCTTCCATGCTGGTTACACCATTCTTATATTTCTCCATACCATCATCGCGTAAAGTCTTCATGCCTTTTGAAACAGCATAATTTCTTATAGCGTCTATAGATTTGTTTTCTATTATCATCTCTCGGATCTTATCGTCTACTGCCAATGCCTCAAGTATAGCGATCCTTCCAAAATAACCTGTTGAACCGCATTTTTTGCAACCCTTACCTTTGCAAGCCTTGCATATAACCCTACACAGCCTCTGCGCAGCCACAAGCACAACAGACGATGCTATCAGAAAAGGCTCTATGCCCATATCCATAAGCCTGGAAATAGCCGTAGGCGCATCATTTGTATGTAGCGTGCTTAATACCAATTGCCCTGTAAGAGACGCCTTTATCGCGATATCCGCTGTCTCAGAATCCCGTATCTCGCCTATCATTATTATATCAGGGCTCTGTCTTAATAATGAGCGTAAGCCGTTCGCAAAAGTCAGCCCTATTTCAGCATTTGCCTGTACTTGCGTTATGCCCTCCACCTGATATTCAACAGGGTCTTCAATAGTTATAATATTCTTATCGGGCGTATTCATCTGATTTATCACTGAATAAAGAGTCGTGGATTTTCCGCTCCCGGTAGGGCCTGTCACAAGTATCATGCCAAAAGGTTTTGCTATCGCCTCTTTGAACCTCATAAGCGTGTCAGCGGAAAAACCAAGCGTATCAAGGCCTATTGAAAGATTGGATTTATCAAGCGCCCGCATGACCACCTTGCCTCCAAAAGCTGTAGGCAGCATAGACACTCTAAAATCCACTTCTTTTTTTTGCATCTTTATTTTGAATCTCCCGTCCTGCGGTATCCTTGATTCCGTAATATTCATGCCTGACATAATTTTTAATCTTGCAAGCACCGCATTTTGATTCTTCTTTGGTATCCTCAAAACATCGTGCAGGTTCCCATCAATTCTATATCTTACGCGGAGATGATCTTCTTCAGACTCAATATGAATATCGGAAGCCCTTTTCTTTAAAGCCTCTGATATTATCAAATTCACCATCTTGACAATAGTCGGAGTCCCTCCTTCTAGCGCAGCCTCACCTATGTCGAATTCCTCTTTCACCATATCTATAACTTCAAGGCTGGGGTCTTCTGTATTTTTAATAGCATCTGACATGAGCCTGTCGTCCGAATCATACAATCTGTCTATTGCATCCAGTATATCAGTCTCGGTACTCAGCACAGGTTCTACGTTAAATTTTGTAAACACCTTTAGATCATCAATTACAAATATATTCAATGGATCTGCCATAGCAACTATCAATGTATTGGAAAACCTGCATATAGCAATAACCTTGTGCTGCCTTGCCATTGCTTCTGGTATGAGTTTGACGCAATCCTTATCCGATTTATACTTTGAAAGATTGATGGCGGGCATGTTCAATTCTTTACTCATCACAGACATCATATCTCTTTCGCTTACCATGCCTTCTTTAATAAGTATCCTGCCAAGGATTCCACCATTCTTAGCCTGAAGATTTTTGGCGGCCTCAAGATTTTTCTGTGTAATAAGTTTACTGTCAATTAGCGCCTGTATCAATCTGTCCTTTAGCGATTTAGCCATAATATTTTATTCGTCCTGCACTGTCACGCGCAAAACTTCTTCCAGGCTAGTAAGGCCTGCTAAAACTTTAGCAATACCGTCTTCCCGCAATGTCCTCATACCTTCTGTGCGGGCAATTTGTTTTACCTCATTTTCCCTGGCACGCTTTAAAACAAGGTCTCTTATAGCAGGCGTAATTGCAAGCACCTCGCATATACCCACCCTGCCTGAATATCCTGTATTTAAACATGCTGCGCATCCTTTTGCTTTATAAAATAAAATATCCTTTGTCTTTTTAATATCAATACCAAGCTTCGCGGCCAAGATTTCGCCTGGTTTATAAACTTCTCTGCATTTAGGGCATAATTTTCGTATAAGCCTTTGAGCAACTATTGCAATAAGCGACGCGCTTATTAAAAAAGGTTCGCAGCCCATATTTATAAGGCGCACCACTGAGCCAGGAGCAGTAGTTGTATGGAGCGTGCTCAATACAAGATGGCCTGTGAGAGCAGATTTTATTGCTATATCCACTGTATCAAAATCTCTTATTTCTCCTATCATTATCACATCTGGGTCCTGCCTAAGGATAGATCTTAGGGCGCTGGCAAATGTAAGGCCCGTCTCTTGTCTGGCTGTAACCTGATTAATGCCTTCTATCTGATATTCAATCGGGTCTTCAACTGTTATAAGATTTTTCTCGGGCGTATGAACATATTTCATCAAAGAATAAAGCGTTGTGGTCTTGCCGCTCCCTGTTGGGCCGCAAACAAGTATCATGCCATGAGGCCTGGATGCGCATTTTTTCAATTTATCCATAGCGTCATCGCTAAATCCTAGCCTAGCAATATCGAGCATTGCCTGAGATTTATCCAAAACTCTCAACGCCACTTTTTCGCCCCTACTCGAAGGAAGGATGCTAACTCTGAAATCTACATTGTTATTATTTATCTGCAATCTAAACCTGCCGTCTTGCGGAAGGCGACGCTCAGCAATATTCAGTTCAGACATGACCTTTATCCTGGAAACAATGGATTCGTGCGTATTCTTCGGAAGCGCTTCTACATCCTTTAACACCCCATCCACTCTATACCTGATGCGCACTGAATTTTCCATAGGCTCTATCAGGATATCGCTGGACCTGGCCTTTATACCATTTTCAAGAATCATGTTTGTCAATTTTACAACAGGCGCTTCTTCCACCAGTTTAAAGAGCCTTTCAGAATCTACTTTTTCTTCAACCTCTCCTATTTGAATAATCTCCATTTCTTGCGTCTTTAAATCTTCCATCAATTCTTCTATAGCTTTATGAGTGTTTTCTACGTAATACTGGTCTATTGCATCCTGAACCTCTTTATGAGAAGTGATAATAGTTCCTATGTTAAGACCTGTGATGGATTTCAGGTCATCGATTGCAAATATATTCAATGGATCTGACATCGCAACAGTAAGCATGTTGCCGACCTTTGAAACAGGCATTATCTGATATTTATTTGCCACGTCGCGAGGAATGAGCTTTAAAAGTTCTGAATCTATTTTAAAACGCGCCAGGGATATAGGCGGAATGCCGAGGCCCTGACTCAGGACAGACATCAAATCTTTTTCTGTTATAAAACCTGATTGAACAAGGATAGTTTTAAGGGAGCCTCCTTTTTCCTTCTGAATTTTCAATGCATTATCCAACTGGAACCTTGAAATGACTTTGTTGTTTATCAACAGTTCTATCAGCCGTTCTTTGAGTGAATACATAGTTATTTATAATATTTTTCTATCGCTTTTTTAATATCAGTTGCTGTGCTGACAAAAAGCTGTACATATAAACCTGACAAAAGCGCAATATCTTCCACCGCCTGATTATTTAAAGGATTTGCCATTGCTATTGTGAGATTGCTGCCTATCTTATCCACGGGAATCAGACAATATTGTACTGCAACATTTTTAGGGACTATCTTAACAATTTCAGAGTCTATTTCGTAATTTTCAAGCGGTAAATACGGAAAACCGTATTGAGCTGTAATAGCCTGAGCAATCGCTTCTTCGCTTACATAATTCAAATCAACCAGAACCTGGCCTATTAAGCCTCCCTTATCTTTCTGCGCCTCTAATGCATGTTTAAGCTGGTCCATGGTTATAAGACCCAGGTCAACTAAAAGCTCTCCTAATTGTTTTAAATTTATTCTATTTGCCACGCAGCATCCTCTCTAAATCCTGTACCTCTGTAGTGCTTGCCAGCGCTTCTTCTTCTGAGATATACCCAGTTTTGAAGAGCTCAAAAAGCGCCTGATTCATAGTCTTCATATTGTCCTTCTGGCCTGTCTGAATCAGAGAATACACCTGATGGATTTTTGATTCTCTTATCATGCTCTTTACAGCGTGATTTGCAACAAGGACCTCTACCGCAAGAACCCTGCCTTTTCCGCTCTTGCGCGGCAAAAGCTGCTGAGACAGAACCCCTGTTATTACAAAAGAAAGTTGCGTCCTCACCTGCATCTGCTGCCTTGAAGGAAATACATCTATAATGCGGTTTATTGTCTGCGCGCTGTCTGAAGTATGAAGCGTTGCAAATACAAGATGCCCTGTCTCTGCAATCACAAGCGCAGCTTCTATTGTCTCCAGGTCTCTCATTTCTCCTATCAGTATAACATCAGGGTCTTCTCTTAATATATGTTTTAGCCCCTGCGAAAACGAATGAGTGTCAACGCCAACCTCTCTCTGGTTTATTATAGACTTTTTATTCGAATGCACATACTCTATGGGGTCCTCTATGGTTATGATATGGCAACCCCTATTTATATTTATATAATTTATCATCGAGGCAAGGCTTGTAGATTTTCCGCTTCCCGTAGCTCCTGTCACAAGCACAAGGCCTTTCTGGCGCTTACAGAAATCCTGGACTATGTTTACAGGAAGGCCGCATTCTTCAAAACTCATTATCTTAAAAGGAAGAGCCCTGATAGCAGCGCCTATGTATCCTCTCTGAAAAAACACATTTACCCTAAACCTGCTCAAGCCTTCTATGGTGAAAGCAAAATCCAATTCTTTGTCCCTCTCAAACTTACCTTTCTGCTCATCTGTAAGAATAGAGTAAACCAGGCTCTTAACCGAAGCCCCATCCAACACCATGCTATCCGCGGATATAAGGCTCCCGTCCAGTCTCATATGCGGCATAGTTAGCGCGCCTAAATGTAAATCAGAAGCTCCTTTTTGAACAACCTCTTTTAACAATTGCGCTAGTTCCTTAGCCATCCTATCCTCCCTTAACGCTAAATTTAAACAACTATTCTATTTTTACCAAGGGACTTGGCGTTACGCACAAGCCTCTCTGCCTTTTCCATAAGCTCATCTACCGTGGAACCATCTATAGGATTTTCGCTAACGCCTATACTTACAGTAAATTTTTTATCAGGCCTGATTGACTTTCCAAGCCTATCTTCTATTTTTTTTCTTATCTCCTCAGCAACGCTGGCAGACTGCCTTTTATTTCTCTCCGGCAATATCACTGCAAATTTATCATCTGATAAACGACCTATCTTGTCAATTTCTGTCACCGAAGCCTGCAAGATAACGCCCATTTCTTTTAAAAGCGCCTCTGATTTTGTGACGCCCGCGGTTACATAAAAATTCTTAAAATCATCCATATCCACCAGGAGATATCCGCATGGCCTTTGGTACACAATAGCCCTTCTTATCTCCTCATCAAGCCTGGTTCTCATATAATTACAGTTATGAAGGCCCGTTACCTCATCAGTTATAGAAAGTTCTTTCGATCTTTTGACAAGAATATCATTCTCAACAGCTATTGAAATCTGCTTGGCAAATAACTTTAGGAGCTCCTTCTCGTCTTCTGCAAAAATAAAATCTTTCTCATTATTCCCGACCACAAGCATCCCGTATGATTTTCCTGCGATTGTCACAGGCATACCCACAATATTTTTTAATCCTATTTTTTTTTCTAAATTATCAGGGGACAGTTCAGACTGTTTTAATTTCAATCCAGATGCTTTTATTTCGCCTAGATTACAGCTAGACGCTATAGTGTAATCTTTTGATACATCATCTATAAGCATCACTAATGTTGTTGAGTTATTTTCTATGTCTGACACTTTCTGTATTATAAAATCCAGGGTGCTGTTTAGTTCTTTTGAAGATGAGATAAGATTCCCTATCTGCAATAATCCTGATAGTGCAAGTACTTTTTTATTTATCTCAAGGTTTATAAGTTTTGTTTTCTCCCCATAGGCCTTTAGCTCTTCCATGTTCTCTTTTATCTTCTGGGTCATAATATTCAGCGATTTGCTAAGTTCACCAACTTCATCTTCTCGGTTTATGTCTATGCCTTTTGTTGTATCACCTGCTGCTACTTTTTTTGCCTCTTCCGCCATCTTTATAACAGGATCTATCATCTCTTTCGTAACATAAAGGCCCAGGATAGATATTACTATAGATATAAACAATATAAAGCTTATATTGCCTAAACTAAGGCCAAAAAATAAATCTATATTAGGAAAAATGTATGTTATAGCAAGCCAGGCGCATACCAATATCGGGATAAGCGACATCAGAGAAAATGCTATCATGGTTTTATATCTCAAACCTTTTGGGAACATTGACATATTTTTAAATAAATTTATCATATACGCCTCCGTGTCATTAATTCAAAGTATACAATACAATCCGCCTAACTTCAAGGACTAACCTAAGTTGACACTCTAACATTGTCAGAGTGTCAACTTACATGAGTTTATTTTATGAAACTCCAAGGTAGATTTTCGCCAGTTTCTTTCTTTCTCAAATAAGCTTCCGGGTCGATGCCTGTTTCCTGAAAAGCCTGATCCCAAATATTATAATTAAAATGTTCTGTCCACGCCTGAAACCTCAGGCCTTTTTCCCACGCCTTCAATATAACTCTTCCAACGCTTCTATCGCCTCTGGCCAACACTGCTTCAATCCTGCTTGTTTCAGGACTATGAAAATTAATTTTTATATTTTTCCTTGCCCCTAGCCCTCTGCCCCCTGTCTCTAAATATCTTTTTTTCTCTTTTAATATCCCCAACTCCTCCATCCCTTCCCTTTCAAAATCAGAATGTGGTTTTGGTATAAAAGGGTTAACGCTTAAATTTACATTTCTTATTTTCCCCGCCAAATCTATTATTGCATCCAAATCCTCATAGGTTTCTCCGGGAAGGCCTGTCATAAAATAAAGTTTTACTTTCCTCCATCCTGAATTTAATGCTAGTCCGGATTTCTCTATAATTTCAGCATCTGTTATTTTTTTATTCAAAGTGTGCCTCAGGCGTTCACTGCCTGCTTCAGGGGCAAATGTAAGCCCTGCTCTTTTCAATGTGTCCATGCTGTTATGCTCCTCAAAAGTGCCTACCCTTAAAGATGGAAGCGATATTTTTACGCCAAGCGGTTTAAATTTTTCTTGCAATTTTCTGGCAAGCTCTTCAATATACGGATAATCTCCTGATGAAAGAGATAGTAAAGATATCTCTTCATATCCGGTGCTCTTTATGGATTCCTCCGCTATTTCCATAATCCTTTTTACAGATCTGATCCTTAAGGGATGGAAGATTTTACATGCCTGGCAGAATTTGCATTCATGCGGGCAACCGCGCATTATCTCTATCCCAATTCTATCATGCACAATCTGTATATATGGGACAACTGTATTCGTAGGGAAAAAAGAATTGTCGAGGTCTTTGACGATGCGTTTGTTTATTATTGTGCCGTGCTGACTTTGGAAATCGCCGCAGATAACTTCCGAAGTCGGCACATAAACGCCTTCTATCTTTGCAAGTTCTTTTAGAATATCTCCCTTTGCTCTATGCCCTCTGCCCTTTGCTCCTCGAACTATTTTCACAATATCCAGGATCGCTTCTTCCGCTTCTCCGATCACAAACACATCTATAAAATCTGCCAGCGGCTCAGGATTGAACGCGCACGGGCCTCCTGCTATTACAATAGGATAGTCATCGCCTCTATCTTTCGAATATAAAGGCACTCCTCCCATATCCAGTATATTCAAGATATCCGGATAATTCATCTCGTATTGAAGGGAAAAGCCGATGATATCAAACTCTTTCAAAGCATGAGACGACTCAAGCGACGGGAGTTTTTCCTTTCTATCCCTTAATCTTTTTTCCATATCAAGCCACGGAGCAAAAACTCTTTCGCAAATCACATCCTGCTCCCTGTTTAATATGCCATACAAAATCCTCATGCCCAGATGGCTCATGCCTATTTCATAAACATCAGGAAACGAAAGCGCTATTTTCAAAACGCCTTCATTCCATTCTTTATGAACCGCGTTCCACTCGCTATTTATATATCTCGCTGGCTTTAATATTTTCAACATATTCTCTATACCTTAAATAAGTTGACACTCTTACAATGTCAGAGTGTCAACTTTCATCTGTGGATTGCGATGCTCTCCAACAATCCCAACGCTATTATGGTAACTAAAAGCGACGAGCCGCCGTAACTCACAAGCAATAGAGGTAATCCAACAACTGGCATGAACCCCATTGTCATACTAATATTCACTATCACTTGAATCCCTATTATTGTAGCCATTCCGCATGCCGCAAGAACGCCGCATGGGTCGTCTGTTTTTCTGGCTATCTCAAAAGCCCTTCTGACCAGGACATAATACAGGCCTATTAAAATTATACCGCCTATAAAACCCCATTCCTCTCCCACCACTGAAAATATAAAATCTGTATGCCTCTCTGTTAAAAAATTCAACTGGTTCTGAGTGCCGCTGAGCCAGCCTTTTCCGAATACCCCGCCTGATCCGATTGCTATCCTGGATTGTATAACAGTATATCCTGCGCCAAGAGGATCTATATTAGGATTCATAAATACCATAAGCCGCTCTTTCTGATAATCCTTTAATAAAAACCAGCCAAGAGGAGACAAGGCCAAGCCACCTCCTATTATAAAAAATAAATGTTTAAGCCTGATCCCCCAGATATATAAAAGCGTAAAAAATACAGGTACAAGCATAAGGGCGGTGCCAAGATCAGGCTGTGCAAGTATCAGGACAAAGGGCACCAGCATAATAAAAAAAGCCGTTGTGATATTTTTAATCCCCTTTTCACTCTTTTGCTCTGTGAGATATTGGATCAAAGCAAGCGTGATAAATAATTTTGCGAATTCAGAAGGCTGGAAATTGAAATAACCTAACTCAAGCCACCTCTGCGCGCCGAGCCTTTTAGACCCGAAGAAAAATACAATCAGCAATAAAATAAGCGACAGGAAATAGAATATATACCCAAGGCTTATAATTTTTCTGTAGTTTATGTTTATTATAGCAATAAAAAATAGCGCCCCTATTAGAAACCATGCTACCTGCCTTATTATAAAATCTATATTTTTTGAATAAGTGGCGCTAAAAAGAAATAAAAGCCCTATTATAAAAATGGCCGCGCTAGTTCCCAGCAATACCCAGTCAAACTCTTTATATTTTTTTATCATCTTTATGCTTCCCGAACCAATACTCCAGCGCCTGTTTTGCAATCTCGGCAGGCGCGTCTCCGCCTGACCCTATATTCTCCAGAAAAACTACAAAACATATCTTTGGATTTTCTGAAGGCGCAAATCCTACAAACCAACCGTGAGGCATGATCCCAGGGGCCACCTGAACAGTACCTGTTTTCGCAGAAATAGAAACTATCCCGCTCGCTGCCCTGTTCCCTGTGCCATCAGGATCTTCCATAACTCTCCGCATCCCACGCCTTACCAGGTCTATATTCTCTTTCGCAACCTTAAGGATTTCTGTTTTAAAATTAACTGCATCAGTATCTTTTGCGCGCCTCAAAACATGAGGCTCAACAAGCGCGCCTCCATTCGCAATACTAGAAACCATGCGTGCTATCTGTAAAGGCGTTACTAATAAATATCCCTGACCTATTGAAAAATTTGCCGTATCGCCAGGATACCAGATTTCTTTTTTTTTCGCTCTTTTCCACTCTTTTGAAGGCACGAACCCATTAGATTCCCCAAAAAGCTCTACGCCCGTTTTTCTGCCTAACCCGAACAGGATTGCATACTCGCTGATTTTATCTGCGCCGGTTAAAAGCCCTGCATGACAAAAATAAACATTACATGACCACGCAATAGCCTTTTCCATATCCACATAACCATGGCCGTCTTTATTCCAGCAGCTAAGCTCATCTTTGCCAATGTTAATTTTACCAGTGCATACAAAACCTGTATCAGCTCTTACGCTTTTTGACTCAAGCGCTGCAATGCTTGTGACAAGTTTGAATATAGAACCTGGAGGATAAGCTCCCATTATAGCCCTGTTTAAAAGTGGCAAGTCTTCTGAGCGCATGGCTTTTAATAATGACTCATTAGGGTCATATGAAGGGCTGCTTATAAGGCTTAATATTTCTCCATTACGCGGATCCATAAAAATAGCCGCGCCTCTCTGGCCATTGAAAAGATCATAGACTATCTTTTGCAGACCTGCGTCTAGAGTAAGATAAACGTCTCTTCCTTTCTTTGGCCTCCTGTAACTCATGACCTTTACTTGTCTGCCCCTATTGTCAACCTGTATCTGCATGCCTCCATTCTTCCCTCGCAATATCCTGTCGCAGAATCTTTCTATGCCATCCTTACCTATCAAATCTTTTATGTTATAGCCATAAGGCTTTAGAAGCTCCAGCTCGAGCCGGTCTATTTCTCCAATATATCCAACCACATGGCTAAAAGAGGCATTGTAATAATAATTTCTAAAAGGTATCTCTTTTATAATAACGCCCGGCATTTCAAGTCTGGATTCTTCTATTAAAATCGCTGCTTTTTTTGAAACGTCTCTTATAAGTTCACATGGTGCAAACGAAGCAGTCCTGTTGCGCTTATAATTCCTTTCCAGAAGGCTCTTTGAAACCCCTAAAATCCCGGATAGTCTTTCCATTTCAGCGTCAATATCATCTACCTCCTGCGGGATTATAAAAACTCCGAAGGAAAGCGTGTTTCCAGCCACAAGCTTTCCAAATCTATCGTATATATTGCCGCGCGGGGCAGCTATATTTAAAAGCCTGATGCTATTTCTGGAACTGAGATTGTCATAAAAAGGGCCTTTTATAATTTGGAGATAATAAAGCCATATGACTACCATGATAAAAAGTATTGTAAAAAAAGTTTGAAGTATTCTTGTTCTCATAATAGATTACTCGATAAGCTTGAATAATAAAGGCGAGATAATACTTGATAAAATTATAGTAAACAATACGCCTGTTTGGGCTGTCCTTGTGAATGCAAAATACGCGAGATAAAAAAATAGTATCCCGAAAAATGAAAAAAGAAACTCCATTGCAATGCCTTCTTTATAATATATTTTCTGCTTGATTATCCCTGAAAGCAGCCCGATTCCACTATAAAGCATTAGATTCAAACCAGAAGCTGAAGATGACAATACCTCTGCAAAAACGCCTATAAATATTCCGATACACAATCCCCACAAAGGCCCTTTTTTAAGCCCTGCAAAAATAGCAAAAAGCACTAAGAAATTTATATTTAGCGACGCAGCACTCTGCAAAAGGCCCAATATTATTATCCAGATAAATAATAACATAGAAAGAGAATTTACCTTATCACCAACACTTCTTCTAGTTTTCTGATATCAACTTCAGGTTTTATAGCTGCATTCATATAAAGGCCTGTGGAATCAGACTCTACAGAAACTACCTCGCCTATTAATATGCCTTTTTCAAAAACGCCGTACAGCCCGGAGGTAATAACTTTGTCACCTTTTTTCACGTCGCACCCTAGATCCAGATATTTCATAACAAGACCTGTCCTCATATTGCCTGAGACCCCGCCTTCATCCCTTGTCCTTTCCACAACGCCGCTGAAAGTAGAATCATAATCTGTGATGAGAAGGACTCTGGATATCCTCCACCCTGTCTCAATAATCCTTCCTGCAAGGCCATTGCCGCTTATAACAACCATGCCCTTCTCAATCCTGTCCTTCTTGCCTCTGTCAATTATAACAGTATCATTCAGGCCTGAAGGGTCTCTAGATATAACAAGCGCTGGCACAAATTTACGCCTCTCTGATTCTTTGAAATCAAGAAGCTTCCTGAGCCTTTCATTCTCCAGAGTTATTTCTTTTAAATTCAACAGCTCTTTTTTAAGATTAGTCGTATTTTCTCTGAGAATTTTATTTTCCATCTGGCTTTCTCTGAATCCAGCCACGTCCCGTAGCGCATAGATAGAACCAGAAATTATCTTTAAAGGGATTCGAAAAATATCCAGGGTTTTTATTCGAAATTCCGAAGAAAATATTTGGGAGAATACTATTATGCTAGCTATAAAAATAAAGATTGCTATTACAGGAAGGTTTTTCTCTGGTTTTATCACACAATGTACTGTCGCCTTTGAATTTTGCCCCTGTTGCGTCTATTCGCTACACAACAGGGGCAAAATTGGCTAAGGAATTAATGATTAGAGTAGCCTGCTTAACTCAGAACTCCATCCTAGAACGCACTGTAACTTTTCTGAGATATTTTATTTCACTAAGGACCTTGCCTGTGCCAAGAGCCACTGCTGTAGTAGGATCCTCCGCAATATGAACAGGGAGCCCTGTTTCTTCGCTTATCAGTTTGTCGATACCTCTCAACTGAGACCCTCCGCCTGCCAGCACTATGCCTCTTTCAATTAAGTCTGCGGAAAGTTCCGGCGGAGTTCTTTCAAGCGTCATTCTGGTTGCCTCAAGTATTGCTGAAACAGGCCCGGCAATTGCTTCCCTTATTTCCTCTGAAGATATGGTAATGGTTTTCGGAAGACCTGCTACCAAGTCTCTGCCGCGAACCTCCATTGTCAATTCCTGCTCCAGCGGATACGCAGAACCTATCTTTATCTTAATATCCTCTGAAGTGCGTTCTCCTACCATAAGATTGTATGTCTTTTTAAGATGTTCTATGATCGCCTCATCCAGCTCGTCTCCGCCTATTCTGATAGAGCGCGAAAACACAATACCTGCGAGGGATATAACCGCTATTTCTGTTGTGCCGCCACCTATGTCAATAATCATATTGCCGGCTGGTTCCTCTATTGGAAGTCCGACGCCTATAGCAGCTGCTACGGGTTCTTCTATTAAGTATACCTCTCTGGCACCTGCGTGTTCAGCAGAATCCTTTACAGCGCGTTTTTCAACCTCTGTTATGCCGGACGGTATAGCAATAACCATCCTGGGCCTTACAAAAACTTTTCTATTGTGGATCTTTTTTATGAAATATCTGAGCATATCTTCTGTTATTTCAAAATCCGCAATAACACCATCCTTCATCGGCCTTATTGCAACTATATTACCTGGAGTGCGGCCGAGCATTCTTTTGGCTTCTTCCCCAACTGCCAGGACAGCATGAGTGTTCTTTTGAATAGCCACTACAGACGGTTCACACAGAACAATGCCCTGGCCCTTTACGTAAACAAGCGTCGTAGCCGTTCCAAGGTCAATACCCATGTCATTAGAAAATAGGCCTAAAATATTATCAAAATACTTTTTCAGTAATTTAAATAATTTAAACATTCAGCACCTCAGGTTTTATTTGGTGTTGGTTTATTTAATTCTAACAAAGCTGGGTTTCTTTGTCAATTCAATTTGTATAAGTTGACACTCTAACATTGTCAGAGTGTCAACTTATTTGTTATTGTGAAAAAGTATAAAGCAACTTTTCGAATCCAGGAAATGATTTATTTATGCAATCTAGACCTGTTACAATAACTTCGTCTTTTGTCAAAAGCCCTGCCACCAGCATACTCATTGCAGTTCTGTGATCTCCGAAGCTGGACACCCTTGCGCCATGCAGCAGTTTACCACCATTTATAACAATATATTCGCCTTCGACATGGGCAACTCTTATCTTAATGTCCGCGCCAATTTTACGCAAATTCGTAACCATAGATTTGATTCTATCAGTCTCTTTTACACGCAGCTCTTTTATGCCTTTTATAATAGTCCTGCCTTTTGCAAAACACGCGGCTACCATTATTACAGGTACTTCATCTATCGCCCGGACAACTTCTTTTGGAGATATTGTAACGCCTTTCAACTTACTTGATTTAACAATTATATCCCCTGCAGGTTCGCTAATTTGTCCAGCTTCGTTCCGATTGTAACCGGGACGAAGATGGATATTCGCGCCCATTTTTTTCAATATATCTAAGATTCCTATCCTGGTAGGATTTAACCCCATATTTTTAATAATTATCTTTGTATCGGGAAAAATACATCCTGCCACAATAAAAAAAGCTGCACTGGAAATATCTCCCGGGATTTCAATTGTACGCGGAGATTTTAATCTCACCGGCCCTTTAAAACTAACTTCACGTCCTTCACCCCTTACCTTACATCCAAATTGTTTCAACATTCTTTCCGTATGATCCCTAGACTTCTCAGGCTCACTGACACTAGTAAGACCATTCGCATAAAGCCCTGCGAGCAGGATGCACGATTTTACCTGGGCACTTGCAATATTTGACTTATATTTAATTGCTTTTAACCTGCCTCCCTGAATTTCCAGCGGCGGATATATCTCTTTTTTATTAACACTTAACACTTTATAATTAACACTTTTTATATTTGCTCCCATTTCTCTGAGTGGCTTCACAATTCTCTGCATTGGCCTACTGGAAAGTGACTTATCGCCTGTCAAAACCACCTCAAAATCCTGTCCCGCCAAAATGCCAGGCAGTATGCGCATAGTTGTGCCAGAATTGCCTAAATATATTTGTCTCGCTGGTTTTTTTAACCCAAACATACCAACACCATGCACTTTAATATCTGCACATGAACGCGCAATAAATTGCGCTACTCCATTCATGCATGGAGTAGCAGGCTTTAGTCTGCGTCTCTGTATATCAATCCTTACTCCCATAGCGCGAAACGCCTCTATTGTACGTTTAATATCTTCTGACATTAATAGATTTTTTATGCAGGTCGTGCCTTCTGATATAGATGCGAGCATTACAGCGCGGTGAGATATTGATTTGTCAGGGGGGATTACTATACTAACGGCTTTCAACAATCACATTACCTTTCTTCATATCATTTATCTTGCCGCCAGAAAGAATTGCAGCAGAAGACATTGTATCATAAACTTTATCTATTTCTGCCCGCCCCAGAAACCTAGGCCCGTCCATAACGTCAAATTTCATACCTTTCTGGATATTTTTGTCCTGGCCTATATCAGTAACAATAAAACTGTATTCTTTGTTAACTACTAAGACTTTTCCCTGCATAACTGGTTTTACGGCCTGGCTGGAGTTATAGTTTTCATCCGAATTTACAACTATCTTATCCAAATTAACAGACTGTTTTTCCTGTAACTCTACGATCCTTTTTTCAAGATCCATCTTTTCATTTGTAAGCCTTGATGCCTCCCTGTTTACTTTATCATAATCAGACTGAAGGCTCTCAAGTTTCCTTGAGATATTTAATTTTTCCTTTTTCTCATTATCAAGATCTGCTTTAATTTTTATGAGCTCTGCCTTTTTTGCTTCTAAATCCACAATAGCATATTCACTTTTTTGTCTCGCTTCTTCAAGCTGGGAAGAATATTCTTTTGCTTTCTCTTCAAACTTGGCAATTTTAGTTTCCATCTGCTCTTTGGCGGTTTTAGCTGCCTCCAGATCCTTTTCAAGACCTCTTTTCTCTTTTAAAGTAAGCGCAAGTTTATCTTCCAAAACAATCCTTTTCGTATATTCTCTTTCTTTGCCCATAAATCCTATAACTGCAAATACTGCGGAAATAATACTCACAACTATCAATAATATCAGCGCTATCTTAAAGGTTTTAGACATAATGCCCCACTCCTTTTTCACAAAGTATATCCTTAAAAAAGCGTATTGTCAAGAGAGAAACAAATAGGCTGGCGCCAGGCGTTAGTGCCTGGCACCAGCCTTGTTATTATTTTTCCTCTTCGTATGCCTCCAGCACCACCTCATTCAGAGATTCCCTGAATTCTTTAGTTAAAGGATGGGCTGTGTCATACCACTTTCCGTCCTTACCTTTTTCGCTGGGCATACTTACAAATAACCCATTCTTGCCTTCCACTACCTTAATGCCCTTTACTATAAAAACGCCTGCAAAGGACACGTCGCAAAAAGCCTTAAGGCTTGATTCTCCGCTGAGTCTATGCAACCTCAGCACCTCCACTCCGTTATTCTGGTTCACCATATCTATCACCTCCTGTTATATTAGACACATCTGGAGGCAATTTTCTTTCAAATTTTTTTTCTTTTTCCTGAATTCCTTTAAAAATCATTATAACCCTTTTAGCCGCTTCACCTTCCATCGCCCACTTAAATCCTAAAATAACAGAAACTGCAAGAAATTGTAAAAAATAATCCCTAAAAATAAAGGATAGCGCAAAGAAAAATAGCCCTGTAAAAAGCCATTTGAGTTCTGGCCTTTTCTTCTTATTCTTCTCGACTAAGCCTGCCTGGTTCACCCTATTCTTCCGCTCGAAGAATATTGTAGTTCCCAATATTGTTCGAGCAAGGCCACGCAGCGGCCGAGTCGAGAACCTTTTCTTCTGTGCCTCATATGCCACCAAAAGCATATCAAGGCAAGTATTGCAATCCGCAATATGTCCCTCTATCTTTTTCCGCTCTGCCTCAGACAGCCTCTCATCCAGATACGATGAAAGCGTTTTTTCATCCAAACACTTAATATCAATATCCATCTCTACCTCCCAAAGTTGACACTTCTGACATTGTCAGAAGTGTCAACTTTGCGCGCTTAAAAGCTTTCTTAGAAGTTCTTTTCTCCTTGCGATTATCGTAGAAACTGTGTTAATAGGCATATTCATGAAATCCGCTATTTCTTTATGCGTTTTTCCATGTATCATATTTAATTTCAATATAATCTTTTCTCTCGGAGAAAAATCTTCAACGGCCTTTTCCAGCTCCTCCACTAATTCTATCCTATATTCCTCCCCTTTATCAGAAACTATATTTTCAACTTTAAATAACTCCTCCTCACCTAAAAGCCTTTCTCTTTTCTTCCGCATAAAATTCAAAGCCCTTGTCTGGCCTATTATGCTAAGCCATGCCTTTATTTTATCTCTTTCCCTGACTTCCGCTAATCTTGATTTCTCCCATATATCTATAAATACATTCTGGACAATGTCCTGTATGTCCTGCTCACCGAAGCTAAAACCATTCCTTTTCAGCCTTTCTCTTGCAGAATAATACACAAGAGCTGAAAACTTATCAATAAATTCTGACCATGCCCTTTCTTCGCGCTTTATGCAACGCCCTATCAGATCATGCGTATCATCAAACATATTTTTGATGATAACATATCAATAATACGCGGGCTACTTTGTTTCAGACACAATATAATGACTAATAATAAGACACTTAAAAACGTGATTTTCTTTCAAAAATAAATAAAAAACCCCGCCCTTTCTGCTTTGAAGCATATCTTCGCAGTAGAAAGGACGGGGTATATAGTTTTCTCTTATTATCTATTTATTGCTGAACTGGCTGCTTAGGAACATCACCTACTTCTCTTATCTCCATAGCATCCCTGTTTAAATCATACATCTTGTTTGGGTCCATCTTGAAATTGAATTTCTTTTCCATCTGCTTGTCTATTTCCTGCAGATTATTCTGCTCAAGCGAAAAATATGCCTGTAGTACGCTCATCCTTCCGAATGTTGCCTGTTTTGCAACATAAATCTGTTCAAATTCCGTCATCTGGTCTTTGTCTTTGAAATTACATACTACTTTTCCCTCAGGAGCTGCTGCTACTTTTGCTGGCGCTGGAGCTACAGGCGTTATTGGCGCTGTCACTTTCGCCTTTGACTTATCCTTTGCAGCTGCAACAGCCATGTCGCTACAAACAAGCATAATGCCTGCTGTAAATACTACAAGCGCTGCTAAAACCATTATCTTCTTCACTGCCACACCTCCTTGTTTTACGTTTAACTTCTCGCTTCGCCTGTGCCTACCTAAACCATCCTTTTTTCTTTGCAGGCTTTGTTGCTTTCTCAGCAGGCACTGTTTTTACCGACGGCGCTTTCTGCTTTATCTTTTCTTTTGGCACTGGCCCTGGTTGCGCCTTAGGAGAAGTCACTACTGCTGTTGATGGAAGAGATACTGCTTCTTTTCTCTTTACCTCTAGATCTTTAACCTTACGTTCCGCTTCTTTCTTCGTCCAATCATCTGTAGCCTTAGCAATTATATCATTCAATTCCTTTTTTGCATCTTCAATTTTCCCCTGGTTAACCAATAAATCTGCCACACGCATAGTATACCGTAAACTATGAGTATCTAAAGACTGCGCTTTTCTGTACTGCTGTATGGCCTCATTAGTATCACCCCATTCATTTAATCTGTCACCAAACCTTAAAAACGTTCCCGCATCATTTGGCACCTTTTCCAAAAGCTGTTGCCATGTTTTTTTTGCCTCATCTACCTTTTTAGCCTTGACAAATATATTTGCCAGCCGTTCATAAAGGTAAAAATCCTGCGGGTTACTAGCTATAATCCTTTTGATCTGCGCTTCTGCTTTATCGAATCTCTCAGAGTTTTCACACAAATCTAAAAACCTCATATTGATATCCTTATCATCCGAACCCAGTCCAACAGCTTTTTCATAGACTTCGATTGCCTTATCACGCTCATTATTCCTTTGATATAACTCCGCCAGCTTCCTGTATCCGCTTAGTTCTTTAGGGGCTTGCGCCAAATCTTTTTCAAATCTCACGGCCAGTTCTGGCAATTTATTTTGCTTTTTATAAATATTAATGAGCTCTGAATCTGCCCAGCCTTTCATCCATGTATCCTTTGTGCTTGTCAAAATCTTATTACAAATAGCTTCAGCATCGCTAAACTTCTCTAGCTTTATATAATAAGACTCCAATGTTTGTTGATAAGCTGCATTATCAGGCTTTAACTCTATTGCTTTTTTAACTGCTAAAACCGCCCCTTCAGTATTATTCCGGTTGTTATAAAAATTTGCCGCTTGCACAAAAATATCAGGGTTATTAGACTTTTTCATCAAATCTTCCCAAAGAGCTATTGCTTTATCATCTAACTTTGCGTTCTTATAAGTGTCGGAAAGTACATTGTAATACCAAATATTTTCCGGCTTCAATTCTATCATTTTCTTATAAATATCCGCTGATTTCAAATAATCTTCTTTCCTGTTGTATAAGCTGGCAAGTCGGCCTAAAAGATCTTCATTGCTAGGTAATATTTTCAATGCCTTTTCATAAAGCGCTATTGCTTCGTCAATCTTGTTAACACGCACGTATTCATCAGCTATTGAGAAAATTACAGGACGTATCGCATTAGGGGCCTTGTCAATAAAAGCGCCTATCTCTTGCAATATCGCATCCTTGTCTTGTTTTTCAACTGCAAAAGCCGGAAACGGCAATATTAGAATTATGGCTATTATAAAAACAACCAAAATTGCGCATTCTCGCTTAAACATACCGCCTCCTTTTTTAGATGATTGATATAAATATACAATGAGAAGAGAAGAATGTCAATTGATTTTTACTACAAGGTGTTGGTACATAAAAATACCCTGCACCTTTTTTAAAGATGCAGGGTTAATCGCCCTTATTGACTATAACAACCTATTGCTGTCCAGGATCATCCTGTTTCGGGATATCGCCTACTTCTAACATCTCCAGTTTTTGCCTGTCTAATCTATACATCTTGCCCTGCTTCATATTGAATCCGAATTTTTCTTCTATCTGTTTATCAATTTCTTCCAGATTCTTCTGTTCCTGCAAAGCATATTTATGCAATCCTTCTATTATGATAAATGAGACTTGCTTTTCGCCGAAGATTTTGTCGAATTCCTGCGCATCTTCCATTGATTTGAACTTGTGCACTACTTTAGGCTCTTCTTTTTCCACAAGTGGCTCAACAGCTTTTGGCGCATCCTTGGCATACACAACCTGATTCATGAAACATCCAAGACTGGCCGAAAAAGCAAAAACCATAAAAACAACAAACCATTTCTTCACATCCACCTCCTTGTTATTTTTTTAACACAAATATTTCTCGCGTTTACATTCCCTTCTTTGGCATAACTACTGCTCCACCCTCTGAAGCAGGCGACATATTCTTTGACGCATCTATCTGTTCCAACCTTCTCTTCGCATCTTCTTTTACCCAGCTGTCCTTTGCCTCGTTTATCAGCTTGGTCAGGATAGCTTTCGCTTCATCCTGCTGATTATTTGCGGCAAGGATCTCAGCCATTCTAAAGGTATAAAACATGTTGGTCAAGTCGAACTGCTGCGCCTTTTTAAGCTGCGCTATTGCACCATTTGAATCCCCTGTTCTATTTAAAAACTCAGCGTACCGATCATATAATCCAGGATCATTCGTGACTTTTGCCAAAGACGCTTCCCACGTCTTTTTAGCGTCCTCTATTTTGCCGGCTTTCTCATATTCGCCGGCAAGCTTTTCCTTCAAAAGAACATCAGCATACGCTGCCGCAGCTTGATCCGCAATCATCCCAGGCATCATTTCTGCATCTTGACCTGATGTTTTCTGTTGAGCATCAATAACATTTTTCAAATCCTGCGCCGCATTGGCTGAAGACATGCAAATAAAAAACACTCCTAAAAGGATAATAGTTAATATTTTTTTCATATATCTCCCACTTAATTTATTTCTCATACAACTGTGCTCAAGACCTGGTCTTGAGCACAGTTGTATGATCCTATTTTGGCTGCTGAAGCCCTACTGAATCAGGAACCGTTGTTTGCTGAACAGGCTGCGTCACCGACGATACTGGCGCTCCACTCTTTGGAGCAGGCGGCATATTTTTTTTCGCATCTATCTTGTCCAGCCTTCTCTTCGCATCTTCTTTTATATAACTGTCTTTTGTCTCATTCATTAACTTTGTTAGGATAGCTTTTGCTTCATCTTGCTGATTGTTTGCGGCAAGGATCTCAGCCATTCTCAGGTTATAAAACATGTTGTTATTAGAGTCAAGCTGCTGCGCCTTTTCAAGCTGCGCTATTGCGCCGCTTGCATCCCCCATTCTATTTAAAGCGTCAGCGTATCTTCCGTAGAGCTCAGCATTATTGGTATCTTTTGCCATAAGCGCTTTCCACGTCTTTTTAGCGTCCTCTTTCTTGCCATCTCTCTCATATTCACTGGCAAGACTCTCTTCCAAAAAAGTATCGCTGGGATTTGCCTGTTTAAATACCTGGACCTGCCCCGCAGATTGATCCGCTCTTCTTCCAGATTGTACAGGCGGTGGCACTTTTACATTATAGTCTGATTCTTTCTGCTGGTCTTCGTCAACATTCTTCAAATCCTGCGCCGCATTGGCTGAAGACATGCAAATAGAAAACACTCCTAAAAGGATAACAGTTAATATTTTTTTCATATATCTCCCACTTAATTTATTTCTTATCCAATAATTTAATCAGCTTGTCTAATTTCCGGATCATCATCACTATACCTGCAATGGAGAATATTATAAAACCCCATAATAGATAAGGCGGATGACCTGCGGAACCAGTAAGAAAAGGACAGCAACTCATTTTATACCCCCTTTCCATTTTGTATCAATATTATCACACTTATCCATTTTTGTCAAAAATATCTTGACATATAAATTGCAATCATAGAGAATATACTTGATTTTTAAACCCTAAAAAGGTATCTCATGAATAAGAAAATAGCTATTATGCCATGCAACGGCGTAGGACGCGTTGTTTCGACTATAACAAGAGAAGCTGCATATAAAATACACAGCCAAAGGCCAGATACAACTATATTAATAAGTTCGCCTGATTTGATTGCTGATAATCCGGAAACGCTTTTGAATGCCAAAAAATACCCTTTAATAGTAATAGATGGCTGCAAACCCAGGTGCGGGAGCAGTATAGTTAAAGCAAAAGATATAAAACCAATCCTTGAGATATACGCCCCTCTGGTCTGTGCAAATAAAAAAATTCCACTCTCCGGAGAGACCCGTGTAAAACTCGGATTAAATGGCGCATGGCTCGCAGAAGCAATCACAGGGATAGCGGTTCAGGCCATAGACGATTTGCTTTCCAATAAAATTCCAACCATACAAAAAAACCTGCCTTTCAAAGTTTATATGGATAACGAAGAAATACTAAGCCGTTTATAAAGGAGATTTGCATGCCAGAAAAAGTCTGCATACTGCCCAGCTCGGAACTTACTACTGTATTTGGAAAAATCGGAAGGCAGGCAAGTTATATTATATGCGAAGATTTAAAACCTGGTAAAATTGTCCTGGGGTGTATGCCTGCTCTATTCTCTAATGTACAGGAAGACGTTGATTTCATTACGCAATATCCAGTAATTACGCTGGAAGGTCATCCAATGCACTATGCTGCAAAACTCGTAAAAAAATATTCGCAGGCTGTCAGCGCGGAGATAGATATTGAAAATTTGTTAAAAGAAGCTGCTATTAAAGTATTAGACTCTTCAGCTGAAAAATTGGGGCCTAATGGTGAAAAAGCAGTAAACTTTTTAGCAGAATACACAGCTAAAGTGGTGGAAAAATTACTGTGCTCAAGACCTGGTCTTGAGCACAGTAATTTTTGATATGCCTATAATAAATTGTGACACGGGTTTAAAACCTCATGAAAACTTTATGAAAAAAGACTATTTGTGCAATTTCCTAGGCGAACTTGTAGGAACATTTATTCTTGTCCTTTTTGGGTGTAGCAGCGTAGCTGTTTCTATTTTATTTAAAGCGCATGTCGGGCTTTTTCAGATTGCCAGCGTATGGGGCATAGGCGTTACCCTGGCTATATATACTGTAAGACACTTGTCATGCGCACATCTTAATCCTGCAGTAAGCATAGCCATGGTTATAGCTCAGCGCATGCATATAAAAAAATTGCCACTATATATCCTAGCCCAATTCACAGGGGCATTCCTAGCAGGGGTATTTCTTTATCTACTTTTTTCCAGCTCCATCGCTGACTTTGAATTGGCCAATAATATTATTCGCGGCGATCCTAATTCAGCAACCACTGCTATGTTTTTTGGAGAATACTTCCCATCTATTTCTTTATTCAATGCATTCTTGGCAGAAATGCTTGGGACCTTCCTATTGGTCCTTATTATTTTTTCTGTTACAGAAAAATGTAATGTCGGACGACCCAATAATGATTTTGCGCCTGTAGTAATTGGGGTCACTGTAACAGCTATAATAAGCATAATAGCGCCATTGACCCAGGCAGGTTTAAATCCGGCACGTGACTTTGGGCCGCGCTTATTTGCCTATTTAGCTGGTTGGAAATCAATCGCCATCCCTGGCCCAAAAGGCGGTTTTTTCACAGTATACATCCTTGGTCCTATTGTAGGATCTATTATATCAGCCCTAATTTTCACGAAAATATTCCAACCTTCCATGAATATCAAAAAATGTTAACTTTTACTGTGCTCAAGACCAGGTCTTGAGCACAGTAATTTTTGACATAATCACGATATTTATCTATCCCGCCTATCATACCCAATATCAGATCGTTATCTATAGGTAAATCATTTCTATAACCAAGATAACTCCTGTAGGAAGACCATCTATAATCTTCGAGCTCTTTAATCTCACATAAATTGTGCTTTATGGGATTAGCATGAATATAGGCTGATAATCTTAAAAGATAGCTGTCTTCAACTATCGGCTTCGCCTTAAATGGACCTTGAAAAAGATGTCCAACTCTTTTGTATTTTTTGTTGAAAAACATCGCATAGCTCAAGGCGAGTTTATGTATAAACATAGAGATTGAATCATTTCCACCCTGTCTGAGCAGTAAATGAAAGTGATTTAATAGTAAGCAATAGCAAACTATAGAAACAGAGTGAAGCTCAGCATAATCAAAAAGTCGTTTACAAAATTTAATATAATCTCCCTTGGAACAAAATATATCCCGCTTCTCGTTTCCTCTCAGGTAGACATGATAATATCCGCCTTCAACAAAATCTACTTTCCGGTATGGCATATTTCCTCCTTTCAAGACCTGGTCTTGAGCACAGTTATATTTCACTCTTTATATATATGACACATCTGGAGGTTGTTTTCTTTCAAACATTTTTATTTTTTTTGCAATATCAAAATAAATGTGGTATTGTGTTCCTTATATGCGAGTTATATTTATAAGAATAATTATTTTATTATTTGTAATAAATACTATATTTCTGCCTACCCGTCTCCATGCTTCTAGTAATAATAAGCTCACTATATTTTATGCTGCAAATCTTATTTCTGTAATGAATGAATTGGGCCAGGAATTTAAAAAACTCTACCCTGATATTGAGCTAGTAACAGAATCAAGCGGATCGGTATTGGCAGTAAAAAAGGTTACGGAACTCAACAGACTCTGCGATATGATATTTGTAGCTGATTATAAACTTATAGATAAAATGCTTGTGCCAAAATATACCAACTGGGGCGTTGCATTTTACAAAGATAGGATAGTAATTGGTTTCACTGAAAAAAGCAGATATACGAATGAGTTGGATTCTAAAAACTGGTATAAAATTTTAATGCGGCCTGATGTGAAATATGGGTACGCGAATCCAAACCTCGCGCCGGTAGGCTATAATACGCTCATAGTATGGAGGTTGGCTGATATATATTATAAAGAAAAAATCGGAAATAACTCCATTTATGAAGCGCTTAAAGAGAAATGCCCTGAAGATTATGTACGGCCGGATGTCTCTGAACTCATACCCACTCTTGAATCAATGTCACTGGATTATCTATTTATGTATCAGTCCACAGCTGAGCAGCATAATTTAAAATTCATCCAATTACCGGAAGAGATCAATCTTGGTAATGAAAAGTTTGAAGAACTGTACCAAAAAACCAACGTTTCAATAGTCGATCAAAAAGGCGCAAAACAAATAATATTCGGGAAGCCGATAGTCTTCGCTTTCACTATTTTAGATGCCGCTCCTAATAAAAAGGCTGCTTTTCTCTTTGCAAAACTTCTACTGAGCGAAAAAGGTCAATTGATAATGAAAAGAAATTTTCAGCAACAGATAGTACCTGCAATTGCTATAAATAAAGAAAATATGCCGGAAGAATTAAAAATATTATGTCAAAAATAATCCTGGCCATCTTTGTACTACTCTTACATGTATTGTTATTTTCTTCTTTTCTGGATATAGGCACAAATCTCGTTTTATTGTCAGCTAATCTTGTAACACTTTTTTTGGGCATTTACTATTATAAAACTTTATCACCTATAAAATTTACTCTTTTTTTAACAGGCTACCTGATTCTTTTTCTTTTTATATTTGCTTTCCTAAACTCGCCTCTTCTATTCAGCTTGTTTATAATTTTATACGCCAGTCTTTTCAGGCTGCCGGTCCTCCTGGGTTATCTTATAATATTCATATTTTCCACTCTTGTAATGACACCTTACTGGGTCCAGTTTTTCCTGGTCATGGCGCTTTTTTATACAATTATAATAGGCCTTTATATTAAAAGACAATCCCTGTTCCTGATAATAACATTTTCTATTGGATTCGTTCTATTGTTTATTATTTGCATCCCTATATTATATATAATGATGCAAAATACGCCCCAATCTATAATTACGAGCATCAAAGATCCAAAGCTTATTGAAGCAATTAAAAACAGCCTTCTTACATCAACTATAAGCACAATAATAGTGCTTATTTTTGGAGTTCCGCTTGCATATGCCATGGCAAGAATAGAATTCCCTGGAAAAAAAATAGTTGAAAGCATGATAGATTTACCAATACTTGTGCCGCAAACAGTAGCAGGTATAGCGCTTCTGGTAATAGCAGGTCCAAAAACACCTCTGGGAGATTTTCTAAGTAGCACCTTTAACATATCAATAGCAGGAAGCTATGTAGGCATAATCATAGCTCAGGTCTTTGTCAGCTCTCCTTTTCTTATAAGAAGTGCCATAAGCGCGTTCGAGCTTATAGACACAAATCTTGAAACAGTTTCAAGAACCCTTGGCGCATCAAATCTTTCAACATTCTTTAAAATATCTATCCCTCTTGCTTTAGGCGGAATCTTTAACGGCATAATATTAACCTGGTCCAGGGCAATAAGCGAGGTCGGAAGCCTGATGGTTATTGCGTATTATCCAAAAACAGCGCCTGTTTATCTCTACGACCAGTTCATACAATACGGGCTTTCGGAAACGAAACCTGCCGCGATATTATTAATCATTACATGCCTTTGGATTTTTATAGTTCTTAGGTGGATCAGATATTATCCTATAGGGAGAAAATTTGTTAGAAATTAAAAATATCTCTAGAGTATGGGGCAATTTTTCACTAAAAAACATTAGCCTTGATATAAGTCCGGGCGAATATATCGTACTTTTAGGGCCTTCTGGCTCAGGCAAAACCCTTCTTCTGTCTACAATCGCAGGTGTATATACGCCGGATAATGGCCAAATTTCATTAAAAGGCAAAGACATAACTTCCCTCCCTCCGCAAAAGCGCTTCGTAGGCTATGTATTTCAGAAAAACTATCTTTTTCCACACATGTCAGTCAGGCAAAATATTATTTTCGGAATGAAACATCATGGTTATACAAAAAAAGAAATGTCCGCCATGACAGGCTATCTAAGGAATCTTCTTAATCTTTCTAGTATACTTGATAGACATGATACTCGATTTTTAAGCGGCGGAGAGGCTCAAAAAGTAGCTCTTGCAAGAGCTCTTGCCATCAAGCCGGATCTTTTGCTGTTGGACGAACCAATGAGCTCCCTTGATTATGATAACCGCAATAGTATCATTGAAACGCTTAAACATGTAAATAAAGAGCTTAAATTAACAACCATACACGTAACGCACGATATAACAGAAGCGAAATCCCTGGCGCATAGAATCATCACTATTAAAAACGGCGAAATAACTGTGCTCAAGACCAGGTCTTGATATCATGAATATCGAACAACTAAAATGGAAAATGGTAGAAAGGCCGCTTATACCCATACAGAATAGCTGGGTAGACGCTACTCCTTTTATTGCCCTTACTCTGCTTCTTGGCGCTTCAATATTTATTATATTCAAATTCCGCAAAAAACAATCAGCCAGGCATATTATACAATTATTCAGCCTTATTCTATTTGCATTTACTTTTCATAGATGTTTCTGCGCTATTAGAGGCTGGTTCTTTGGATTAAGCGAAATAGGAAGAGATAATCTAAGCGTCTTTCAGAATACCTGTATAATTATACCTGTAATCGCATCGCTTTTTATTTTCGGTAGGATATTTTGCGGGTGGATATGCCCGCTTGGATTCGTACAGGAGTTATTAAAAAACTTCGGAAAACGCCTACGCCAAATTCCAAAACTGATAATGCTTTCAATATTTCTGGTTATAGCCATATTTCTCATATACCGCTTCAAGCCTGTAAATTTCTTTGTCATACAGAATATGTCTAGCATGCTTGGGCTTTGTCTTCTATTTATCTGCTTTCTTAGTATCGCAAACCCGGCAAACGACCTAAGGCTTAAAAAATTAAAGTACTTTTTTCTTGTTATATGGATTTTATCTATACTACTTGGAATATTTGTAACAAGCCCATGGTGCGCAATATATGGAAACGAAATAGATTATCCCTCTCTTATTGGCTTCATATCTGTGTTATTAACAGGTCTTATTATATCAATGGCATGGTGCAGGTATGTATGTCCGCTTGGAGGGCTTTTCGCCGCACTCGCAAGGTTCTATAAATATACCATAAAAGGCTCCGACATCCCTTCAGAAGAATATAAAAATACATGCCCTATGAGGGCTATAACAAAAAATGGAACTGTCGATAAAGAAAGCTGCATATATTGCCTTAGGTGCACAGAAAAACATGGCTTTAAGCTTCAGTAAAATTCTTTTTGCGCTTTTATTTTTTTCCACTTCGCCTTTATTTGCAGATAACTGGGAAACATTCGGAAAAGATTCGGAGCATTCCGGTTATATAGAAGTAAATTTCAAATCTCCTGAATTAAAAAACATCTGGAAATTTACCCCAACTCTACATGCATGGGCATATGAAAAAACAAGCTATGAAAAAGGCATGAATGTCTGGTCATCTTCGTATTCCACGCTCGATATCGGAGATAAAAAAATAATATACAGCGGTTTTTATGACCATAATCTCTATGCTATAGATTCAGAAACTGGCGAATACATATGGCGTTACACAACAGGTGGAACACTAAACTCATCCCCTGCGGCAAAAGAAATAAATGGCACACCATTTGTCTTTATAGCTTCGAGTGACAGGACTGTATACGCTATAAACGGGCATACAGGTAAGAAAATATGGAGCTATGAAACTGAGGTATGGGATTACACTACCTCTAAAAGTATTCCGTCGTCTCCTATTGTTGAAAAAATAGGAGAACAATACTTTTTATTTATATGCATCTGGAATAATAATTTTGCATCTTTTAGAAATATACAGAAGGGGGAACTTTTTTCTTTTAACGCACTAAGCGGAGAACTGATTTGGAGAAAAAGATTAACATCTCTCCCTCTTAACTCACCTGCAATTACATATATAGGCGATAAGCCTGTGATTTTTGTAACATCGCATGACGGCAATTTATATTCCATAGATGCCAGGGATGGTAATATTCTATGGCATTTCATATCAGATTCATCCATACGATCCTCTCCTGTTATTATAAAAATAAACAATAAAAAGTATGTGATTTTCGGTACCCGCTTTGGAAATATATACGCCATTGAAGCAGAATCGTCCGCTATTTTCTGGAAAATCAAAACAGGCCATGCGGTTGATTCCACAGGAGCATTTGCGATTGTAGAAAACAAACCTCTTATATTTATTGGCTCTCATGACAGAAATGTATATGCGATAAATTGTTTCGATGGAAAAAAAGTCTGGTCTTTTCAAACTCAAAATTTCATTGCGACTTCGCCTGCCATGGCAAATATTGCAGGTAAAATTGTGGTTTTTATAAATTCCATGGATGATAATATCTATTGCCTGGACGCTTTTTCCGGTAAAGAGCTCTGGCAATATAAAACAGGTAAACTTATATGGGAATACACTACAAGAGGCGATACGCCCTGGTCATCCCCTATTGTTACTGAGAATAAAAAAGGCCCTATCTTGATATTCGGTTCATACGATGGTACAATGTATGCGTTTAATTAACAACGACAATATGAGGCGTTATGGCAAAAATGGTAACTGTATGTATTCCTGAATTTGAAACAGATAAAAAAATAGAACAAAAAATAACAATAATGTTCTGGTTTAAAAACGAAGGGCAAGATGTCCAGGAAGGTGAAGAGCTCGTAGAGGTGCAAACTGATAAAGCTATCTTAGATATAGAATCGCCTACTTCTGGCAAATTAAATAAGATAATCGCAAATGCCGGTCAGGAAGTTTCTCCCGGCCAAAAAATAGGCGAAATCGAAAGAGGTTAATGATGGAAATAAGGCTTATAGGCAGATGGATAAATGGCGCTATGAAAGAATGCCTTGCGTGCCAGACATTAAGAAAAAGAACGCTGGAGGCATTGAAAGAACTAGAAATAGACACGGAGATTAAAAATTGCGGGAGCAAAGATGAATACCTTTCATATGGCGTTATGGTCCCTCCTCTTCTAGTTATAAACAACAAAGTAAAAATAATGGGTAAAATACCCACTAAAAATCGCATAAAAGAAATAATAAAAGGAGAGCTAAATGCATAAATTACCCCTCTCAAGACCTGGTCTTGATCTCAGCAAAATTCTGGTATGTTTAGCGATTTTTGGTATGCTGACTGGATGTTCTGGCGGCAAAGAAGATGTCTCTAAAAAGTTGGTGATTTATGTGCCATGCAGCGTTTTTGGCGCTTTTTGTGACATATTAGACCAATATAAAAAAGAAAATCCTGATTTAAAAATAAGTTTTGACACAGGAAATACTGTTGTATTGATGCGTAAAGTCCTTTATAAAGGTAAAAGACCTGACGTATACATGGGAACAGGGCCTTTTGAAACAGAGCCTATAGAGAAAAAAGGCTTAATAGAGCCTGGGACAAGGATTGTTTTCAGCCATGATTCTTTAATATTAACTACTCCTTTTTCAAATCCGGCTAACATAAACTCTATAAACGACCTTATAACCGATAAAGTCAGAACCATCGCCATTCCAAACAGCCAGATAAACTCTTCGGGCCATTTTGCAATAGAAGCCTTTGCGCAATTAGGCCTTTGGGATAAGATAAAGCATAAAGTAATATTCACCCAGTATGGCCGCGAAAGCCGCACATATGTAATCAAAGATAAGGTTGATGCAGGAATAATGTACACATCCTGTCTATATGAAGACATAAAACCCGGCGAAGAAATAATCAGACCGAAAGAAATAAAAGTTATAGATGACATCCTCCAGAAGGTTAATAAAAAAATACCTTCTTATGCCTGTGTTCTTAAAACTTCAAAAAATAAATTAGAGGCAAAAAAATTTGTAAACTATTTGTTAAGCGACTTTAGCCAGAAAGCCCTGAAGCGCTGGGGTGGTGGCATAAACTTAAACTAAACTAAAACAACTGTGCTTAAGACCTGGTCTTGAGCACAGTTGTTGCTAAAAATGGATGCTCAGAAACTCATTGAAATAGTAGACATATTTCGATGCTGTATATTTACGTGGGGCGCCATCACAACAGTACTCCCCTCATTCCTTCTCGCAGGCGCCATAGCAACATTTGTTCCTACACATTCAGTAACCCGCTTCCTAGGCCCAAAATCAAATAAATGGCTTTCCTATCCTATCGCCTCTACTGTAGGCCAGATCCTTCCTACCTGTTCATGTAATATTATTCCCCTATTTACAAGTATATTAAAAAAAGGCGCAGGCCTTGGCCCTGCTTTTACATTTTTATACGCAGGTCCTGCGATAAATATAATAAGCATTGTTTTTATATTTAAGATAATAGGCCCTATCCTGGCTTTCTGGCGCATAATAGGAGTTCTTATTACTTCAATAGTCGCAGGTTTTGGTATGTCAATGCTATTCAAGAATGAAAAAATAAACACCGATAACACATCTTCTATTAAGATAGATTCAATTAATGCAGTAGAAATGCCGAAGAAAAAAAGCAGCCTTTTATTATTTTTTATTATACTGTTTCTAATACTTGCCATTGGTTCTTCCATAGGAGGCACAAATCCATTAGAACAAGGGGACAAATTTATAATTCAGAAAATAATAGTCCTGCTATTATTAGCAGGAGGACTGGTTTTCCTGCTTATAAAATATTTTCCAAAAGAGTCAGCTTTAAGCTGGGTAGACGAGACCTGGCGTCTACTTAAAAGCATAATACCTATACTTATCCCCTCAATATTAATAATAGGGATATTAAGCGTGTTTATAGATATCAGATGGGTACATAATCTTTTTAGCGCACAAAAAGACGCGCTTGGAAACAGAATTTTTCTGCCTACGCTAAAGGCTACTTTTTTAGCAACTCTTTTCGGAGAAATCATGTACTTTCCTATTCTTACAGAAGTGGTCTTTGTAAAAGCATTCTTAAAACTTGGGATAGACATAGGGCCTGCTTTGGGCATATTATTGGCAGGGCCAGGCACAAGCCTGCCCGGATTTATACTCCTTTATAAATTCGTAGGGTTTAAAAAAGTTCTGGCTTATTTTATGATATCTATTATAATGGAAACTATTATTGCTGTTACGTTAAGCATGTATTTAGGAGATTATATCTGCGCGTGTTTGATAGCCAAATGACAAGACCAGGTCTTGGCTTTGCCAAAGGCAAAGTCAAGACCTGGTCTTACTTGAGTATGAAAAATAAAATACTTACTGTATTTTTAATCCTTGTTCTTGGCGTTTCGTTTATCGCATATTACAAAACAACCTCTTATAAAAGACAGCCCCTTGAAATCTACATCCCATGCGGCATGATAGTTCCGTTTCAGGAAACGATAAAATCCTTTATAAAAGAAAATCCAGGTGTAAACATAAAACCATCTTTTGATACCGGCTCTGTGCTCGTCAGGCTTATCTTAGATAAGAATAAAAGGCCTGATATATTTGTGTCAACCGGCGCAACTGAAATGAAAAACCTTGTTGATAAAGGGCTTATTGACCTTGGAACTTTAAGAGAATTTGGAAAATTCAATCTCGTGCTCTATACCTCTAGTTCAAATCCTGCAAATATTACAAATTTAAATGACCTTACAAAACCTGAAGTAAAGATTATCGCAATCTCAGACCCAAGATTTAATTCAATAGGGACTTATGCCGAAGAGGCTCTCCGAAATATAGGCATATGGGATAATATAAAAGATAAGCTAATTCTGACTGATAGCCCCATACAAGCCCTAACATTTGTAGCTTCAGGAAAAGCCCAGGCAGGCATACATTACGACACTTGCCCTTTTGACACGGCGCCTGAAAAGATGAACGCCGATACATTAAAGGTAATACAAAAAATACCTGCGCAGCATCATAGCCAAATAGTTTCAGAAATAGCTTTACTTAATGAAGCAAAAAATAAGAAACTTGGGAGTATGTTTATTCAATTCTTAACCAGCGCCAAAGGCCAGGAGGTTTTGAAAAAATCAGGAATTGAATGCATAATACAGCCTGCATCTGATGTTAAAACCGCAAAGGTAAAAATAGACGCCTATTATCCTTTTAATGAAGAGCATAAATTTGTGGGAGACTATTTAAAAACATTTGAGAAAAAATATCCAGGCAAGGTCTCTGTCAGGCTTATAGATTTCAGGACATCAGACGGCTATGATGAGTGGCGTAAAACCGGCCTTTCCTGCGGCGGTATAATTATAAATGGAAAATCTGAATTTGAAATAACTGCGCCTGATGGCAAAAAAACTATCAGATTTTTAAGGCGGCTTGACGCATTTTGGTCCAGGGAAGATTTTGAGAAAGTTATCAATTCTATTATGAATCAATAACTAAAATTCTAACAATGCTTGATGCTTCGTACTCTTGGTGCTAAAACATGCATATGCTGATAAGATTCGCCATAAAAAATCTTCTTACAAGGCGCAGGCGCTCTCTTACATCTCTCGCAGGCATATCACTTAGCATAGCCCTGTTCGTATCAATCTTATTAATACTTAAAAGCGCGCAGGTAGCCTTTGAAAAACCCATTAAGGATGCAGGCTCGGATATTGTAGTGCAGCTGCAGGGCGAACCATGCACATGGTCTATTGTAAAACTCCCGCAAAATTTAAATCCAATCCCTCTTGAAACCCTTGATAAACTAAAATCCATGGATGATGTGGCATCCGCCGAAGGTTCTTTAATAGTATGGGCTTTTTCTGCCAGGCCACCCAGTAAAATGCCTCTCTCGAGAAATAAAAAAAATGACATCCTCGCAAAAATAGAAAGCAGGGAACTGCCCGGCAAGGCCTGTGACTATGGCGAGCCTGGCAGCTTCTGCGATTCCAAAGGCGACAATCAATCTCTAGCTGATTTTAGCCCTATAGTAGTTGCAGGGGTTGACCCTGAGGCAAAAGACATTGGGCCAATAACTTCCAATAACATACAAAACCTGGAAGGAAAATATTTCTCAAAAGACGATACCTTTAATGCAATACTTGATAAAGACTTCGCCAGAACAAAAAATCTTAAACCCGGAGACAGCATCGTCCTTGGCTGGAGATATTTTAGAATCATAGGCATTGTTGACGCAGGCCGCGACGCAAAAATAGCGGGCGCTCAAGCCTTTATACCCTTAAAAACAGCGATAGAAATAACAGAGCGCGGAGATATAGTAGATATTATCTTTCTAAAACTTAAATCCAACGCAAACCCTGATCTGGTTAAGCAAAAAATAAAAAAAGTAATGCCTCAAAACGCAACCATCACTACATCCAATGACTTCTTAACTACTGTCTCAGGCCTTTCAAACCTTACCCAAGGCCTGATGCTCGCGATATTTTTCATAGTGATATTCTTCTCTCTCCTATTCATAATAAAGACCTCTTTCAGCTCCATACTGGAACGCTCCGGAGAAATAGGCATATTAAAAGCTATCGGATGGAAAGACAGGGCTATAAATAAGCTCATATTTATTGAGAACTTCATCCTCGGGGCGCTGGGAGGCCTAATCGGATCTATCGGAGGATACGCAGCCAGCTTTATTTACAAAACAAACCTCTCTTCCGTTCTTCCGTATTATTTAAACCCATACCCTCCCTGCTCTCAGCACCTTGTAAAAAATACGCTTCATATCTCCATACAATTTTCCACAAATATTTTTCTATTCGCGATGCTTTTAGCTGTCGCGATACAAACCCTGTCAGGGCTTTTTGCATCAAAGAAAATATTAAAGCTTACTCCAACAGACGCCACTAGGCAAATATAACAAATATGCTTATAAAATTAGAAAACCTGTCCAAAACCTTTAAAACCAAATCTAAAGAAATAAAGGTATTTCAAAATATTAACATGGAGATAAAAGACAGGGAAATGCTTGTAATCTTCGGACCTTCAGGCATAGGGAAAACAACATTATTGAATCTGATAGGCGGCATGGATAATCCCACCTCAGGAAAAGTAATAATAAATGGTGTAGATTTATATACTCTGAAATCCGATGAATTGGCTGAATTCAGGAAAGAGAAAATAGGCTTTATATTTCAGACATTTAACTTACTGCCTAACCTGAAAGCAAAAGATAATATCGCGCTCCCCGCCCTTTTAGATAAGGATTTGGATAAAAAAATGTTAGGGATTTATGAATTCGCTTCTCAAATAGGAATGAAAGAAAGGCTGGATCATAAACCGCAGGAGCTTAGTTCCGGAGAACAGCAAAGAGTCGCAATATTAAGAGCTATGATTAACTCGCCATCTATAATCCTGGCTGACGAGCCTACCGCTGATCTGGATGATATTAACGCTAATAAAATAATAGAAATACTTAAAGGATTGAATCAAAAATACGGTTCTACTCTAGTAATTGCCACAAATGACGAGCGCACCGCCATGAATTTCCCGCAAAGATACGTGCTTAAGACCTGGTCTTGAGCACAACTATTTTGACTGCTGAGGCGCTGAAACAGGAACAGTTGTCTGCTGAGCAGACTGCGTCATTGGCGTAGATACTGCTCCTGGCATAGGCGATCCTGGAGAAGGTGGCTGCTGCATCATTGGAGTAGATACTGTTCCACCCTCTGTAGTAGGAGACGTATTCTTTAATATGTCCATCTGTTCCAGCCTTGACTTCACGTTTTCTTTTACCCAATTATCCTTTGTCTCATTCATTAACTTAGTCAGAATAGCTTTTGCTTCATCCTGCTTATTGTTTGCGGCAAGGATTTCGGTTATTCTAAAGGTATAAAATGCGCTGTTGTTCGGGTCAAACTGCTGCGCCTTTTCAAGCTGCGCTATTGCGCCGCCTGCATCTCCCATCCTAATTAAAGCGTCAGCGTATCTTCCGTAGGCCGCGGTATCATTGGTATTTTTTGCCACAAGCGCTTCCCATGCCTTTTTAGCATCCTCTTTTTTGCCAGCTCTTTCATATTTATTGGCAAGACTCTCCGTATCGGACGTTTCCTGTTGAGCATCGAGAACATTTTTCAAATCCTGCGCCGCATTAGCTGAAGACGCGCAAATAAAAAACGTTCCTAAAAGGATGGCCATTAATAGCTTTTTCATATACGCCTCCGAAGTTTAATTTACTGTGCTCAAGACCTGGTCTTGAGCACAGTTATTTCTATCTTCTCTTCTTTTTTATAGTATTCTGTTTTGGCGGCACGGGCAGTGAACCAGAAACTGTTGTCTGCTGAACAGGCGGGGTTATCGGCGTATATGCTCCCTCTGAAACAGGAGGTGGTTGCATCATTGGCATAGGCGCTCCTTCTGCTCCAGAGGTAGCAGAAGGCATATTCTTTAACTCATCTATCTGTTCCAGCCTTCTTTTCGCGTCTTCTTTTATATAGTTATCTTTTGCCTCATTCATTAGCTTGGTCAGGATAGCTTTTGCTTCATCCTGCTGATTGTTTGCAGCAAGGACCTCGGTCATCCTCAGGGTATAATACATGTTGTTCAAGTCAAGCTGCTGCGCCTTTTTAAGCTGCGCTATTGCGCCGTTTGTGTCCCCCATTCTATTTAAAGCGTCAGCGTATCTTCCGTAGAGCCCGACATCATTGGTACCTTTTGCCATAAGCGCTTCCCATGCCTTTTTAGCGTCCTCTTTTTTACCGGCTCTTTCATAAATATTGGAAAGCCTATCCATCAAAAAAGTATCGTTTGGATTCGCCTGCATAAGTTTCTGGACCTGCGCTATAGCCTGATCCAGCTTGCCGTTAGATTCATATGCATCAACCAAGCGATTAGCTACATCACTGTCATTAGGATCTGCCTTTACCGCCCTTTCGTATATATCCAAAACCTTAGCGTTATCGCCTTTACGCATATATAATTCTGCCAGTATCTTATATTTTGAGATATCATTCGGATTTTTCTGTAGCGCCGCCTCATAGGATTTGGCGGCATCATCCATTTTATTCTGTTTCTGATAAATATCCAAAAGCCCCATGTTTGCAGATTCCTTCTGCCACAGCTCCTTTGCTGTCTCAATGATCTTATTATACGCCGCCTCTGCCTTATCGATCTTATCCGTCCTGGAATAATACTCGGCTAACATCCGCTGATATTCGGCATTTGAAGGTTCAAGCTTTGTCAATTTCTCTGTCAATAAAATAGCATTATCCATGTCATTAATGCTGCTGTAAAAATTAGCCGCCTGCGAAAGTATCCCGGCATCATCAGGCCTCTTGGCAAGAATATCTTTCCACACGCCTGCCGCCTTTTCATTATCTCCTGCGTTTCTATACGCATCGGAAAGCATATTGAAATAAAACGCATTTTCAGGCTTTAACTCTGTTAACCTTTTGTAAATATCCGCAGAACTTTTATAGGCTTGTTTCTGACTATACATATTTGCAAGCCTAGTCATCAAATCTTCATTGTCAGGCAAAGCCTTCAACGCCTTTTCATAAAGCGCGATAGTCTCGTCCGTCTTATTCTGCCGCATATACTCATCGCCTGTTTGAAATACCGCGTTACGCAGCATATCAGGGTTTTTATCCATGGAAGCTACTAACTCTTGTAAGATAGCGTCCTTGTCAGTTTTTTCAGCTGAAAAAGCCATTGCAGGCAATGCTAGAACCACTGCCACAAACATAATTAAAACCGCATATTCTCGCTTAAACATGCCTACCTCCTATATGTTTTAATGATAAATATATCTTAAAAAGGCTTGTCTGTCAATTTAAATCCTTAATACTTCGCAATGAAACCCTATTAACAATCATGCGAGGTAAATTGAAAAGGTCGATTAATATTAATGCGCCGAGAACCATAAAAACTATTTTTATCTGTTCAGTTTTTACCAGCGGGCTTGCCTTTCTAACCTTCAGGGCTTTAGATGCGTCTTTTAAGATATACGCGCTGAAATCAAACTCTTTATTTACCTTCTCCAGAAACGTATAATCAGAAGAAGGCGCATTAAACCTTTCGATCACCAGTTTTATATTCCCTGGCAATTCCTCCCTTATTTTTGGAATAAAAACCGACCTTTGGCTGTTAGCTGCGATATAATAATTAAGGTAATAACTGCCATGTAAATAAAAAAACTCATCTGGCTGAACGTGCTCCTTGACAAGCTCTATGATCCTTTCCTTCTCTTTCATAGAATAGATCCTTGGGTAATACCACGTATCCGGCTTATTCAGGAATACCAATGTCGGGATTTTTAGCTGCAACGCTATGCTCGGCAGCCGGTAAAAAAGAAAGTTCGCTAAAATTAATACTGAGATAAAGAATCCAAGCCCGATAATCCTGCCGAATTTTATTTTTTCTAAAATCTCATGTATTGTCCCGAAAAATACAGCTCCTAAAAGGGAAAAAATGGTAATTGCAGGCAAACCCCAAAATCTTATCTCCTGACTAGTCCATGCCAGAGGAAGCAACGCAAAAAAATAACTTGGCAGTATTAAAAATTTTTTTCTTCTAATATAGCATACAATAAGGCCCATAAAAGCCAGCCACCCCAGAAATACATGGTTTTGACTCTTTATGCTGAGCATGACTCTCCATGATTCTTTAACCGCAGCTATTAGATTGTTATTTATAAGCCCTGCCTTAAATATCTCATCGTATTTCATGCGCTGGGCTACAAGCCAAAATAATGGAGTTCCTAAAAGCAGGATTATACCCAATAAAATCAAAACGCTCTTTCTCTGAGACCTGTCATGTATTGCGTACAGCAAAAGGCACGGCAAAATAAACAACCCTATGGTATTGGTAGCCATACAGCATAAAATAAGTATAAGCCCGGCTATATACCTTTTATAAAGAAGCGCTAAAAATATCAAAGGAATAAGTATAAACACCAGGGACTGCGGAGGGTTCATCCATTGTTGTTCCATCCAGATAGGAGACAAAGATAAAAACCCAATTGCATAGGCAGTAATTTTAGCGCCATAAAGCGAATACATAAACACAAACATAGTTAAATATGCCAATGGCAAAAAAATCCATGTAAACCAGTAGGATAAAAAATAGATGCTTACGCCCTTAGACAGCATTAAAAGTTCAATAAACTGGAAAAAAGGGAAATAAGTATTAGGCATGTTTTCTGCAAACGAAGGCGCCCAGAAATTGATTAGAGTAAACCCGCCGCATCTCATAAACCCGATGGCATTTGAGATATGATAGGGAATTTTATAGAACTCTATAAAACTTGGGTAGCGGGTATCCCAATACGCCAGGCTGGAGAAGCATATAGCTGCTATTATCGCTATGGCAAAAAATAGATATAAATATTTCATGATTCTTTTTAACGCGCAATAAATTGCGCTACTCCATACATGATGGAGTAGCAGGCTTTAGCCTGCGTTCATCACATGTGTCTATTACATAAACGCGAACTAAAGTTCGCTACTCCGCTCATGATTGGAGTAGCAGGCTTTAGCCTGCGTTCACGCTTCCGTCAAAAATCATCCCCTTCTAAATAATCCACAACTGGATATTTACTCAATGCATCATCCAGCCATTCCTTGCCAAATTTTTCAAGATATGAAAAATAACTGCTATATTTATAGTTTGCCAATTCTTTGACATAACCATGTTTTACAGGATTATTATGCATATAATTCAGCCTTGTATACATTGTTGCATCATCTCTAATGCAAGTATCCCAGTATTGATACCAGACTTTTCTCCCAAGACGCTTATCTATTTTATTAAATTGAAAGGCACTTTTACCATGCAAGCTTTTTATAAAATTGGGTAATGATAAGGCCTTGGCAACCTTTAATAATAAATGGTAATGGTTCCTTAAAATTACCCAGCCAATTAGTTCAAGCTCATAAAATCTAACAAGTTCCTGGAGTAGCGAAGCGAACGAAGTGAGCTTCGCGTCATCCATTTCAAACGCGCAATAAATTGCGCTACTCCGTTTCATAGTGCTTGCTGTTATAAAGTAAATTGTGTTATCTAAATACAGGTGTGACGGCCTGTGAATATCTTTTCTCATATATCTATCACGCAAACGCGCAATAAATTGCGCTACTCCATACATGATGGAGTAGCAGGCTTTAGCCTGCGTTCATCACATACGTCCATTGCATGAACGCGAACTAAAGTTCGCTACTCCTTCTCTCCATAGAACTCTGGAGTTAAATATTCTCCTTTTTTCGGCAGATCGTCCCTTGAACCTTTTTCTTCTTCCACTTTTATGCGGTGCTTTTCTGCGTAAGCGTCTTTACGGATGCCTGTAACCTGCCAGCTTATTTTCGCGCCAGGGTCTCCGGCAATAGTAAATTTGTTGTCCTTTATCTCTTCTTTGACATAAGACATACCAGGCTTGCCTATTGTTGTAAGTTGATAGCGGAAGTCTTTATTCAGCGCTTCAAACCAATCAGGCAGTTCTATAATACTTTCTCCGTTCTCTCCTATAATAACCACGCCATCATATAGATTTTTCATATCAGGAGATTCTACAAAGCTATGCACCAGCACTTTGTTCGCCGGGTCAAGAGGATGGTCAATCTGAAATCCTCCGCCATTTTTGTAGATATAGCCGCTTACAGTAAGAGTACCCTGTACCCTTAAACTGCCGTTAATCCACATCCTTGAATTTGGCAAACAGCAGATATAAAACCAATCATTGTTGTCTTGGATCCTGACGCTTCCGATAGTTAGATAGCCTACATTACCGTTACCTACATACACCCAGGTGTTGTAATAATAAGCCAGATAGATGCTTCCTGAGTAAGCATCTATATGAAGATTGCTGGAGCTACTATATATATGGCCCCAACCATTGCTGTAAAAATTATCACCATCAAAATACCAATTTTCCTGATTATTATCGTTTATAACAACCATTGACTCTGAACCCAGATAAAGAGATTGATTTGAGTATACGCCAGGTTTGTTCCATGCCGCTCCCAGCCTGACCCAAGCGCTGGAACTTTCAGGCGTTACTACATAGATATTTCCGGCAAAACGAGCAGCGTCGCCATTGGAATTCAGGTCAATGTAGTAATAAGAATCGTTCCAGTCATATATGACCTGTGGACGGTCATATACAGAGTAGAGGTTATCAACATAATATATCTGATTTAATCTTGAGCTTCCATTCGGATCCAGGTAGTAGCCTGTATTTTGCCTATCATAAAAAATATTTGCCCGCAGATCATTGAAGGCAGAGGTGCCACTTGGATCAACATAATAAGCATTATCGTTACAGTCATACTCAACCCAGCCATACGCTTGTTGACGAATAAGGCGATAAAATCTCGAACATGAGTTTGGATCAACCCAGTAGCCGCTATTATTCCAATCATATTCCCTCCAGTTGTAGCCGTAGTTGCGGCCCATATAGTTGAAGCGGGAGGTGCCATTTAAATCCATATAATACGCGCTATCATTGATGTCATAAATGTAGTTATTATTGCATGCCCAGATCGGGCCGCTTTGGTAATAATTGAGATAAAGGCCATATCCGCTACTTGCGCTATCTATATGCAGATTTCCGTTTGTTGCAGCAACTGTAGCTGTCCCGCCTACGTTTCCATTTGTCCCGATATACAGATACGCTCCCCAAGTTGAATTAGGTCCAAAGAGCGCTCCGCCTCTCATTCTCAAGGCTGTATTTGAAGTGCTATTCGGATCTATATAGTAGCCGGTGTCGTTGCGATCATAGTATATATAGGATTGCGTAGAATTTTCATACGTTGTTCCATAAAGCTCCTGATATCCTGGTTGCGTTCGGATTCTCCAATTACCATCAGCAGATAGCAGGCCGAATCCATTCCCATCATGATATACATATCCAGCTAATCCACTGTCATAAGACGTGTTGGTTCGGAATCGCATTCCGTTGTTATTGGACAGGTCTATGTACGCGGCGCTATCCCAGTAGAAATGACCGCCATACGACTGGCTATACATACCAGTGCGATTATAATTCCGCAACCACCCTCCGCCGACCATATAGAGTTCTGTAAGATTGAGTTGCCTTAACCGCGACGTACCATTCGGATTCGCGTAATAGCCGCTATCATTTGTATCATAGTAAATAGTCGCATATTCAGCCCCATCTGTGCCAAAATAGTGATTATATATCCATGTATTCCATGGAATAGTATACGAGCTAACATTACCTGTTGTAATCATTTCTACCCAGCCAGATGTAGAAGTGCTCCACTTACCTCTTAGCCAGTATCTATTTTCAGTGGCATTGGCAGCCCCAACCATCATCCAACCATAACCCCGATTTCCATTAGAAGTAGCATAGTGCTCTCCGGAAATAATTCCTTGCGCGTGAATATACCCAGAGCCTTGAGGATGGCCTGTACTAGTGCCCCATATATCTACTCCAGAGAATCCCCATTTCCAAGCATCATCCCACGTACCATAACCTGTACCCCATCCATTTGTTCCTGTCCAATAGTTTTGATCACTAGTAATATCTCTGCGATTCACATAAGTACGAGGCAAGTTAAACGCTGCCCTTGTATAGTCGGTAACAGCGTAAAGGTTTGAAGTGCCATTGGGATCCACGTAGTAGCCGGTGTTGTTGGAGTCGTAGAATATAGGCGATCTTATATCTCCGCTTGACCAGATCTGACCATTCGAACCTGAAAGAATTACACGTATATCTCCATCTGCTGCCACATATTGCCCCCATCCACTTGGCTTATTACTATCACTGCCCCAGAAATTTCTGTGAGTATAGCCGATGCCATACATATTATTAAGAGAGTTATCTGTTGGCGCATAGTTGGTGCCAATGGTATATATTGGATTGGACCTTGAGCTATTTGCACCGATATTATTATAGCTTCCAGCCAAATACCCTGTGCTATGCCCGCCTCTTAACATATAGCCATTCACTTGAACAACATTTAATACTGACGTGTCATTCGGATTTACATAATAGCTCCCATTGTTTCCGTCATACATGATTGCTGCTCTTAAGGGTTTAGTTCCACTTGGCCCTATATGGACCTCATTGCCTCCATAGTAGTTTAATTCAAGAGTTCCTCCACCCCCGGTGCCGCCATCTGTTTCAAGCGTGTCAACTGCTAAGGAGTTCATATTGTTGTATGCTGCTCCATTACCAAATCCATAAGCAGAGCCAGATGTAATACTGCTTCCGTTTATTGCTATACGTGTCCCGGACCCATAGTATATAGGCCCACGACTGTACCAATTTAAATAAGTACCATAACCGCTACTTGCGCTATCTATATGCAGATTTCCACTTGTTACAGCAACAGTAGCTGTTCCACTCACGTTTCCATTTGACCCGACATACAGATAAGCCCCCCAGCTCGGATTGGGTCCAAATAATGCCCCTCCTCTCATTCTCAAGGCAGAATTTGATGTGCTATTGGGATCGACATAATACCCATTATCATTAGAGTCGTAGAAGATTGGGGCATATAGGTTGCCATTGACTGAGAGATTCCCGCCAACTGTTACGTCACCAGCGAAAACCCCAGGAGGAGAATCAACTTCGTAAACATTACAGCTGGCAAGATACCAGGTAAAAACACTGCTTGGCCCGGTTACATATACATGGCCGCCACTTGAGAATGTGCCGCCACTTCCACAATGAGATACTCTGATATATTCTTCCCACATACCTGTGCCTGCGGTTGAAGTCAACCAGTATGAAGTGTTATTTGTCCCCTGTGAGTTCTCAGCAATATTTAGATTATAACCACTTGGTAATCTGGCTCGGAATCTTTGCACAAATGTGGCATTTCTCCTAGAACTGATTGTCTGGACAAAGCCTCCGTATCCCGGGGATGTGGCATTGCCATTATTATAAATACGAAGCCATTTGCCAGATCGATTAGGCTGTGATCCGTTTCCGTTTTCCCAATAATGCTGGACTCCATTTCCGCCGGAATTGTTATAGACACCAATACTGTTCGAACCAGAAGCAAACTCTTCATCCATATATACAGCTCTACCTGCGCCAATCGCAGTCCATAAAACATTCCATGGCCCTCTTTCCGGATTATTTGATCCTGGACCTATTTTATCAATCGATCTGAAACCAGAAGTACCATTCACATCAAGGATGTATCCTGGCCCTGTCGTCCCGATGCCGACTTTGCCGCTTATGTCCATCAACATCTTAGCTGCATTATTAATACGCCATTCATAGGCCTGGCCAACAGTCTTAACCTGACCGACTCCGCCTATAAGTGAATTCATTTCCGCATCCCAGTTTCCCACGTTCTGGACAAGCCGGCCTCCTCCTTGAAGCCATAATTCATCACTGTGACTGCCGCCGCCGCCATAAAAATCGTTGTAAACTCCTAACGTTAGACGAACATCTTCAGCTGACGAGCCTAATGTATTTGCTGAATCGTCTTGGAGAAGCAAATATCCTATATCACTGCCAAAATTACTTCTAGATCTTAATCTGATCCCTGCTGTTCCGCCAGAAGTAGGATGATCTATAGTAATAGTCGGATATTCCGCATAGGTTGCTACGGTTCCATTTACATCCAATTTATACCCAGGCCCTGTTTTGCCGATGCCGACGTTGCCACCTGTTGTAAATGTTGCTGCTTGCACATTTCCAGGCATGATGTCAAAATCTGAACCACCAGTCACTAATCTGGCATTACCACCGGATGCACTGTCTAATGGGCTAATCCATACATATCTGGAATTATTATTATTTTGAATTTGCAATGCAGGTGTCCAAGCGCCCGGGTAAGTGCCAAACCCTATCTGAGCTGTTCCAGCGTGTTTAATGGTAAAATTACGTTCAGCTGCTCCACCGCCCGGAAGATCGAAGAAAGCATTTTTGTTATAGACATGAAGGCCAACAGCTGGTGTCGTCGTCCCGATGCCGACGTTGCCTTTGATATACACTCGGCCGCTTCCCCCCTCTATATCCATAAGAGTATTCCATCCAGAAGAAGCGAACATAAAGTGTTTGCTCGCGTCCATGTGAATTCCATAGCCAGTCCTGCCCCACACGCCGTGAGACGATGACCCCTTAATTAATCCTTCATCCCAACCGCTGGGCGTATCCCGATACCAAACAACATTTGGCCATTCATCTGCGTTATTTCCAGTGAAACCTCCTATTCTTACTGTTCCAGCCACGTCAAGTTTATATGAAGGTCCCGTGGTTCCAATGCCAACGTTCCCGGCTACTAATAAACTATTTCCTGCATTTGCTGGATCAAGATAATATCCGCTATTGCCACCCCGGAATATCCCAGCCCTGACATCTCCAGTTCCAGCTGCTTGCAATCTAATGATCCCTGTTACAGATCCCACAACTACATCACCTGCTTCTGCATAAATACCCGGATATCCCCAAGCAGCTCCGACGCGGAGATTGCCTGCTCCTTCTGAATCCCTGAAATAGTTTCTTCCACTTAGCCCTTCAATCTGGATCCCGTCCAGATAATAATTATTTGCATAAGCATTTCCAGCAACATGTAACATATATCCCGGACTCGTAGTTCCGATGCCAACGTTTCCATTTGATTGTAATCTCATGATTGTCTTTCCAGTGCCAGATGTGCCTGCATAACCAGCGATACCAGCATGGGGATTGGCGTCATTCTGGGCATAGCCTATGTCCATCCAACTGGCGCCTACTCCAGGCGTACCAATAACCCAGTGTTTCCATGTGTTTCTATTACTGTCATCATACGCAGCCAGTCTTAATGTCGCTCCATGGCTGGCATTTGTGTACATATTAGAAATAATATCAATCTCAGGATAATATCCTCTTAAAGCAATAGCAGGCCTATCATCAGCAGCAGATTGGAAGATACTATTGCTTCCTGCATCTTGACCTTGGGTTATATGTAATGCCCTTTGCGGACTTTGAGTTCCGATGCCGACATAGTCTGTAAGCGTTGTCAAATATACATTAGCCCCGTTATCAGTCCAGCCGCCTGCCGATGCTGCGCTAGTCATAGTTGAACCATCAGGAAATTTAATACCTCCGATTGTAGATTCGATAACTCCTGCAACAGAAAGTTTCTCGCCAGGACTCAATGTCCCGATGCCGACTCTGCCAGTACTCCCAGTAATGACCATTCTAGTTGCCATAGATGGGCCTGTGCTTGCAGTCCTGAACGCCAATCCAGAGCTCCAAGAACCAGAACCCCATGCATATATACCTGCCTGCAGATTCCGTTGGCCGCCGCTTGTCCAATCGCGAGTAAACTCAAGTCCATATGATGGGGCTGCTTCGTTAAATGTTCCGTCACTACTTTCAGTGCTATTATTGACTCCTGCGCGAATCAAACCCTGAAATGCCGTATTGTCCAGAGTTCCATTATAAACATCGAGTTTTTTCGTCGGCCCGGTTGTCCCGATGCCGACGTTGCCTAAGTGGTATGTATTTCCGCTTTGATCTACCTGAAACACCACTGTGCCTCCAGTATAAGCATCGTTGGTAACCCTTAAGTAGCTGTTTCCATTATTATTATTTGAATCAAGCCTCAATGTAATATCATTATAGCTATTAAGAGCCATAGAATCCGCCCAATTTCTATTATAATTCATGCTTTCAATGCCATTGTATTCAGAAGAATTATAGCTTCCCCCTGTCCAATCAAAACTGATGCGGCCAACGCGATGGATATAACCGCTGCTTCCCTGCATCATATCAATATCGAATCCGTTGACATTGATATCTCCAGCTGCCGGTAAATTACTTCCGCCAACAGACAAACCTCCTTGTATCCCAACTCCTGGCCCATCCATATAAATACCATTTGTATGATAATCCTGACTCTGGTCATCATCATTGATACGCAGCCATTCGTCGCGGGATTGCATCATCCTTCCATAGGCTCCACGAATCGCATTATCGCCGCCAATGACTGTCAACCTTGAATTTGGCGCTGCGGTACCGATACCGACGTTGCCAGTGCTGTAGGGATACGCATTCAGCGTTATAGGACTACTGCCTCTTGACAATAAATTTAATTCCTGATTAGCGTTGCTGCCCGTTTGGTAAATCGTATTATAACCAAAACCTATTCCTTGAGTGCCATTATCATGCCTAAACTCTATATTATTCGCAGATGGTCCGGTTTGGCCTGGGGAAAGACTCCCTGTAACATAGAAAGATGGGGTAGTACCATGAGTTCCTGTTCTTGCTGCGCCTGCTAATACATCTAATTTTCCAGATGGCCCAGTCGTCCCGATGCCAACGTTGCCTTTAAAATAAGCGGTGCCATTTGCAAGAGAAATATACGATTTCAAATCTGAAGTTCCGCCTCCGATAAAACCAACTGAATTTGCAGGCAAGCTTTTTACGACAGAATCTATCTGCCTGTGATAAATGCCCCAGTTAGACCCTGTGTCAGCACTATCCAGATAAACCCATGAATCCCTGTCATTAGGAGAGGAATATAAAAATACATTGGAAGCAGGATTTACTGTCTGATAATCATTCAAAACAAGGCTATTAATGCCAACATGCCGTTCCATTCTCACTGTGCCTGCAACATCAAGTTTATACCCCGCTAACGCAGTCCCGATGCCGACATTATCTGATGCTGTGCCCAAACGCACAACTGGTCCGTCGTCAACCCAGCCTCCTGCTGCGCCAGCGCTTTCTTGAACAGTACCGTCAGGAAATTTAAAACCGCCGCTTGTAGATTCAACAATCCCCGCAACAGAAAGTTTCTGGCCAGGGTTAGTTATTCCAATGCCGACGTTGCCAGCGCGATTTACGCGCAAACTTTCGGCATCTCCATTCTGAGCGGCCATAAACACATTATCTACATTGTATGTTGCAGCGGCATAACCCCCAGGAATGCTTCCTGCTGTAAAATTTATTAAACTCCATCCGCTATTGAGCAGATTATCCTTAATAAAAGCATAAAAAGTTTGATTATCGTTATTATGAGGGCTTACATAAACCTCTAGATATTGCGGCTGATAAGTTGTCCCTGTCAATAATCTTATTTGCTGAAAAGTTGCACTGCCATAAACATTGTGATTCAAAACAATTAAAGAAGAGCCTCCCGTATTATTATATGATGTCCCAACTCTTAAAACTAAGGATGAGTGATCAGCGTTTTCACGTAATTCAAATGTCGCATTTGCGCGGTCACCGCTATTTTGCGCGAATCTATACCATCCTGCTGGCTTTGAGGCAAAAGTCCAAGGGCTTACCACAGTATAATTAATAGCCTCCATAGCGCCGACTCTGATATCACCCTGAACATTCAACTTCGCCCCAGGGCTCGTTGCTCCTATACCTACGCTGCCGGATATATAAGCGCCTCCATATACATCAAAGGTTTGATTTCCTTGATTGAACCTGCCTACCTCGGTAGTATTGTTAAAAAACCGCACTGCTTCAGGCCTTCCATACCCAATGTACATGCCATCATTGTTCCAATTATTACGGATGACGCGCAGATTAACATAAGTATCTGCATTGATACCATTGTAGGGCATGTATTTAGAAGACAGGGCTGTGCCGCCTTCATAGTAAGTGCCGGCATAAACAGTTCCTATTCCTGTACTTTGCAGTCTGATCACACCAGTTGAAGACCCTACAACCACATCTCCTGATTCCGCATAAATACCATAATAGCCCCAAACAGCGCCTACCCTTAATCCATTGCCTGTAGACAATTCAGTATCTTTAAAATAGTTCCTTCCGCTTATTCCTTCAATCTGGGTTCCATCCAGATAATAATTATCTGCATAAACGCTTCCACTAGAGACATGCAACTTATATCCCGGACTCGTAGTTCCGATGCCGACATTGCCTGCCATATAAATTCCATTATCCGATATTCTCATTTTCTCCGTTTGAGATGCAACTGCGCCCCCAGTAAAGAATCTGTGACCTAATCCCGCCGCTAGCGTGCCACCATACTGGTAATAACTCGTCATATTATTTGCGGTACCCGCTTGATCACCACGCAAAACTATCATATGATTACGATCAGTGCCATAAATTTCCGAGCGGGTGCCAGTCAAAAATATATTTCCAGCCACTGATAATTTTTCTGTCGGCACCGTAGTTCCGATACCGACGTTGCCTGTGCCATTAGGCATAAGGGCTAAGTGCTCATTCGCGCCTGTTGTAATATCAGTCGTAACTCCTGAAAATGTCATAGTGCCTGTTACAGTAACAGTGCCCAGATTTGTAATACTAAAACTGCCTGCTGTCAGGGTACCAGTAACATCTGCATCGCCCTGTACTTTAAGTCGTTTGCCGCCAGGGCTAGTAGTGCCTATGCCGACATTACCCTGTATGATGTGATCCTCGTCTGCGAATACAGTTTGGGGAGGGGCGCCAGCGCACAGCTCTAAAGCCAACGCGATGAATAAAGCCAGAGATATTCTCCAGAAATTGCCTCTTTTCAGTAGTCTCGTATTCATTATAAAACCCTCCTCTTTTGGTTTAAAGAAAACATTTTGTCTCCGTTATTATATTATTAAAATGCCATTTAATATAATCAGTTCACAGTCGTAAACTGGCCTTCTACCTCATAGGTTATAGTTCCATTGAATGTAGATGAGCTTCCTATAAACCCGTCTCCATTGTCATTGGTCTTGAGCTGTATAGTAAATGTGCCTGCTGACCCCGCAACCTGGCCTGACACAAAATCATTGCCTGAAATATGCCTGTATTCATACGCTATAGCGCCAGGCTCTGCATAGCCGCCAGCACCATTCATAACATGGAAGCCCGCAGAATAACTCACAGCAGAATGGCTGCTCCAATCTCCAGTAACATAGACCTTTACAAAGCAGGCCCTGTGATTAGGAACAGCTAAAGTCAATACTGTGCCATATGTAGAATTCACAGTAACGGTCTTATCTCCAAGTACATGGTAATTTCCAACCTGTAATTTGCCCTGGGGGTTCGTAGTCCCGATGCCCACGTTAGTTCCATTGTCATATATAAGGCTGCTTAAAACAGGGCTTGCGTTATTGCCTTTTAAGAGATAATTCGCCGAGAGTGTGCTAACGCCTGTTCCTCCATCAGCAACTGCCAGATCAGTTATGCCTGTAATAGAGCCGCCTGTTATTGCAACAGCATCTGCATTCTGGATGGACATTGTGCCTAAGTTTAAAGATGTCCTGACATTGGCCGGCGTCTGCCATCTTATATAATTATCGCTGCCGGTTTGGATTGCAAAGTGCGAAGCAGGAGCCGCAGTTACATTTGCCGTTGTGTTGAAATAATTAGAGAAAAGATAACCTGCAGAATGACGAACCGGAATAGTGCCATTGCCAAAATTATTGTAGGCAATATCTCTTTGAGACCCATCCAATAAATCCGCATCCAGGCCCGAGCCAGAACCATCCACAGCCAGCATAGCATTCCTGAAATTCGTGCTGGCGCCTAAGATCGTAAGGTCTCCCGCTACTGTTTCATTCCCATAAACATACAGGTGATTATTGGCTGCGCCTGTGCCAAATTCCCATCTGGCAGGCCCGTTATTCCATGTAAAAAGGCCGTTCGTATTGTATACCTTTATATAGGCATTCTGGGCAGAGCCCTGGTCATTCAGAATAATGTTGTTGTTTTTAACGTATAATTCCACAGCATTTTCCTTCCAGACCTGGCCTTTTAGAATAATATTGCCGTCAACCTGCAGGTTTCCGTTAGTGTCCATAGTAATGCCTGTAGAACCATATCCCCCTCCAACAGTTAAAGACCCAAAACTTCCGGATCCGCTTACTGTCAGATTCCCTCCGAGCGTAACATTCGCGCTATTTACGTCTGTCATGACAAAATCTTTATAACTTGAATATACGGCTGCGCTGCCCCATAACTGCTGCCATAATCTCGCCCCGATCGAACTCTTGCTGAACATTAAAAGATTATCGTTTCCTCCGCCTGCGTCTGTATAGCTTCTCATATGCAGAAAATCAGCATAAGGCGATGAATTGTTGTTTGCCCAGGAAGTAAAACCGAATTTAAGCCGGGCGGCTATTAAATTGTTCGGAGCAATAGTCCTGATATCCTCTCTTGTAAGCATGTTATTGGTCACAGATATTGAAGTAGTGCCTGAACCGGAAGCGTCGCCGGATAAAGTAACTGTCTGATTGCCCGTCATATAAGGTAAGTTGTTATAATGATAACCATCCAGCATATCTGAGTTAAGGTTTGTAACCGCAGTAGTTGAAGAAACTGCCAATGGCGCTGTGCCTGTAGCTAACGTGGAGATTAATTGGTTGTTAGTCCTGATTGCGCCAGCTACGTCTAATTTTGTTCCCGGCCCAGTCATCCCGATGCCAACGTTGCCTGTATTGTAGTAAATATTCGAGCCTAATGTTGTCCACTGCGATGAAACATATAATGAGCCATTTTGATAAAGATTGCCTGTAAAATTTATATCGCCAGCGACATCTAATTTTTTAATTGGGCTTGTAGTCCCAATGCCAACGTTGCCTGTGTCTCCTTTTATAATCATTCTATCTGTCCAGTAAGTAGCATTGTTTGGGTCAGTATTGCCATTCGTTGTAGAAAGGAATCGAATATCTCTTCCAGCACCCTGATATGTCCAAAGGTATAGGTCGTCATCATTGCCTGTAGCCGCAAAGCCCCCTGCTCCGATACCAAAATTCTCATCGTTAAAATAAAGTCGTCCATGAGTTGTGTAAGCAACATTGGCAAAAGTACCATCTATAAATGCTTCTGCCCCTGCTCCATTGTTTCCTACGGTTAGTTTGCGTGCCGGCCCCGTCGTTCCTATGCCGACATTGCCTGAAGTTGGTTGAAGCATAACATAACCTTTGGTTGCATTGCTGGTGCTTTCCAGTGTAAGATTATTAGAAGCAGCATTGCCACCATAGAAGGTCTGGCCGGCTGCTCTGCCTGCTAAAAGGGCGTATTGCGTATGATCATCTGCAGTAAGATTCTGTAAATTTGCATGAGAGCGATTTGTTACCTGAGTGATATTTGTCAATGTGATATCATTATCTACCTCTGAATCTGATACTACCGAAGAACCTGCGACTAAATTAGAGGCGGTCAAAGTATTTGATACCATTGAATCAGTAATAGAGTCAGCGGGCAAAGAGACTGCGCCGGCTGATACTGTGAGGCCATTAGATGAACGTATTGTACCTGTTACATCCAGGGCTGTGCCCGGAGAAGTAGAGCCAATGCCTACCCTGTGAGTAGTACTATCCACATATAAAGTAGAGGTATCCACTGTCATTGGGCCTTTAGCAGTTATGGCTCCGCCATCTGCAATCTTAAATATAGTAACGCCAGTATCGCGAAAATCCACAATATCTGACGCTGATTCTTGGTCAATAATAAGCGTCGGGGAAGAATTTTTAACAGTCCCGCGTATCCGTATGGTATCAATCAGGGCATCTCCTAAATCCACATCGCCTAAAAGCACAGTGCTGCCAGTAACCTTTAACCCGCCATTCACGTCCAATTTTGCAGCAGGGCTCGCGGTTCCGATGCCGACGTTGCCTCCATCTTTCACAAACACCCCTAGATTCGCTCCGTCATCATATAAGCCTAAGCCTGATACGCTTGAAGCCCTGACAGCTGTCAGATCCAGATCGTCCTGAACTGCGAATGTCAAAGATTTAGGCGATGCAGCAGGATTTGCAGTAATATCAAGGTCATTGCCTGATATCATATTCAGCGTCTCTTCGCCAGTAGGGGTCATGCCTACGCTTAAACCATTCATATATAATTCTTTCCAATGACTGCCCAATTTGACACGAGCAATGTTACTACCCTGGTCAGTGACAATAAGCCCTGTGCCCTGGTCAAATTCCAAGGTTAAAACATTAGCTATTGAGGGTGAACCATCTATTTCTCTGACTATAAGACTTGAGCCTACGCTAGCCCCTGATATCACACCTGTCGCGTATATATCGCCATCGACGTATAACTTCTTTGTAGGATTCACGGTTCCGATGCCAACATTATCGCTGGTTGAAGTCACATAAATATTCGATCCTGATTTTGTCCAGCCGCTTGAAGTCAGGGCGCTTGCTTGTATGGAACCATCGGGATACTTGAATCCGCCGCTCGTAGACTCAATCATTCCAGTAACCTGCAGTTTTTGGACCGGATTCGCGGTTCCGATGCCGACATTGCCAGCGCTAAGATATAATGTATTAGCTACAGCCCCGGCATTAACAGATGTAAATGGAACTGCTGAATTCTGCGTAAGAGTAAAATTCGCTCCTGGATTAATATTGGTAATTATAGGATTAGTAACTGTAGGGGCGTTATTAAAGACTGCTAGGCCTGTTCCTGTCTCATCTGATAAAGCTGCTGCAAGGCCTGCTGAGTTAGTAAGAGTAGGCTGCTTGCCATTTAATTGTGTCTGGATATTAGACGATACTGATGATAGATACCCTAATTGAGTTGAAGTAATGCTTGAAGCAATAAGATTCCCTGAGCCATCAGTTTCGACTGCCCTTGAAACTGTTAGTGGTGTTATAGAGACTGTATCAGGCCCTACTGTAATGCCTGTTCCTGCGCCTATATTAATAGTATTGCCTGTGTTTAATAAGCCAGCGCCCCAGACATATGCGCCTGCACCTGTGAACTGAATCCATGCCGCGCCATTATATACATATGCAGCCATTTCTTCATCCACAAAAACAGCGTCTGAAAGCTCCGGGCTCTCAAATACCCAGGCTGCGCCGTTATATTTAGCAAGGCTTAAATCATGGCCTGTCCAATTGGCGCCTGTTGCACCAGTTGGGACAATATAGCTATCGCCTGATACAGGAGAAGCCGGTTGAGCAGCTATTGATTTACTTTTTACTGCCTCTTTCCAGGAAAGTCCTGCAATGGCATTATCAACATATAATTTAGTAGCTGCATGAGACGCTGATGAGGGCTCTGCAATTGTAACAGGATTTGAGAATATCCATGACCCTGAGATAGACTGGTTTGTATCCAGCCTAGCATCAACTCTTGCATCTGTATAATAATAATTTGTGCCTTCTGGAATTACTGTAGTATTAAGAATCTGCCAGGTCTTATCGCCGCGATAGTAGTCACTAGCAGTGCCTACCGGGATATCGCTTTGTCTATCATTAAAGGAATTCCAATCTGTGGGAGTTAAAAAGCCTTTTGTCGTAGGAGATGCAGCTTGAGCGTTAGTATAGTCTATGGAGATAGTTCCGCTTGAATCATTAAAATCACTGACATTAAAAGCAGCTGCTCCCTTAGTGGCGCCATCTGCTGCCGCATTTGGGATTGATATAACTCCCAGCGCTGATAAACTCAAAGGACTGGTTGCTGATACAGCGACTGTGCCTGTTGCATTCGGAAAGGTTATAGTTTTATCGCTCCCTGTCGGGTCCACGACTTGTATTGTTGTTTCATAGGAATCATCTGTTGCGCCTTCAAAAGACAGCCATTTACCTGCGCCAAGCTCCAAGGCCTGGGAAGGAGCAGTAGCGCCAATGCCAACGTTACCGCCAGCTGCTATGGTCATTCGTGTCAGCGTATTTGATTGAGTAAAGGTAATAGGGTCATCCCCTGCTACGGCAAAACCCAAACTTCCACCAGATGTTGTTTTGTAGAGCCCTCTGATACCGTCAGCAGCATTAATTCTAAACCCATTAAGATATGAATACCCTTCCACATAAAGAGCGTATGGCTCCGCCCCGCTCCATGGAGTATTTTGCTTTACACGCAATCCATAGGCGCCGCTTCCTGCTGTGGTTGCGTTAATATGCAGGGCGCTCGTAGGCCCTGTGGTCCCAATGCCGACATTGCCAGCGCTAAGATATAATGTATTAGCTACAGCCCCGGCGTTAACAGATGTAAATGGAACTACTGAATTCTGCGTAAGAGTAAAATTCGCTCCTGGATTAATATTGGTAATTACAGGATTGGTAATTGTAGGAGCGCTGTTAAAGACTGTGAGGCCTGTTCCTGTCTCATCTGATAAAGCTGCTGCAAGGCCTGCTGAGTTAGTCAATGTTCCTTGTTTAGAGTTTATCTGCGTCTGTACGCTTGATGTTACGCCTGAGACATATCCTAATTCAGTGGTAGTAACATTTGACGCTTCGAGAGCGCCCAATACATTAGTCTGGAGCGCTTTAGAAGCTGTTAAAGAGGTTATTAAGAATGTGTTGCCCTGAAGCGTAAGACCTACCCCTGCAGTATATGTCCCTGAGCCTGAGAATTGCACAAATGTAAGAGCAGTTGTTCCTAAAGTTATTGCGTCATTGTTGCATACCCAGGCTGTGTCAGAATTTAATGACCCTTCTTCAACAAACATAGTGGCCTGTTTGACTTCAGCTGATATATCAGCGTCAGTCGCTCTTGTAGGAGCTCCTGAGGCGTTAACAATATAAATGCCGTTTTCAGAACCTGTGGACTGGTTCTTTATAAGGATCCTATCTCCTGTAACTAATGTCTTACCATCTACAGATTGGCCGTTGGCAAAACTTGTTCCAAGAATTCCTGCCGCAGTTGTGGCTACCCTGACTGATTGTTTCCATTTTAAGCCTGCGATGGATGTATCTATGTAAGTCTTAGTGGCTTTTTGGCTTGGTACTTTTACATCAGAATTGGCTAGTAAAGTTGCGTTAGTATCCAGGTAACTCATTGGTAATTGCTGGACATTATCTACGTTGCCAAGCCCTACTTGGGTTTTTGTGACAGCGTGAGGGTTGGATATATTTGCCAGATGACTATCTATCTGAACATGAGTGTTAGTACCGATGTTTGAAAGGCTGGTATGGCTTACAATACCTCCAGTGGTAACATTTGAATGATTATGAGTTGCGTTTGTAAAATCAGCTATCGCAGGAGTAGTCAATGTCGGCGTAGTTATCGTAGGCGAAGTAGCTAAAACAATAGTGCTACCTGTGCCTGTAGTTGTATTGCCTAATACTGTGACATTGCCTCCTGTAGCTGGGAATGTATAGGTCTGGCTGTCCGCAGAGGCTGCTAAAGTAATTGTATTATTTACTGTAAATATCTTATTGTTAGCTATGGTTAAAGTAGCTGCGGTCAGAGGCTGAGTGATAGCTAATTTATTTATAGAAGTAGCAGTGGCTACGCCAAGAGTAGGCGTTATTAATATCGGGGAATTATCCATGACGACATTTCCGGTGCCGGTAGTGCCTGCCCAGGAAATTGTGCCTATATTGTTTTGTAATATCTTTAAGCCGCTGGCAGAAGTTATAGCAGTGATGTTATCTAAGGTATTGGCTGCAAAGATAGATCCTGCAGCAATAGTACTTAAATTAGTACCTCCATTTGCAACAGGCAATACGCCTGTCACATGAGTTGCCAGGCCTATCTTACCCCAGCTTGGGGCAAGTCCAGCTCCTCCTGATATAAGAGCATTTCCTGTTGGGGTATCAGCGAGTCTAGATAAATCAGTTGGCCCTGATGCGTAAATAATATCTCCTGTTGTATAATTAACGATACCTGTTCCTCCTCTATTCACAGTAAGAACCCCTGCTACTTCAGCTGTTGCAAGATCTACTGCATTTGTAATAGTGCCTGTTCCTTTAAATATAGAGGCTGTTAAAGTGTCTGAGACCATGGGGTCAGTCACAGAGTCAGCCGGCAAGCTCAATGTGCCGCTTACGCTCAGATTAGTAAACGAACCTGGGCTGGCTGTAGCTATACCGATCGGTGTATCGTTTATTGTTCCGCCTGTTATTGTTAGAGCGTCTGCGACATATGTGTCTGTGACAGGAGTTGCTGTCCATGCGCCTGTAACAATAGTGCCTAAAGTAGTAATAGTATCTTGTCCAGCATAGGTAGAGGCAATATCAACAGATGGATTAGCGCTAACGCCATCGCCGTCAGTAACTGTAATCCTGTCTGATATTCCAGTAATAGTCCTTCCAGTAAATGTATCAGGAGCTGTCTGGGTTAAGATACCCTTGGTATCGTATGCCGCTAAACTTGTAAGGGTGGCGTCGAGAGGTTGTTTATTATCTAACTGGGTTTGGATGCCAGATGTAACTCCAGAGACATATCCTAATTCAGTTGCAGTAACGTTTGACACTGCAAGCTCGCCTGAAGAGTTTGTCTGAAGCGCTTTAGAAGCTGCTAAAGGAGTTACTAAGAATGAGTTGCCCTGAAGCGTAAGGCCTGTCCCTGCTGTGTATGTCCCTGCGCCTGAGAATTGCACAAATGTAAGAGCAGTTGTTCCTAAAGTTATCGCGTCATTGTTGCATACCCAGGCTGTGTCAGAATTTAAAGTTCCTTCTTCAATAAACATAGTGGCTTGTTTAATTTCCGCGCTAGTGTCAGCGTCAGTTGCTCTTGTAGGAGCTCCTGCTGTAACAATGTAAATGCCGTTTTCAGAGCCTTGCGATTGGCCATTTATCAGAATCCTGTCGCCTGTCGCTAGAGTCTTTCCATCTATTGTTTGGCCATTTGCAAAACTTGTCGCAAGCGTCCCTGGCGCAGTGCTAACTACGCGGACTGATTGTTTCCATTTTAAGCCTGCGATGGAAGCGTCTATATAAGTCTTGGCAGCTTTCTGGCTGGGAATCCTGGTATCTGAATTAGCTGCGAGAGTAGTGTCTGTATCTACAACATCGGCTGCAAAGTCAGCTGTTTCCAGATTAATTATAGAATTGCCTGTAGCATTGGCGTCAATTGTTTTATTCGTAAAAGTATTGGTGCTGGAGGCTGTTACGTAGTCTGTGCCTGCTGTTGCAGTCTGCCAGGCGCCTGATGTGATTTTAACAAGGCCTGTTGCACCTGAAGAATCCCAGCCCGTACCGCCTTTGGTACTACCTAATATACCCCCTATATTATTTAAGGTAAGGTTAGCTTCGTCTACATCTACCGTAGCGCCTGTACCTATTAAAGCATTTGTGCCAGAGCCTCCTATTGTAATCTTATTTGAACCTGCTGTAAGATTACCTTTATCAACAGGTGGTTCATAATCTATACCTAATACAGCCTGTTCTACTGTGCCGTCTGTAGCTTTTAGCATGCCTGTTATTGAGCCTATTATTGCCCCTGTGGATTTAACAGTGCCATTGACATTAAGTTTTTCGCCGAGAACAACAGTCCCTATACCAACATTGCCTCCGAAGATTGCGCCGGCAGCATCTGTGTCTATTGATACTAAATCAGAAGCATTGAGGCCAATAAGAGATTTATCAGCTGAATTAACAGCGTTGCGGGATTTGATAAAATTATTATCAGGCAAACGAATAATGCCCGTAGCCGCATAATCAGCGCCAAGAGCAGCATAACTATCAGCGCGCAAATAATCAGCCCAAGCAAAATCACTATGTATCCCGGCATACGCTGAATCATCAGCTAATCGGACGGATAGATCTGCTCCGCTCCTCTTCAACGCCGGGAAAGATAAAGTAGTACCGCCAAACTTTAGCAGACCAAAGTCCGTAGAATCGTTATTCTTTAATTCAATGTCTCCATCAGCAGCAGAAGTTATTCTGGAACGCCCACTAAACAAAAAGCTATTATCTGCGCCTGCCTGGTGAACTGCTCCGGTTACATTGCCGGCAAATACTCCGTCCCCATATTTATTTACGCTAAATTTACTGTTTCCACCAACCTGCAAGTCAATTAATTTTGATCCAGCATTAGAGGCAGTGTCAGTAATATTAGATCTGATGCCGGTAAAAGTTACTGCTGCATTGTTCCATGTGCCATCTGCCAAAATTGCTTGTTTATCTGCGGTAATTACGCCTAAAGCTGAATGCATTAGTCCTGTTGGGTTAGTAGTCCCGATGCCTACATTGCCGTTATTTAAAATTGTCATAACTTCCGATAGTCCGGTAACCAGCTCCCCTGCTGCTTGAAGATAAGGAGAGATACTGAAATGATACGCGCTATCATCAATTTTTAACTGAGCAGCCTTGTAGTTAGTTGCCACAGCATTGTCGGAGGCATCGATATTATGATTAAGCAGAAAAACGTAATTTACAGCGCTGGTTATGAAATTTACGCCGCCTTCCAATTCTATCCCTTTCGAAACCGGGAAACGAACATTATCATAGAAGTAGCCTGTGCCATTAACTTCTAATTTATGCGCCGGGGTTGATATTCCGACGCCGACGTTGCCAAAAGTATCCCAAATGCCTGAAACCGGGAATTGCGTGTTTGCATTGAATGTCTGACCTCCTGTCCATGTATTTTGATTGCCTAAATTAATGCCTAAAGTATATGGGCTGATATCTGTCCCTGAACCGCTTTTTGACAAAGTCATATTCGTTTCACCAACTACTTCATTTCCTATTACTCCGTCTACTTCAGATACAAGATAATCTGTTACTGGAATTGCTGTTGACAATGTGCCTGTACCTGTTGTTACCTTTAACAGGCCTGTTGAAAGGTCTGAAAGAGCTTGTTCATTTGTTAAAGTTGCATCTGCTGTTTGTGTAATATACTTCGCGTCAAGAGGGGCATATTTAGCTGTATCCCAGCTTAAAGCGCCTGAGATGGTGCTTTTTAAGAATGCATCGTCTGCAGGAAAAGCTGTAGGTAATGTATAATCAGCATTATCTGTCTGGGTTCCTGCTGTAAAGGTAGTGTAAAACGCATTATCTCCTGCTGAGAACAGCTTAATTGTTCCTGCGGTATTTTCCATTGGAGAGGTTATATCTTCGCCTATTGAAATACCTGTCGACCCAACAACCTGTAACGCTGTGCCAGGGCTCGCCGTACCTATGCCGACGTTGCCAGATGTTGTCGCAATATTCAAGCCACCTGTAACAGTTACTCCTCCAACAAGCGGGACATAATTAGAAGCTGTTATAGTATCCTCTACCATAGCGTCAGTCACAGAGTCAGCCGGCAGGCTCAATGTGCCGCTTGCAGTCAGGTTAGTAAACGAACCTGCGCTAGCTATACTTGCGCCAATCGGAGTATTGTTTATTGTTCCGCCTGTTATTGTTAGAGCGTCTGCGACATATGCGTCCGTGACAGGGGTTCCTGTCCATGCGCCTGTAGTTATAGTGCCTAAAGTAGTAATAGTATTTTGCCCGATATAGCTAGAGGCAATATCAACGGATGGGTTATCAGCAACACCATCGCCGTTAGTAACTGTAATTCTATTTACTGTTCCGGTAACAGCCCTTCCTGTGAATGTATCAGGAGCTGTCTGGGTTAATAGGCCATTGGTGTTATATGCAGCTAAAGCTGCAATGGTTTCGTCGCTTACTTGTTTATTATCTAACTGGGTTTGGATGTTCGATGTAACCCCAGAGACATATCCTAATTCAGTTGCAGTAACGTTTGACACTGCAAGCTCGCCTGAAGAGTTTGTCTGAAGCGCTTTAGAAACCGCTAAAGGGGTTATTAAGAATGAATTACCCTGAAGCGTAAGGCCTGTCCCTGCTGTGTATGTCCCTGCGCCTGAGAATTGCACAAACATAAGAGCAGTTGTTTCTAAGGTTATTGCATCATTGTTGCATACCCAGGCTGTGTCAGAATTCAATGACCCTTCTTCAACAAACATAGTGGCTTGCTTAAGTTCCGCATCAGTGTCAGCGTCAGTGGCTCTTGTGGGAGCTCCTGAAGCGTTAACGATGTAAATGCCGTTTTCAGAGCCTGGGGTCTGGTTCTTTATAAGGATTCTATCCCCTGTCGCTAGAGCCTTTCCGTCTATTGTTTGGCCGTTTGCAAAACTTGTTCCAAGAGTTCCTGCCGCAGTTGTGGCGACCCTGACTGATTGTTTCCATTTTAAGCCTGCGATGGAAGCGTCTATATAAGTCTTGGCTGCTTTCTGGCTGGGAATCCTGGTGTCTAAATTAGCTGCCAAAGTAGTGTCTGTATCCACGATATTGGATGCAAAATCAGCCAGTTCCAGATTAATTATAGAGTTGCCTGTAGCATTGGCGTCAATTGTCTTGTTTGTAAGAGTATTGGTGCTGGAGGCTGTAAGGTAATCTACGCCTGCTGTAGCAGTCTGCCAGGTACCTGATGCGATTGCTACAAGGCCTGTTGCGCCTGAAGAATCCCAGCCCGTACCGCCTTTGGTACTACTTAATATACCCCCTATATTATTTAAGGTAAGGCCGGCTTCATCTACATCTATTGTAGCGCCTGAGCCTATTAAAGCGCCTGTACCGGAGCCTCCTATTATAATCTTGGTTGAACCTGCTGCGAGGTCACCTTTAGTAACAGGCGGTTCATAATCTGTGCCGGATACAGCCTGTT
>Ga0180009_10000400_pt1 | contig 61567 bp, 45 predicted proteins | sample OS_PC_MetaG_FD_123537 | JGI IMG/M metagenome (GOLD analysis project Ga0180009, IMG submission 123537) | Groundwater microbial communities from the Aspo Hard Rock Laboratory (HRL) deep subsurface site, Sweden - OS_PC_MetaG | ecosystem: Environmental > Aquatic > Deep subsurface > Groundwater... | reverse complement strand
CTGCGATGCCTCCAGTACCCGCATCTGCGGCGTTTCGCTCGGTCACGAATCCTCAACGTACTGTCAAGTACGCCTGCGGTTCGTTCGGTCGTGAAACACCACAGCTACAGGCACTGGCAGCATATCGCGACGTCGACTCATGAATAATGCGGGCTAGCACTTTGCATGTGACGGAATAATCAGTACAATAGTGGTACTGATTAACTGGAGACGACGCGCAAGCGGTTTCGTCGGAGACGTGCAAGGCCTTGATTCGAATTAACAAACTGACCGATTACGCGATGCTGCTGCTGACCCGGCTGGCGGCGGCCCCGCAACGGTTGCACAGTGCCCAGCAATTGGCATCGACCTCGGCGCTGGAACTGCCAACCGTGAGCAAGGTGCTGAAACTGCTGAATCAGGCTGGTGTGCTGGAATCGGTGCGCGGTGCCCACGGCGGTTATCGCCTGGCCCGTCCGGCCCGTGACATCAGCGTGCTGGATGTCATCAGCGCCATCGAGGGGCCGTTCGCGATGGTGGAATGCAGCATTGCGCCGGGTCGCTGCGATCATGAAGCCAGCTGCGGCTACAAAGGCAACTGGCACGTCATCGAGAACGAAATCAGTGGCCTGCTGGCGCGGCTGAGCATCAGTGACATGCAACTGCCGTTGCGGCCGGGCATGCTGTCCGGCAGGTCGCCGGCGCTGGCCATCAACGTCCGCGACAACGGCTGATCCGTGTCGTCAGCGACCGCGACCATCCTGTATCCAAGCAAACCAACCAGAGCTGATTCGCCATGAGCAATGCCCAGATTGAACAATTGATCGAGAATCGCTACCAGCACGGCTTCGTCACCGATATTGAATCGGACACGGTTCCGCCTGGCCTGGACGAGGATGTGATCCGCTTCATTTCGGCGAAGAAAAAAGAACCGCAGTGGATGACCGAGTGGCGTCTCAAGGCCTATCGCCACTGGTTGACCATGACGCCGCCGGACTGGGCCAGACTGGACGTGCCGGGCATCGATTTCCAGGCCATATCGTACTTTTCCGCGCCGAAAAAAGACTCAGACCGCCCGCAGAGCCTGGATGAGGTCGATCCCAAACTGCTGGAAACCTATGACAAACTCGGGGTGCCGCTGCACGAGCGTGCGCGCCTGGCCGGTGTGGCCGTGGATGCGGTGTTCGATTCGGTCTCCGTGGCGACCACATTCAAGAAAAAACTGCACGAGGCCGGGGTGATCTTCTGCTCATTTTCCGAAGCCGTGCAGGAGCATCCGGAGCTGGTACGCCAGTATCTGGGCAGTGTGGTGCCCCAGGGCGACAACTTCTTTGCCGCACTGAATTCAGCAGTGTTCACCGATGGCTCGTTTGTGTACATTCCCAAAGGCGTGCGTTGCCCGATGGAGTTGTCCACCTATTTCCGCATCAACGCTCTCAATACCGGCCAGTTCGAGCGCACGCTGATCATTGCCGAAGCCGGCAGTCATGTCAGTTATCTGGAGGGCTGCACGGCACCGATGCGCGATGAGAACCAGCTGCATGCGGCGGTGGTGGAACTGGTGGCGCTGGAAGATGCCGAGATCAAGTATTCGACCGTGCAGAACTGGTATCCGGGCGATGAAAACGGCAAGGGTGGCATCTACAATTTTGTCACCAAACGTGGCGACTGCCGAGGTGACCGCTCACGCATCTCCTGGACCCAGGTCGAGACCGGCTCTGCGATCACCTGGAAATACCCCAGCTGCATTCTGCGCGGTGATGATTCTTCCGGTGAGTTTTATTCAGTGGCGCTCACCAACAACTACCAGCAGGCCGACACCGGCACCAAAATGATCCATCTGGGCCGCAATACCCGCAGCCGGATCATTTCCAAGGGCATCTCTGCCGGTCATGGACAGAATGCCTACAGAGGACTGGTCAAGGTTGGCAAGCGTGCCGACAGGGCGCGCAATTTTACCCAGTGTGATTCGCTGCTGATCGGCAAGCATTGCGGCGCACACACATTTCCCTACATCGAGAGCCAGTGCCCCAGCGCCAAGATCGAGCATGAGGCGACCACATCAAGAATTGGCGAAGACCAGTTGTTCTACTGCCGCAGCCGTGGCCTGGATGAGGAAACGGCGGTGGCAATGATCGTCAACGGCTTCTGTCAGGAAGTGTTCAAGGAACTGCCGATGGAGTTTGCCGTGGAGGCGCGTGCCCTGCTTGAGGTCAGTCTGGAAGGCGCGGTGGGTTGAACAAGCGCGATGGATGAGGCACACAGATAGAGTTCGCGGGCCACTTTGCTGATCAACGTCTTTTGTAGCAGCCTGCTTGCAGGCGAATCTTTACGCTGAAAGTCCTTGATCACCGTTTTTGTAGGAGCCTGCTTGCAGGCGAACAAATTCACAATGGAAGTGTTCGCCTGCAAGCAGGCTCCTACAACCAGCAGTCGAAACGAAAGCTGCGGTATGGATGTTACAAAAATGAGCGAAATTTGTTGATTAATGTAAATTTCAACAGAAACTCGCCAGTTGCCAACGCGATCAGGATCGGATGAATGAGCAGCCACATCAGCAATGTGATGATGGCATACACTTATAAAATGTGATTGAAAATACCATGCTGAAAATTTCAAATTTGCACGTCGAAGTCGACAACAAGCCGATTCTGAATGGACTTGATCTGCACATCGAAGCCGGACAGGTGCATGCAGTGATGGGACCGAACGGTGCAGGAAAATCCACTCTGGGTTATGTGCTGGCCGGTCGCGATGGCTATACCGTCGTCGACGGCAGCATAGAATTCATGGGTCAGGATCTGCTCGCCATGTCGGTGGATGAGCGCGCCATCGCTGGCGTGTTTCTGGCGTTCCAGTATCCGGTCGCCATTCCTGGCGTCAACAACAGCTACTTCCTGCGCACTGCATTGAATGCGAGACGGCGTGCGCGCGGTGAGGAAGAGCTGGATGCGATGTCGTTCATGCGCCAGCTGCGCGAACAGGCCGGCTTGCTGGACATGGATCCGAAACTGCTGCAGCGCTCGGTCAACGAGGGCTTCTCCGGCGGCGAGAAAAAACGCAACGAAATTCTGCAGATGGCTCTGTTGCAGCCGGCGTTGGCGGTGCTGGACGAAACCGATTCCGGTCTTGATATCGACGCCCTGAGAATCGTTTCCGAGGGCGTCAACCGGCTGCGTGATGACAACCGTTCCATGCTGGTGATCACGCATTACCAGCGCCTGCTGGATCACATCGTGCCCGATGTGGTGCACGTGCTTGCCGATGGCAGGATTGTCGCCTCCGGCGGCAAGGAGCTTGCACTCAAACTGGAAGATCAGGGTTATGCCTGGCTGAAACAGCAGGGTGACACGCGCAAGGCATCATAAATGACTGAGCTGATTGATAAAATCTGTCCGCACAGCACCGTGTCAACGGCGCTGCAGGGTGGCGATGCGCGCGCCGATGCGCGTCAGCAACTGCTGCGCTTTGGCCTGCCCGGTGATCGCACCGAAACATGGAAATACACCTCACTGCGACCGCTGTGTGTGGCAGACCTGGCGGCTCCGGTCAGGCTGGCCGATGAGGCACTTACCGCGCTGGCTGAAAAGCTGCTTGGCGACACGCCTGCGGCCGGCGTCATCGTGCTGGCCGAGGCGCAGTGTCTGTTGCTGAACACGCCGGATTGGGTGCACAGTTTTGCTGAGCTGCTGGCACAGCAGCCGCAGCAGGCCAGCGCACTGCTGCAGCCGGATGCGCAGGTGCGTGAGCACGCCTCCGACAGCTTTATCTGGATGAACCTGGCGGCCAGCGACCATGGTGTGGTGATCGAGGTGCCGGCTCAAACCAGTGTGCCTGCGCCGCTGCACATCATCCATGCCGATGCCGCCAGCATCGGGGATGACAGTGCCCCGTCGGCCTCGCACCGGCGTGTGCACATTCACTGCGGCGAAGGTGCGTCGCTCGATGTGATCGAGCATTTCGTCCAGGGCGGCGGTGGACTCAGCAACGTCTATCGCAGCATGGAACTGGACCAGCAGGCAAGCCTGGATCTGCTGCAGCTGCGCGCTGCCAGCGACCAGGCGCTCATGCTTGAGCACAGCCACGTTCTGCAGCAGGCATCCTCATCCTGCCGGCTGTGGAGCCTGGATGCCGGCGGTCGCCTGATGCGTCAGGAAGTGCGTTGCGCACTGCAAGGGGCGGCCGCCGGTTTTGCTCATCATGGCCTGCTGCTGGGGCATGGCCGCAGACACATGGATCAGCATGTTCTGGCTCGTCATATTGCCGCCGATTGCCACAGCAGCCAGCTGTTCCGCAGCGTTCTGGCAGACCGCTCGCGCGGGGTGGTGAACACTGCCGCCAGCGTTGCCAGCGGTGCCGATGGCAGTGATGTCCAGCAGCACTGTGCCAGCATACTGCTGTCGCCCAATGCCGAGATGGATGCCAAGCCACAGCTGGAAATTCTTGCCGATGAGGTGATGGCCAGTCATGGCGCAACCATCGGCCAGCTGGACGATGATGCCCTGTTTTACCTGTGCAGCCGTGGCCTTAACGAGCAGCAGGCGCGCAGCATGCTGTTGCGCGGCTTTGTCAACACGGTGCTGGAGACCTTGCCGGAGGGCTTGCGCCTGGCGGCGGTGGACCAGCTGGTGCAGAAACAACTGGAGAGCATGTTATGAGTGCCGTGATCAGCGAACACGATGCCCGCACGCAGCACTGGCGGGATGATTTTCCGCTGCTGTCGCGCCAGGTGCACGGCAAGCCGCTGGTCTATTTCGACAGCGCGGCCACCGCCCAGCGACCGCGTCAGGTGTTGCAGGCGATGGACGATTTCTATCGGCAGCACAATGCCAATGTGCATCGTGGCGTACACAGCCTCAGCGGCGAGGCCACCGATCTGTTCGAGGCGGCCCGGCGTAAACTGTGCCAGCATATCAATGCCAGCAGCGAGCGCGAAGTGATCTTCACCCGCGGCAGCACCGAGGCGATCAATCTGGTGGCCCAGGCTTATCTGCGTCCGCTGCTGCAGGCCGGTGACGAAATCCTCATCAGCCACATGGAGCATCACTCCAACATTGTGCCGTGGCAGATGCTGCGCGAGCAGACCGGTGCCGTGCTCAAGGTGATACCAGTGACCGACAGTGGGGAGCTTGATCTGCAGGCGCTGCCCGAGCTGATCAGCGAACGCACCAGAATGCTGGGGCTGGTGCATGTTTCCAACGCGCTGGGCACGATCAATCCGGTGCGTGAGGTGTGTGCGCTGGCGCGCCGTCATGGCATCACCACGATCATTGATGGTGCCCAGGCCATGCCGCATCTGGCGGTGGATGTGCAGGCGCTTGGCTGTGATTTCTACACCATGTCCGGACACAAGATGTACGGGCCTACAGGCATTGGTGCGCTGTATGGACGTGAAGCGCTGCTGGAAGCCATGCCACCCTGGCAGGGTGGTGGAGAAATGATCCGCACGGTGACCTTCGAGGAAACCACCTGGAACGATCTGCCGGCAAAGTTCGAGGCCGGCACGCCCAATATAGCCGGTGCCATCGGGCTGGGTGCTGCGGTGGACTACATCGCTAAGATCGGCCTTGATGCGATCGCTGCACACGAGCAGGACCTGCTGCAGTTCGCCACCGATAAAATGCGCGAAATAGATGGTCTGCGCATCATCGGCGAGGCCAGGGACAAGGCCAGTGTGGTGTCGTTCGTCATCGACGGGGTGCATCCGCATGATCTCGGTACCATCGTCGATCATCACGGTTTTGCCATCCGCACCGGTCACCATTGCACCATGCCGCTGATCAAGCGATTCGGCCTGCCGGCCACGGCCCGGGCATCGCTGGCGCTGTACAATACCCGGCATGAGATCGAAAGCTTCATCCCGGCGCTCAGACAAGCCTGCGACATGCTCCGCTGAGCATGCCGCGACCTCAGGCGTTGCGCTGAGCCAGCTGTATCAGCAGCAGGTTTTGCAGCACAACCGGCACCCGGTCGGCTTTCGTGCAGCGCTGCCGCATACTGCAGGCTGGTACCAGACACGCGCGATCAATCCGCTGTGTGGCGATGAAATCGAACTGGCCGCACATCTGCAGCCTTGTCAGACCGCGATAGATCAACCTGCGTTGCTGCTCAGCGAGCTGGTATTCTGCGGCGACAGTTGCGCCATCTGCACCGCCTCGGCGTCGATGTTGTGTGCGCAGATGCCGGGCCAGTCGGCACGGCAGGCAGCGCCATTGGCGCAACAGTTCATCGACTTTGTCCACCAGCGCAGCCCGCTGAGCGACCAGCGGCTGCAGCCGCTGTCGGTGTTTGCGCAATTGCAGCAGTTGCCGAACCGGAAAAGCTGTGCGATTTTACCGTGGCAGGCGCTGCAGGATGTGCTTGCCGCCGTCAACAAAAGTGAGCATCAATGAACTGGATCAGAGTGGCTGCAACCGGCGAACTGCTGCCGGGTGAGTACAAGGTGGTGGCGGCCGCAGAGGCCGACATTGCTGTGTTCAACGTGGATGGCAATTATTACGCCATAGAGGATGTCTGCACCCACGACGGCAGTGAGCTGACCGGCGGCGGTACCGATGGCTTCGAGGTGATCTGCCCGCGGCATGGTGCCCGCTTTGACATGCGCAGTGGCATGGCGCTGACACCACCGGCGTATGATCCGGTGAGCACGTTTCCTGTGAAGGTGGAAGACGATGTCATCTACACCCGCGATGATCGTGACGACTGAGTGTTGTCGTTGAGAGTTAAGCACTGGTCAGTGCTGTCAGGAAACAATTGCTTCGCCAGACAGACCCAGCGGATGCGATATCCGGCACATGAATTCAAACAATCAGCTAAGCATGATTGTTTGCCTGCAAAAGACTGTGTCGATAGAAGAAAATCACTCGCCCTGGGCGGCCAGGTCTTTGCTCAGTTGAAGATGTCCAGTGAGAACATGCGCGAGAAAAAGCCTTTTTCGCCGTCCTTGCCGGTCAGATAGGGGTGATCCGGCGCATTGAGCGTCAGCACCCGCACCGCATCCTGCTCCAGTTCCGGCATGTCCAGCAGCTTGTAGGCGCGCGCCAGCGTGGCCAGTGCATCCGGTGTGGCCGAGGTCTGCGGGTAGGTTTCCAGCACATACTGGGCGCGGTTGACAGCGGCGACATAGGCTTTGCGGCGGATGTAATACTTCGCCACCTCAACCTCATAAGCGGCCAGATTGTTGCGCAGAAACACCATACGCTGACGCGCATCCGGCACATAGCGGCTTTCCGGATAGCGCCGGATCAGCTCGGAAAAGTAATCAAACGAGGTTTTGGCGTTGGCCTGATCGCGGGTGGAGATGCGCTCGGGAAACATGCGACTGAGAAAGCCCACGTTCTGCTCATAATAGGTCAGCCCGCGCAGGTAATAGGCATAATCCACGTTGGGATGGGTGGGGTAGGTGCGGATGAAGCGCTCCACCGTGGCGGTGACATTTTCCGGTTCGCCGGCCTCATGGTAGGCGTAGGCCAGATCCAGCTGGCCCTGCTCGGCATAACGGCCAAACGGAAACCGGTTGCGCAGCTGCTTGTACAGGGTGATGGCCTGGGTGTAGTTGCGTGCCGACAGTGAATCTCGTGCCGCCTGGTACAGTGCCGCCGCCTGCTGGTCTCCCTCGATCAGCTCGTCCTTGCCGCCACAGCCATGCAGCAACAGCAGTGCCAAGACCAGCAGCAGCCAGCGGCCGCCATCTCGCAGTGGGTGCAATGAAGAAGACATAAGTGTACTGTTAGTGATGAGTTGCATCATGCTCATTGTATTGCTTTTCCCGCTGGATTGCTTCTAACATCAACCTTTGCGTGCATTGCCGAATATCCATGATTGAAAGTAAGCCACCGGCAAACCCGAATCTGCTCAGTCGCCAGGCGCTGGCAGCGCCGCAGCATGCCGGACAGCGATTCGACCAGGCTGCCGCAGAGTTGTTCAGCGACTTTTCCCGCAGCCAGCTGCAGCAGTGGATTCGCCAGGGCGATCTGCGTCTGGACGGTCGCATTGTCGCCAAGCCCAATCACAAGCTTGCCGGCACGGAAACCCTGAGTCTGCAAGTGCTGCTGCAGCCGCACAGCGAAGACCGCCCGGAAGCGATTGAACTGGACATATTGTATGAAGATGAGCATTTGCTGATGGTTAACAAGACCGCCGGCATGGTGGTGCATCCCGGTGCCGGCAATGCCAGCGGCACGCTGGTGAATGCCCTGCTGCACAAATTCCCTGATCTGCACACCCTGCCGCGTGCAGGCATCGTGCACCGGCTCGACAAGCTGACCAGCGGCGTGCTGATGATTGCCCGCAGCGATGCCGTGCGCTTGCGACTGATCGAGCAGATGCAGGCGCGCCAGATAAGCCGCAGCTATCTGGCGCTGGTCTGGGGGCAGGCGGCTGCGCGTGGCACCATCGATGCGCCGCTGGGTCGGCACCCGGTGGATCGCAAGCGCATGGCCGTACTGGCTGCCGAAAACAGCCAGGCGAAGCCGGCGGTGACCCATTACCGCGTGCTGCAGAACAATGTCGCAGTGAGCCTGTTGCAGGTTGAGCTGGACACCGGCCGCACCCATCAGATCCGTGTGCACATGCAGCACATCGGCCTGCCTTTGGTGGGTGATCCCGTGTATGCACCAAGAAAGCCGCAGCAGCGCAGCAAGCCGGCAACAGCAGCATTGACTGCTGAAGCTTATGCACAATTGCTGGCTTTTGCCCGCCAGGCATTGCATGCCAGACGGCTGGTCCTGCAGCACCCGGTCACCGGGGCATCGCTGGCTGTTGCTGCACCAGTGCCGGAGGATCTGCAGCAGCTGCTCAATAGCCTTGGTTTTGAGTCATCATCCGATACCGAGCATGGTGCCAGGCACAATGCCTGATGCCGCTGCCATGCGCTCGCCCTGGCTGCAGCCGGACTGGCCGGCCCCGGCCCCGGTACGCAGTCTGCAGACCACCCGCCAGCACCCGCAGGGACCTGGCCGTGGTGGGTGTGCCGGTTTTAATCTGGCCCAGCGTGGCAACGACGATGCTGCGGCGGTGAGTGCCAATCGTGCCTTGCTGGCAACGCAGCTGCCGGCAGCACCAATCTGGCTGCAGCAGGTGCATGGCGTGCACATCATGGTGGCAGCGCAGCAGGCAAGGTATCCATCGCCACCGCAGGCTGATGGCTGCATTGCGCGCCAACCGCAGCAGGTCTGTGCGGTGCTCACGGCCGACTGTATTCCGGTGTTGCTGTGCGATCGGGCTGGCAGCACGGTGGCGGCGGTGCACGCTGGCTGGCGCGGTCTGTACGCCGGCATTCTGGCCCAGGCGGTGGCGCACATGCAGGTCGCTCCGGATCAGCTCATGGCCTGGTTGGGGCCTGCCATCAGTGTGCAGCATTACCGGGTTGATGCGGATTTCCGCTCGCGGTTTCTCCGCCAGAATGAGCGTTTTCATCAGGCCTTTGTCCGGCATGAGGACGGCATCCATGCCGATCTGCCAAAAATTGCGCGCATCCAGCTGGAAATGCTGGGCGTAGAAGCTGTGTATGGTGGCCAATATTGCACTTATGCCAGGCAAGACATGTTTTATTCCCATCGCCGCGATCCCGCCAGTGGACGTCAGGCCAGTCTGATCTGGCTGCAGCCATGAGTCGGGGCGTTGCCATGCGGCTATCGCTGCTGTTGACCGCATTGCTTGCCGTCAGCAGTGCGGGCTGGGCCCAGCAGCGCAGCGAATGGGTCGGTGCTGACAGCTGTCGCGACTGTCATGAAGAGCGCCACGAAAGCTGGCATCGCACCTATCATCGCAGCATGACCCAGGTGGCCACGGCCGAGACCGTGCTGGGCGACTTTGACGGTGAACCGCGCACCTGGTGGGGCATGACCATCCGCCCGGTCAAGCGCAACGGCCAGTTCTGGTTCGACTATTACCGCACACCCAACGACGCTGCTCCGATTGCCTCGCACCGCATCGTGCGTACCGTTGGCTCACACCGCTACCAGCAGTATCTGACACGAGAGGCGACCCGCGACGGCAACAGTGCCGCCGGCAACCACTATCGTCTGCACATGCTGTGGCATATCGAAGAGCAGCGCTGGATACACATGAATGCGGTGTTTCTTGGTCCCGATGACCAAAGCTTTGATCATCAGGTGGCGCTGTGGAACCAGAACTGCATTTTCTGTCACAACACCGGTCCTGAACCCGGTCTGCAGAACTATGCCGAACTGCAGCAGCGCGCCGCGCGTGGCGAGATGGTCAGTCTGGATCAGCAGGCCGATTTCCAATCGGCAGTGGTGGATCTGGGCATTGCCTGTGAGTCCTGCCATGGTCCCGGTGCCGAGCATGTCCGCCGCAACCAGAGCTTCATCGCCCGCCAGTGGCATCGTCTGGTCGGCGATGCCAGCATTGTCAATCCCGACGAGTTGGCGCAGCAGGCCAGTGTGGAAGTCTGTGCCCAATGCCATGCCCAGCGGGCACCGAAGCCTGCGCTGATCAAGGACTGGATCACCAGCGGTCCGGCCTATCGTGCCGGTGGTGACCTGCTGGCCACGGTGGATCCGGTGTGGATCGATACCGCGCCGCCAGCCGGCAGCGACCCCGATCTGTTCCGCCTGCGCTTCTGGCCGGATGGCACGCCCAGACTGACCGCCTATGAGTACCAGGGACTGGCGCAGTCTGCCTGTTATCTGCAGTCCGACAGCCTGACCTGCAACAGCTGTCACAGCATGCATGGCGGTGACCCGGCCGGCATGATGACCGACTGGCAGCGCAGTGACGCGCCCTGTCTGGAATGCCATCAGCAGTTTGCCGACGACCCGGCCCAACACAGCAGGCATGCGCCGGACACCCAAGCCTCGCGCTGTGTCAGCTGTCACATGCCGAAGATGGTGTATGGCGTCATGACCTTTCATCGTTCACATCGCATCGAACGACCACAACCGGCGCGCCAGGCGGCACAGCAGCGGCCGAATGCCTGCAATCTGTGTCATCTTGATCAGACCTATGCCTGGGCCCAGCAACAGACAGAACGGCTGTGGCCGCAAGCCGAATCGGCCTCAGTGCTGGTCAACGACAGGGTGCCGGCCGGTGTGCAGGAACTGCTCGCCGGCGATCCGGTGCAGCGGGCACTGGCGGCGTGGTCACTGGCACAGAGATCGCCTCTCTCCTCTGCGTCGACAATGGCCTGGAACGATCTGCTGCTGGACAGCATGCTGCTTGATACCTATCCGGCGGTACGCCGCTTTGCCAGTCAGGCACTGCTCGCCAACACCATGAACCAGTCGCGCCGACAGGGTCTGCTGGGCTATGACTTCATGGCGGATCAGGCCAGCAGAAAGCAGCAGCTGCGGCCATTGCTGCAGCAGGGCGGCGACACCACAGGCACTCTGGCAGCGCAAGCCTTTGCTCTTGATCCCGCTGTGATCGCCCAGCTGCGCAAGCTGGGCATAAAAAAATCGGTAGGCATTGATGTTGGTGAATGACCTGTAGTAGTATCGATCCGTTTGTTTACACAAACGTCTGCAGATTCATCGGGTTGATGTCGGCACGGAAGATGTCCTGCATCGTAACAGCGGTAGCCACCGCGTGATTTTCACTACAGGTATTCAGTATGAACATGAGAACATTCATTCTTGCCACCGCGCTTTGCCTGATCGCAGGCTTTGTGTGCAGCACTGCCATGGCTCAAAGTGCTGCCTGGGTGGTCAAATTCGAGCAACCCGGGCTGCTGGAAAACAACGGCTCGGTGGCCGGCTTTGCCGCCACCACACCCGGATCCGGAGAGAAGCTGGACAGCCGCTCACCCGCCGCGCAGGCATATCTGACGCACCTGGAGGAGATCAAGAACAACCAGTTGCAGCGCTTCAGCACGGTGCTGAACAGACCGCTGAAGCCGCGCTACCACTATCGCGCTACCCAGCACGGTCTGCTGCTGGATCTGACCGCTGCCGAAGCGCAACTGCTGCGCGCCCAGCCCGGTGTGGTCAGCGTTACCCGTGAGCCGGTATTGCAACTTGACACCGACCGCGGTCCGACCTGGATCGGTGCCACGCAGATGTGGGATGGCAGCACCACCCCGGACAATCTGGAGCGCACCGGCAAGGGCATGGTGGTTGGCATCATTGATTCCGGCATCAACAGTGATCACCCGGCATTTGCCGAAGTCGGTCCGGTGGACGGTTATATCCATGAGAACCCGAACGGTGCCGGCAATTACATCGGACACTGCATCGGCAGCCCGGATGCCAACAACGGCCCGAATGCGCCCATTCAATGCAACAACAAGCTGATTGGTGCCTGGGCCTTCACCAACGCCAGTGATACCGGCGCACCGGAAGACACCAACGGTCACGGTACCCACACCGCCAGCACCACGGCGAGCAATATTCTCATTGGACCTTTTTTCAATCCACTGGCGCAGGCAGCGATCGTGCCGGGCCAGATTTCCGGTGTGGCACCGCACGCCAATGTCATTGCCTACGATGTCTGTGAGGATGCGACCTGTTCCGCCACCAGTGCAGGCATTGACCAGGCCATCATCGATGGCGTCGACGCCATCAACTTTTCCATCAGTGGCGGCACCTCACCGTGGAATGACAACGACAGGTTGTTTCTGAACGCCGTGGATGCAGGCATCTTCGTCGCCGCCAGTGCCGGCAACACCCGTGACAACAACCCGTTGCCGGAAGGCGATGTCAACCATCGCGGCCCCTGGGTGATGACGGTGGCGGCCAGCACCCATGACCGTGATGGCACCGCGACGCTGTTCGGCATGTCAGGCGGCATGAATCCGCCGGCAGATATCACCGGTGCCAGCGGCACCGATGATCTGGGTCAGTAGACCATCGTCTATGCCGGTGATTTCAGCAACGGTGATCCGGATCCGGAGCAGTGTCTGAATCCGTTCCCGGCCGGCACATGGACCAACAACGAGATCGTGATGTGCGATCGTGGCACCATTGCGCGCGTGCTGAAAGGGGTCAACGTTGCGGCCGGCGGGGCCGGCGGTCTGATTCTGGCCAACGTTGCTGGCGGCAATGACGGCCTGAATCCGGATTTTCATGTCATCCCTGGGATTCATGTCAACATTGCTGATGGTGACATTCTGAGAAACTGGCTGGCCAACGGCAACAACCACAGCGGTGCCATTGATGGCCCGGCTGGTGGTGCCGGCAACCCGGCAACTGCCGATGTACTGGCCGGTTTCAGCCTGCGTGGTCCGAATCTGTCGTTCGATGTCACCAAACCGGACATCACCAATCCTGGCGTCAGCATCCTGGCTGCGGTCAGCGATGACCCGAATACCCCGGTCGGCAGCTCAGAGCTGGATTTCCTCAGCGGTACGTCGATGTCCAGCCCGCACACCGCAGGTGCTGCCGCACTGGTGATGGAGGCACAGCCAGACTGGAGCGTGATGGAAGTCAAATCGGCCATGCAGATGACCGCTGATCAGACCGGCAGAAAAGAGGACAACATCACCCCGGTGACACCCGACGATGTCGGCAATGGTCGCGTCGATCTGACCCAGGCGGCTCTGTCTGGTCTGATCATGAACGAGACCTTTGCCAACTTCCTGGCCGCAAATCCCGCCGCCGGTGGCGACCCGAGGACGCTGAATCTTCCCAGCATGCGCGATACCGGCTGTGATCCGGACTGCAGCTGGACGCGTGTGGTCAAAAGCGGCCAGGCATTTGCCACCGACTGGACGGCATCCGGCACTGGGGATGGCTTCACCGTGACCGTGACCCCGAGCAACTTCTCGCTGCTGGGCAAGGACAGCGATGTATTGTTCAGGGATGACAATGAAGATGGCCAAAGCGCAGTCTCGGTGCTGCAGCGGGTGACCATTCAGGTCACCGGTGTGGCCTCCGGCAACATCATGACCTTCGGCAATGTGCTGTTTACCGAAGACCATGGCATCACCCCGGATGCACACATGACCATTGCCGTCAGCAACCAGTTGCCGGTGACTCCACCCTGAGCAGTGCGTGACAGCAGCGCTGCTGTCACACCCTGTCAGCAAACCAGGCCGCGATCATCTGATCGCGGCTTTTTTTTATTCAGGCGGCATTGCTCGCCAGCAATCCTTGACCCGGCATGGGCATCCGAACCTGATATTGGCTCGAAATGAAAAACAGAGAAAAACTGCCCGCAAGTGGTAGAAATTGCTCGCCAAAGCGACACCAGATATTACAGGAAGCACAATCTGCGCTGCGATGATGGGAAGTACATTGCCGCGTATGAATGTTGAATGCGAATCGTTTGATTTTTCCTGCGGATATTGTATGCTAAAACGTCGTTAATCGGAGCCACGTAGACTTGAGAGGATGGCTATGCGTTTGAAACAACAATGAATACATTTTGTAATGCTGCTCCTGCTGCTGCTGCAGCCGCTGTGGGCGCAAGAGTTTTCACCTGCCAATGATCAGGGCCAGTCCAGATACATTGTCAGGTTTGCCGATGAAGGGCTGATTTACCGTCTCGGCGGGCATGCTGCATTCAGGCAGGCCACGCAATCCAGATCTGCCCGCTTTGTCAACGAGCAGGCCAGTATGCAGCAACTGCAGGCCAGCATGCTGCAGTCGATCGGCAGTGAGCTGGGTCGCCAACCTGAGGTTTCACACTATTTTCTGGTCACGCAAAGCGCCATCGCGGCCTGGTTGACGTCAGGCGAGGCAGCCAGAGTGGCCAGCCTGCCCGGGGTCGCTGCCGTGGAACGTGAGCGCATGTATCAGCTGGATACCTTTCGCGGGCCGGAATTCATCGGCGGAGACACCATCTGGGATGGCAGTGCCGTGCCTGATGGCTCGCCACTTCGCGGAGAAGGCATGATCGCCGGTGTGCTCGACTCGGGCGTCAACACCGATCATCCCTCGTTTGCCAACGTGGCATCCTGTGGGCACGGCGTCGGCGGTGTTCCCGACAAACTGATTTCAGCCGTGGATTGCGCCAGTGCTGATGTTGACGGCCGCTGCAACGGACCGTTGCCGGAAGACACCAACGGACATGGCACGCACACGGCCAGTACCGTCGCCGGCAACACCATCGACAACAGTGTCGATCCGTCGCCCAACATTCCAGCACCGTTCACCACCATGTCCGGTGTTGCACCCTGTGCACATGTGCGAATCTACAAAACCTGTCCTGGCCAGAACTGTCCTGCCGCGGATCTGGCTGCGGGCATGGCCACATTGCTGCTGGACGGTGATGTCGACACCATGAACTATTCCATTTCCGGTGGCACCAGTCCGTGGACGGATTTCGATCGCACCAAGCTGGACATAGTCGAGTCTGGTGTATTCGTCGCCGCCTCGGCCGGCAACACCAGTGCCACCATTACGGATCCGGTTGGTCAGGTGAACCATCGCGGCCCCTGGGTGATGACCGTGGCTGCCTCGACCCGTGATGGCGATTTCGCCGGTGACATGTCATTGACCGGACCCGGCACGCCGCCAGCTGGCACGCAGGATGTCGCCATGGATCGTGGCAGCGATTCACCGGTGGGTGATCCGCTGGTGGATCATCCGATCCGCCGTGACCCCGGACAGGTGGCAACCGCAGAGGGCTGCAATGCCGCCGACGGCGGTGTCCCTTTTCCGGCCAATTTCTTCACTGGTGCGGTGGCATTGATCCAGCGTGGTTCCTGTGCCTTCACCGACAAGATCAACAATGCTGCTGCCGCCGGTGCCGACATGGTGGTGATCTGGAACAACGTGACCGGCGGCCTGAGCATGGCCACACCGGGGCAGGCGAACATCCCCGCGTACAGCATCAACCTTGGGCCCGGACAGGCCATTGCTGATTTCATCGATGCCAACCCTGGTGCGGTCACCATGAACTTCAATGTGACGCCACTGCCTGGCGATGTCCTCGCTGACTTCAGTTTCCGAGGTCCCACACCGGCACCATTGCAGGATCTGCAAAAGCCGGACATCACCGCACCCGGCGTCAACATCTGGGCTGCGGTGGCCGATCCCACCAACTATGGTTTCCTCAGCGGCACCTCGATGTCCGGCCCGCATGTGGCTGGCGCGGCCACACTGATCCGCCAGGCGCACCCTGACTGGACGCCGATGGAAGTCAAGTCTGCCATCATGATGACCGCAGTCAAGAATGGCCTGAAGGACGATGCGGTGACACCATGGGATTGGGACGATGTCGGCAGTGGCCGGGTCGACCTGAGCAAGGCGGCGCTGGCCGGACTGGTCATGGATGAATCCATTGCCAACTTTCTCGATGCTGATCCAGCCGGCGGTGGAGATGTGAAGACGCTGAATTTGCCGGCCGTTAGGGACGTCTCCTGTCTTAGTGGTTGTAGCTGGACACGTAGCGTTCAGAGTGGCCAGGATTTCGCCACCAGTTGGAGTGTGAATGGAGCCGTGATCAGCGGTGGTGTCAGTATCAATGTGACACCCAGCAGCTTCAGTTTGTTGCCACGCAGCAGCGATGTGCTGTTTGTGGACGATGCCGAGGACGTGGATCCAGCCGTGGCCGTCAGTATCAAACAGCCATTGGAGATCACCGTAAGCGGCGTCAGCGCCGGCAGTGGTGTCACCTTTGGTACGGTGGACCTCGTCGAAACCGGAGACCTGACTCCCGCTGCGCACATCACCGTGGTGGTGCAGGATCAGTAGGTATCGGCTTCTGTAGAGATAAAAAAACGGCACCTCTGGTGCCGTTTTTTTTTGCCTTTTCTGCCATCAGCAAGCTTGCTTGACTGGCTGAAACATTAGCAATACGGCGTCAACTCTCCAGCAGCCGAGTTGCTTGTCCGCGGCGTAGCCAGAGTAGCCCGAAGCCTGCGAGCAGCAGTGCCAGCAGATAAATTCCCGGTGCGTGCATGGTAGGTACGGCAGTGGCTGCCGGACCGACGCTGAAGTTGGTTTCAAACAGCAAAATCCGCTCGTCGGAAGGGTCTACTGGAAATACTGTGTTCTCTGGCGTTATGAAGGTGCGCAAGATGTAATCACCTTGTTCGAACGATCCGAGTGCGATTGGTGTTGTCTCAAATATTGGTACCGGACAAATCAGAATATCCCATGGCAATCCGAGGTAAGACAATGTGACTTCAATGGTGTTGCCAGAGACGGTGGTTTGATGATTTATTGATTGGGGGTTTGGTACGATTTGGTCACAGGGTCCAGTCCTGTAGCCTATTTGAATCGGTGCGCCCGCAGTAAGCTTTGGCGGCAGCACAGGCGGGTCAATGGCCAGTGCCGCAGTTGCTGTGGCCAGCATGAGCATGGCAAGTATTGATTTCAGCATGTTTTTCCCTTCACATGTACATTCAATAGTAATCCTCTCAATAGCATCCAATCTTACTCCTGTCAACAATAATCGCTCTCCTCTCGCCCATTAGAGATTATGCGTCAGAGGTAGTCACTTGTTAGCAGCTGGTATGGACTTAGCAGCTGGTGTGTACAGCTGGATTGGGTATCGACACACAGGAGGACTGTTTCGAGCTCATGTGGGCAAAGCCAGAATGTAGGCTGGATAAGCGCCAGCGCATCCGGCAATTCTCCGCATCTGTCCATGCTGCCGGATGCGCTAACGCTTATCCGGCCTACTTGCTGCCTGAACACAGTTGTCATACTGGCGCAGGCCGGTATCCAGTTTATTGGATTAACGTGGTGCAACCATGTCACAACAGCCAATCGGAATAAGCCATCTGCCGGATGCGCTGCCGCTTATTCGCCCTACTTGCTGTAGCCCTAACGGACATACCCGCTGGCAATCCAGCGGGTAAAGCTTTGCTTACTGCGGCAAAGCCAGGTCCTTGAGCATGGCCTGCAAAAAGCGTGCTGCCTCGCCGCCGGTGCAGGCGCGGTGATCAAAGGTCAGCGACAGCGGGATGATGCGGTGTGCTTCAAATCCTCCCAGCACCGGCACGGCATCGTGACGCAGCTTGCCGGCGGCAACAATGCACACACAGGGTGGATTGATGATCGGCGTGGCGTAGCGGCCGGCGAACACGCCGAAGTTGGACAGCATGATGGTGTAGTCCTTCAGGTCTTCCGGCGGAATGCTGCGGTCGCGTACATTGTCGCGCAGGCGGTTGATGCCCTGACGCAGCTCGGCGGCAGTAGCCTTGTGCACTCCGCGCAGCGCCGGCACGAACAGGCCGTCGGGCGTGTCCACGGCAATGCCCACGTCCATGCCCTTGTGGATCATGCGCACGTTGTCCTTGCCGTTGTACCAGGCATTCAGCCCCGGTTCGGTCTGGGCACCGGCCCACAGCGCGCGCAGCAGGCGAATGGTGATGTCCTGACCCGGTTGCCAGGCATGAATGTCGGCGTCGTCCATCAGCGTGGTGGCGACCACCTGGGCATGCGATTCGGACATGATGCGCGCCATGGTTCGGCGGGTACCGCGGATCGGCTCCCATTCGCCCCTGGCCGGATGGTGCGATGTCTCAACCCCATACGGAGCAGGATCCTGGGACTGCACGCGCGCCTGATCCGGACTGGCGGTTGCGCCCAGCTGACCGGGTTCGCTGACTTTTGGTTCCGGTTCGTCTGCGCTGACTGGCGGCTGTTGTTCGGCTGCCAGCAGGTGAGGGTTTTCCGCCGCCGCCTTGATGTCTCTGGCGGTGACCACGCCATCGGCACCGCTGGGTTTGACCCGGCTGAGGTCAATTTTCAGCTTGCGTGCCAGCGCGCGCACGGCCGGGCTGACCTTGACGCCGCCGACGGTACTCAAGGCTTCCACCTGCACCCGGTCGGAGGTTTCCATGGCACCGACCACGGTGCCGGTGTCGGCGCGCTCGTCTTCAGCATCATCGGCTTGTGTCTGTGCTGCGTCGTCAGCCGCTGAGCTGCTTGCAGCAGCAGACTGCGTGCTGCTGTCGCTGCTCTGCTCGGCATCACTGGATGTTGTTACAGCGTGCTGCGGATCAGCGGCAGCTGCAGTATCGATGGCTTCAGTGTGGGTGGCTGCAGTTTCGGCAGCGACATCTTCGGCGGTTTCGCCTGCCTCCAGAAACCCGACCAGCGGCTTGCCGGTGTCGATGATGTCGCCGGGTTGGCCATACAGCTTGCCGATAACGGCGTTTTCCGGGCTGGGCACGTCGACCACGGCCTTGGCCGTTTCCATCGACACCATCGGCTGGTCAACCTTGACCTCATCGCCCTCGGCAACGTGCCACTCTACAATTTCGGCGTCCGGCAGGCCTTCACCCAGGTCCGGCAGATTAAAGATTTTCATGAGACCTCCAGAACTTCATTGACCGCATTGAGGATGCGTTGCACGCTGGGCATGTATTGCATTTCCATCTTGTACAGTGGCATCACTGTGTCGTAACCGGCGACGCGTTTGACCGGTGCGTGCAGATGCCAAAGCCCGGCATCGGCCAGTTGCGCGGCGATTTCCGCGCCCATACCGCCAGTGCGCGCGGCTTCGTGGACAATCACACAGCGGCCGGTTTTGGCCACCGATTCGATGATGGTTGCGGTGTCCAGCGGCTTGATCGTGGCCACATCAATGACCTCGGCGCTGATGCCCTGTTCGGCCAGTGCATCGGCCGCCTGCAACGTTTCCTTGACCATTGCGCCCCAGGTCACCAGGGTGATGTCGCTGCCGTCGCGCAGCACATAGCAGACATCCAGCGGCAGCTCCTCGCCGTCGTCGGGCACTTCTTCCTTGTACTGGCGATAGATGCGCTTGGGTTCCAGAAACACCACCGGATCGGGATCACGGATCGCCGCCAGCAGCAGCCCGTAGGCACGTAGCGGCGAGGACGGGATCACCACGCGCAGGCCCGGGATGTGGGCAAACAGCGTTTCCGTGCTTTCGGAATGGTGTTCCGGGGCATGGATGCCACCACCGAACGGTGCCCGCAGCACCATCGGGCAGTGCAGCCGGCCGCGGGTGCGGTGACGCATGCGCGCGGCATGGCAGACCATGTGGTCAATCATCGGATAGATGAAGCCCATGAACTGGGCTTCCGCCACCGGCTTCATGCCCTGCGCGGCCATGCCGATGGACATGCCGGCGATCATCACCTCGGCCAGTGGTGTGTCGATCACGCGCTGGTCGCCGAAGCGCTGCTGCAGGCCGTTGGTGGCGCGAAACACGCCGCCATTGATGCCGACATCCTCTCCCAGCACGACCACCGAGTCATCGTGCTCCAGTTCCCAGGCCAGCGCCTGGGTTACGGCTTCTACCAAAGTCAGATTGGCCATCAGTGGTGTCCCTCCGGTTGTGCCGGCAGCTCTTTCAGAGCCTGCTCCCGCTGTGCCTGCAGATCATGCGGCAATTCGGCAAACATGTAATCGAACATGCTCTCGTTGCCGGGATAGCCCAAAGCCAGGTACTCCTCCACTGCGGCATTGACCTGTTCCACGCAATCGGCTTCCAGCGCCTGCTGCTGCTCATCGTCCCAGACGCCGGAGCTTTCCAGCCAGCTGCGCAAGCGCAGCAGCGGTTCCCGCGCCCAGGCCTGATCGACTTCCTCGTTGTCGCGGTAGCGGCGGGCGTCGTCGGCGGTGGTGTGATCGCTGAGGCGGTAGGTGATCATTTCGATGACCGAGGCACCAAGACCGTTGCGGGCCCGATCCAGCGCCTTTTCCATGGCCCAGTGGCAGGCAACAATGTCGTTGCCGTCGACCTGAATGCTGGGCAGGCCGCCGGCAATGCCTTTCTGCGCCAGCGTCTGTGCGGTGTTCTGCTTGCTGCGTGGCACCGAGATCGCCCACTGGTTGTTCATGATGATCAGCACCAGCGGCAGTTTCCACGCGCTGGCGGCATTGATCGCCTCGAGAAAATCGCCTTTGGAGCTGCCGCCGTCGCCGACCACGCTCACTGCCACACGCTTTTCATTGCGCAGCTTGTAAGCCATGGCTGCGCCGGCCGCATGCAGGCACTGGGTGGCAATCGGCACGCACCAGGCAAAATCGTGCTGCGGGCCGGAAAAGTCGTTGCCACGCTCATCACCGCCCCAGTAGGCGAGAATCTCCGACATCTTCACACCGCGATACAGCTGCGCACCGTACTCGCGGTACATGGGGGCGAAGCAGTCTTCTTCGCGCATGGTGGCACCAATCGCCACCTGCGCGGCCTCATGCCCCAGACACGAGGCATAGGTGCCCAGCTTGCCGGTACGCTGCAGCGCAATCGCCTTCTTGTCGAAGGTGCGGGTCAGCGTCATCAGCTTGTAGTAGTCGACCAGTTTGTCAAATTCGCGGGCGATCGCCGGCTGGTTGTTGCCGACCAGATTGCCGGCGGGGTCGAGAAACTGGTAGTGGTTGATGTTGAAAGCGGCAACGTTGGATGACATGCCTGTCCTCTGCGGTTAGTGAAAAGAAACTGTGTCGACTGGCCCGGCAGCGGACCTCGTGCTGGCGGCTGGCTGGCACGGTCTGTGGACGCGCACCGCGCGCCTGCAACGGCCATGAATCAGCCGTCCATTATAACGGTTTTGAGTGAAGTTTTTGGCAATCCGCTGCCGCTGCCGCAGGGTCGCCGGCGGGCTGCTGTAGCCCGGCCTGCCGCCGTCGGGCTATCATACAGGGCTACTCTAATGGAACGCAGTCGCATGAACATCAGACCTCTCGAAGACGGTATTCACCGTGATCTGGGTGACCGCCTGACCTACGACGGATACCTGCGCCTGGATCGCATTCTCAATGCCCAGGAACCGCTCAGTGATCCACCCCACCATGATGAGATGCTGTTTCTGATCCAGCATCAGACCAGTGAGCTGTGGTTCAAGCTGATCATCCACGAGTTGACTGCAGCCATGCGCTTTCTCGCCGACGACAACACCGGCCCGGCGCTGAAGAACCTGGCGCGCGTCAAACACGTGCAGAAGCAGCTGTTCGAACAGTGGAGCGTGCTGTCCACGCTGACGCCGACCGAATACGTGCAGTTTCGCAACGTACTCGGCCAGGCTTCCGGTTTTCAGTCGGTGCAGTACCGGCTGGTCGAGTTTCTGCTTGGCAACAAGAACCGCGATCTGCTGGCCGTGTTCCGGCGCCATCCGCAGCAGCATGATCTGCTGCGCGATGCGCTGGAGGCACGCAGCCTGTACGACGAGTTTCTCGCTTTGCTGGAGCGGCGTGGGCATGCCATACCGGCATCGCAGTTGCAGCGTGATTTCAGCCAGCCCTACCAGGCCAGTGCCGAGGTGGTGCAGGCGCTGCACGCCATCTATGCCGAACCCGGCGAGCACTGGACCGAGTACGAACTGGCCGAGCGGCTGGTCGACGTCGAGGAATCGTTCCAGCTGTGGCGATTCCGGCACATGAAAACGGTGGAGCGCATCATCGGCTACAAGCATGGCACCGGCGGCTCGAGTGGCGTCGGCTTTCTCAAGCAGGCGCTGGATCTGACTTTCTTCCCGGAACTGTGGCAGGTGCGCACCGAGATCGGCGGTGAGCAGAGCTGTCCGTTTGGGCATGGATGAGCTGATTAAAACAGGTCAATCTGCAGTTACTAATACCTGCACAAGTATTGCCACATTCAGCTTGTCTCACGGCGTGTGTGGCAAGGCGTCGCTACGCAGCTGTAGCCAGGACTACTGCAAGCAGCGAGAACGCAGTCCACGCGCGCCGTGAGGCAAGCCCTCCGGGGGGCTATGGACGCATCCGCCTGCGGTGTTAAAGCGGCTCGACGTAGAATGACTATGCCTTCGCCACTTTGCCTGGCAGGCGAATCCGTCCATGGTCCTGAGTGAGGCGATACTTGTGCAGGTATTAGTAAAGGATTTACTGGATTTACAGGATTAAGAAAATGGAGGCTGTGGGCGGGTGAAAGTGATCGACGGATTGCTGCATGCTGCACGATGAAAACAATCACGCCTATTGCTTGTCTTGTATCGTTAGCTTAAGCAGGTGGTCGATCGTGTCCACAGCACTTTTGTAGCATTATTGACGCAACCAGCCCTTGGGATTGATCGCCTGTTCGCCCTGTCGCAGCTCGAAGTAGACGCCACTGCGCAGGTCAGCGCCGAAGTCGGACCCGGTCACGGCGATCTGCTGGCCTTGGTCCACCCAGTTGCCGACCTCATGCAGCAGTCTGGCATTGTTGCCGTAAAGGCTCATGTAGTCGTCACCGTGATCAAGAATCATCAGCCAGCCATAGCCGCGTAACCAGTCGGCAAACACCACCCTGCCACGCGCCACCGCCTGCACCGGCAGACCGGCTGCAGTGCTGATGAACACACCGGTGCTGCGCGTGCCAGCCTGGCGCTGATCGCCATAGGCCATGCTGATGCGTCGGGCCGCTGGCTCAATGGCTACCGGCCACGGCAACTGGCCGCGCAGGCTGTTGAATGCCACCGCCATGAGCTGCTCCGGGATGTCTGCAAACACATCGCGCAGACTGGCCAGCAATGCTTCCAGCTGCTGCTGGTTCTGTTGCAATTCGTGCATCTGCAGATCGATGTCATCGAGTTGATGGCGAATGGCATCGCGCAGACTGCGTCCGGTGGCCAGTTGCTGCTGCAGACCATCCAGCACCTGCTGCTGTTCCGCCGCCTGCGCCGACAGTGCCGTTTCCTGCTGCTGCATGCGCTGCCGGGTGTCCTGCAGGGTCTGATACTGGCGATCGATCGCGCTGATGATGTCGGCGCGCTGGTCCGCCAGATAACCATGGTAGGCCAGCAGGCGGCTGCTGCTGGCGGGATCCTGCTGATTGAGCAGCAGTTTCAGCCGTGAGTGATTGCCATTGACATAGGCATTGACCACCTGCTGTGCCAGTTGCTGGCGTTGCTGCTGCAATGCGTCCGACTGCTGCTGCGCTTGTGTCCGCAAGCCCTGCAGGCTCTGTTGCAGGCGCTGTTGCTCTGCCTCGATGCCCTGCAATGCCTTCTCGATCAGGCGAATGCTGGCGGCGTTGTCGGCCAGTTCTGTCTGCAGTTTCTCCAGGCTGGCGTTTTGTTCGACCCGGTTTGCCTGCAGGGTCTGCAACTGCGCCGTGATGGCTTGCAGCTGTTGCTCCAGCTGTTGCTCGTCTGCGCCGGTTTGCGACCACAGCGGCGGTGACATCAGCGATGCAGCAAGCCAGAACAGCATGGCGTTGGAGAGACCCCCGCTGTGGCGCATTACGGAATGCTGGCTTGTCTGACAGCCGATTCAGCTGCCGGACGCCGGGCGCTGGCAATCAGGCTGTGACCGGTCATGGCTGCAGGTTGCGACAGTCCCAGCAATGCCAGCATGGTGGGAGCCACGTCGCACAATGCACCATCGCGCAAGTGCAGCGACTGTGGTCCGACATAAACCAGCGGCACCGGATTGACGGTGTGCGAGGTGTAGGCCTGGTCGTCAACCGCAGATTGCATCTGTTCGATGTTGCCATGGTCGGCGGTAACCAGCAGCTGCCCGCCGCTTGCAGCGATTGCCTGCAGCACATCTCCGAGCAGCCGATCCACCGTGGCCACAGCCTGCAGCGCCGCCGTAAAATTGCCGGTGTGGCCAACCATGTCCGGGTTGGCGATGTTGCACACGATGACGTCGTAGTGGCCATCTTGAATGGCGGTGGTCAGTTCGCGGCCCACTTCCGCGGCACTCATTTCCGGCTGCAGGTCGTAGGTGCGCACCTTGGGTGATGGCACCAGAATGCGGTCCTCGCCGGCAAACGGCTGATCGCTGCCACCATTGAAAAAGAATGTAACGTGTGCGTATTTCTCGGTTTCGGCCAGGCGCAATTGGCGCAGGCCGGCCTTGGCGATGACCTCACCGAACAGATCCTGCAGCTGCTGCGGTGGAAACAGCACCAGTGCCGGCAGGTCCTCGCGATAGCTGGTGAAGGTGACCAGCCGGGTCAGTTGCGGCTGTGGCTGGCAGCAATGGCTGAAGCCCGGTTCGGCCAGCGCGCTGCTGAGTTGGCGCATGCGATCGCCGCGAAAATTGCAGCACAGCACCAGATCACCGTCGTGGACGCGACAGCCGTCAGCAATCAGCGTTGGGGTGATGAACTCATCGCTTTCATCGCAGGCATAGGCCTGTTCGATGGCCACGCTGCCACTGTCGCTGCGCCGCGCGGACTGCGCCATGACCATGGCCTGCCAGGCCTGTTCGGTACGTTCCCAGCGCTGGTCGCGATCCATGGCATAAAAGCGGCCGCTGACGCTGGCCAGCGTTGCGTGATCGAGTTGCGCCAGAGTCTGTTCGAGTTTGTGCATGGATGGCAGCGCCGAGCGGGGCGGGCAATCGCGGCCATCGGTGATGGCATGCACGGCGATCTGCTGCGCACCAAGCTGCTGCAGTTGCGGCAACAGCGCCAGCAGCTGGTCTTCGTGGCTGTGCACGCCGCCGGGCGACAACAGGCCGATCACATGCACGGTGCCCTGCTGGCTGCTGCAGTCGCTGATGGCCCGCTGCAGTTCGCGGTGGCGCAGCAACTCGCCATCGTGCAGAGCCTGGCTGATGCGTTGCAACTCCTGCATCACCACGCGCCCGGCACCGATGTTGAAGTGACCCACCTCGGAGTTGCCCATCTGACCGTCGGGCAGGCCGACCGCCGCACCGGAGGTGCGCAGCAGACTGTGCGGTGCGGTGGCCAGCAGGCGATCCCAGTTTGGCGTCTCGCCCTGACTGATGGCATTGTCAGTGGCAGCTTCGCGCCAGCCCCAGCCATCCAGAATCAGCAGTACCAGCGGGCCGTGTGCGGCAGCAGTAGGGAGCTCAGCAGACATGGTTGAATCCGGGTTGGGTCAGCGGCGGGCAAGTCATGACGTAATTATATACACTCAACAACATGAGTTCGATTCGACTGGACAAATGGCTGTGGGCGGCGCGGTTTTTCAAAACCCGCACGCTGGCAAAGCAGGCCATCGATGCCGGCCATGTGCGTGCCGAGGACGGCAGCCGGCTGAAGCCGGCCAGCACACTCGGGCTGGGACAAATCCTGCACATCAGCCGCGGTGAGCAGCGCATGGAAGTGGTGGTGGAACAGCTGTTTGATCGCCGCCAGAAAGCGGCGCTGGCGCAGCAGCTGTATCGCGAAACCGCCGACTCCATCACCCGTCGCGCGCTGCAGGCCAGGCAACAGGCCGAGCGGCCGCAGAAACGCCCGGACAAATACGCCAGACGCGAACTGGCCGCGATCAAGCGACGCGGGCAACTGCGCTAGCCTGCAACCACGCCTGGCGCTCCTGAGCGTTGTGTGTGCATGTGCCAGCAGTGGCAGCCAAACCCTGACGTCATTGCGGGATCGCCTCAGGCGATATCCGGAATCCATAAACACCGTCGAGGCATCTGACTGCCATGCTGCACCAGACAGGCTGAACTATGGATTCCGGCTCTACGCTGCGCTGCGGCCGGAATGACGGCGTTGTTTAGAAAGTGTGCCAGCAGTGGCCGCAAACCCTGCCGTCTTTGCAAAATCAGCAGTGATCTCCGCAATCCATCATCAGCCATGTTCAGCCCATAACTTTCCACGGCACTACGCACATGCTAATTGTCCTCCGTGGCAGGCGTCGCGGACCCGGGGTCGGCATTCGCACCAGCACGCACGCTATCTACGTTGCCCGGATGATAGCGTGACAGCGCATTGCGGTTGCTGCGACCGGAACCGGTTTTTTTGCCACACACGCTGCTCATCATCACGGTGGTCTGAAAACTGCTGTTGGGCATCAGCGTTTGGCTGCGGCCACACACCACCGTGCCATCCGGCAGCACGGTCTCACCGCGGATCTGGCCATTGGCTTCCTGCCACTGCTCGCTGCCGCCCGGGCCGGTGTAGTTGAGTGGTTCCAGGTATTCCGGTGCGGCGGTGGCCTTGCCGGGCAGGGCGTCGCGGGTCCAGTTGGACGGCAGGCTGTTGCTATCTGGCTGTCCAATGCGCTTTTGCGGACCTGTGCTGGCGGCCTCGATGAGCTGCTGACGCAGCTGTTGTACCGACAGTGCCGGTGCCGGGCTGGCTGCCGGGTTGCTTGTGTCAGTCGCCGGGTTCATTGCTGAATTGGCCGGCGCTTGTCCCGCTACCCTGGCGCTTTCGCGACTGGCTGAATCTGTGCTTGTGGTGCCGGGGTCCGCTTGCCTGTTGCTTTTGCGCACGATCTCGGCTGGAGCAGGTTCCGGTAGCGCAGCAGGCGCAGGCTGGCGCAGCTCAATGCGCAGCGGATTGGGCGTCAGGTCCGCTATAGGATCATGCCATGTGCGCTCATGCAGCACCACCACAATGCCCACATGCGCCAGCAGCGAGAACAGCACCGCCTGCGCCAGCCGCGGGCGCGGCACGCTGGTATCTGGCTGGATGGTGCTGCTGATGGCGGTCATATTCAGTACAGAGCAGATCGGTGTTGTGGCATTGTAAGCAAACAATCGTTAGCAATACCTTCATGCCGATCGAAGCAGGCTGCAAAGCGGCGCGCCATGGCTTGCTGCTGCTACAATAACGGGCTGTAAACAGCAACCATTCGAAGGAGCGCACGCCATGAGTTATCAGCACGTCACCATCCCGGAGCAGGGCGACAAGATTCGTATCGTCGACGGCAAGCTTAAGGTCAGCGACCAGCCCATTCTCGGCTATATCGAGGGTGATGGCATTGGCCCGGACATCACCACGGCCTGTCTGCGGGTGTGGGATGCTGCGGTGGCCAAGGTGTATGGCGACAAACGCAAGGTGCACTGGGCCGAGTTGTACCTGGGCGAAAAGGCAGCCGGAATCTATGCCGGCAACTATTTCCCCGATGAAACCATGGATGCGATCAAGGATCTGGTGGTGGCGATCAAGGGTCCGCTGACCACACCGATTGGCGGTGGATTTCGCTCACTCAACGTTTCGCTGCGGCAGACGCTGGATCTGTTCGCCTGCGTGCGTCCGGTGAAATACTATGCTGGCGTGCCATCGCCGATGAAAAAGCCCGAAGAGATCGATGCCGTGATCTTCCGCGAAAACACCGAGGACGTCTATGCCGGACTGGAATACCAGACCGGCACGCCGGAAAACCTGAAACTGGCAAAATTCCTGCGCGAGGAGCTGCATGCCGAATTTTTCGAGGGTGCCGGTCTCGGCGTCAAGCCGATCTCCGAATTCGGCAGCAAGCGACTGGTGCGCAAGGCGATTGAATACGCCATCGAAAAACAGCTGGGCAGCGTCACGCTGGTGCATAAAGGCAACATCATGAAGTACACCGAAGGTGCTTTTCGTGCCTGGGGCTATGAAGTGGCGGCGCAGGAATTCGGCGATGTCACCATCACCGAAGACGAGGTCTGGGAAAAGCACGACGGCAAGCCGCCGCAGGGCCGCATCGTGATCAAGGATCGCATTGCCGACATCATGTTCCAGCTGATGCAGCTGCGCCCGGCCGAGTTTGACGTGCTGGCGACCATGAACCTCAACGGCGATTACCTTTCCGATTCGCTGGCGGCCAGTGTCGGCGGCATCGGCATCGCTCCCGGTGCCAACATGTCGGACGAAGTGGCGGTGTTCGAGGCCACCCACGGTACCGCGCCGAAATACGCCAACCAGAACAAGGTCAACCCCAGTTCCCTGCTGTTTTCCGGCGTCATGATGTTTGATCACATCGGCTGGTTCGAAGTCGGCAAGGCGATCGAAAAAGCCTTTGAGTCGGTGGTTGGCAACAAGGTCGTGACCTATGACTTTGCCCGCCAGATCGACGGTGCCACCGAAGTCTCGACCTCCGGGTTTGCAGATCACCTGATCGAAGCCATCAACCGCCAGTGAGCATCGCCGCCGCTGGTGGACTGCTGACCCGGCAGCAGTCTGCCAGGCAACTGCAGGCGGCGCTGCGCTCGGCCTGGTCGGAAACCATGCCCGCCGCCAAACTGCAGGCGGTGCATGGGCTATGGCAGCAGCTGGATCATGCGGCCCTGCCGGCGCTGGCTGAGTTGCCGGCACCAGCATTGGGTCTGCAGCCGGGGCGACCGTCACAACCGCAACTGGTGCATCCGGCCAGCGTGCCGCGTCGTCGGCTTGGCAGCGTGGCGGGGCGGGTGGCGCTGCTGCATGCCATTGCTCACATAGAATTCAATGCCATCAATCTGGCGCTGGATGCCTGTCTGCGTTTTGCCGGCATGCCAGCTGCGTTTTATCTGGACTGGCTCAGCGTGGCTGCTGACGAGGCGCGGCATTTCCGCCTGCTACAGCAGCGCTTGCAGGATCTGGGTGCCGGGTATGGCGACCTGCCGGCCCACGATGGACTGTGGCAGATGGCGATCAAAACCGCCGACGATGTGCTGGCACGCATGGCGCTGGTGCCACGCGTGCTGGAAGCGCGCGGGCTGGATGTTACCCCGGGCATGATCGACAGGTTGCGCGCGGTCGGTGACGACGACAGCGTTGCCGTGTTGCAGGTCATTCTGGAAGAGGAAGTGCGGCATGTGGAAATCGGCACGCGCTGGTTTCGCCACTGCTGCGCGCGCCGTGGACTGGAGCCGGATACCACCTTCATCGAACTGCTGGATCGGCTGCATCCGGATGGCATCAAACCACCCATCAATGATGCCGCCCGCCGGCGTGCCGAGTTCAGCGCCAGCGAACTCCACATGCTGCACGCGCGCATCGCCCGCCAGGCCACTGGATAAGCCTTGCATAGCGATGCAGCAACACACCGATGCATTGATCCTGCAGGTGGTCGCGGCCGTTCCTGCCGGGCGGGTTGCCAGTTATGGGCAGATTGCCCGGCTGGCCGGACTCGGCCGTGCCGCCCGCCGTGTTGCTGCCGCACTGCGCCGCGCCAACTCGCAGCCACCGCCGCCATGGCACCGTGTGCTGCGCAGCGATGGCAGGTTGGGGCTGCCGGTTGGCAGTGCCGGTTGGCACGAGCAGATCCAGCGCCTGCGCAGCGAAGGGGTTGCGGTGATTGACGGTCGCGTCGATCTGCGCCAGTACCTGTGGAGCGGGGGCGATGGAGACCAGTCCGATCGCGATGACCTGGACAGCCTGCTTTGGCGGCTTCAGGAGTGAGTGGGTGGCTGCTGTGGATTTGTGCAGCCATGCTGTTCCTGATCCGGGTATTCAGGTAAGAAGACTCACGGTAGTGACTGGAGCAGTGGTCATAATGCGTGCCCGTGTAGCTTGGAAGTTCAATTGTATCGCTGCGCGATGATGCGACTGTCTGGACCCTGGCCTGCGCCGGGGTGAAGGCTTCGTTCAAATCATCAGCAGTGTCCGCCAGACCGGCGCAGGTCGGGGTGACGATTTCCTCCAGGTAACCATCAACGCTCGTCATACCGGCGCAGGTAGGAGTGACGGCCTTGCTCTAGGGATCAGCAACGCCCGTCAGCGCAGGCGGGTCTGACGGCTCACACCGTCAGGCACGTTGGCTATCGCAAACCCTGTCCAAGCCGCAGCAATGACTCGGCCAGGCCGTCCAGCTGACGGCGTGCCTGGGCGTCTGCGGTGCGGGCCTGCTGTGTCAGCATCGCGGCCTGGTCTCGCAGTTCTGCGACCACGACGGTGGTGTCCATGCCGGTCTTCATGGCCGCCTCGGTCTGCTCCAGCGTCGCAGTGATGGCAGCGATGTCCTGCGCCGGCAGCGCTTTACTGCGTTGCAACTGGTCCAGCCGCGCGCGGGCAATCACCGGCTGGTTCTGCCAGCGCACCGGGAACTGTTGCTGGGGATTGAACACATCGCCGCCGATGGTGGCGCTGGCGGCGTGCAGTTCGGCCTCGCTGAGGTGTTCACTGGGCAGCAGGCTGAACACGTCCAGGCCGCGCGCGATCTCGGTGCCGTAAACGTGGCCGTCGTACCAGTACACCGACCAGTAACCGCCCATGACCATGTCCTCGGCATCGACCGGGCCACGATCAAAATAGGCGATCTCCGCCGGATTGCGCGAATCGGTGAAATCCATCACCGACACGCCGCCCTGATACCAGGCCTGCACGAACAGGTCGCGGCCGGGTACCGGCACGATGGAGCCGTTGTGCGCGACACAGTTTTCCTGTTCGCTCTGCGGTGCCGGCATTTTGTAGTAGCCGCCAAACTGCAGTTGGCCATCGACAATGTCGAAGATGGCGTTGGCACCCCAGGTCAGCGGATCCGAGGCCAGGCAGCGTGGTCGCCCGCCACCGCCCCATTCGTCGGTGAACAGCACCTTGCTGCCATCGTTGTTGAAGGTGGCCGAATGCCAGTAGGCAAAGTTCGGATCAGACACTTCATGCAGTCGCTTTGGCTGCAGCGGATTGGATATGTCGAACAGAATGCCGTTGCCGGAGCAGGCACCCGCGGCCAGATTCAGGCTGGGAAACACGGTGATGTCGTGGCAGTGGTTGGTCTGGTTGGTTTCCTGGGTGTCGTCGCCATGATCGCCGCCCTGCCAGAGTCCGGCGATGACGCCGGATTCGGCATCGGCAAACACGGTCGGTGAGTCGACAATGCGGGCATCCTGCGGTCGCTGTACCGGAATTTCGATGACATCGATGCGAAACAGCGCGGTGCGTTCATCACCGTAGCGGGTGTCGTCAAGACAGCCGGGCAGCTCTTCCTCGTCACGCACGCCGCGCAGGCCGGAGTTGTAGACGACGATGCGCTGGTCGTCGCTGCTCACCACCGAATGCGTATGCGAACCACGGCAGGTCTGCACCGAGCCCACCTGGCGGGGCAGGCGCAGATCGCTGATATCAAAAATGCGCAGACCAAGAAAGCGCTCTTCATCGACCGTGCCGACGGTGCCGGACAGCCCGCAATCGATGCGCGCGTTGGTCGATTCCACCGACATGATCAGTAGATCACCGACGATGGAGACATCGCCCTGGCCGCCGGGGCAGACCACCGAGCTGATCAGCGCCGGTTGGCTGCGTGTGCTGATGTCATAGATGTTGAAGCCGTGATAGCTGCCGGTAATCAGCATGTCGCCAGCAAAGGCCATGTCTGTGTTGGCAAAGCTCAGTGGCGGGCTGCGTCGATCTTCTTCATCGTCTTCGGCTGCTGCGCTGTCCTCTTCGCCATCTTTTTCCGCATCGGTGTCAGCGGCGGCATCCGCTGCCGCCTCGGCCTGTTCGGGCGCGTCACGCGGATCATCGGTGGTGGCGTCGCCGTTGTTATCGCGGTGGGCATCGGCCGGGTCGTCCTGCAGTCGCTGCAGCGGCAGCCCGGCCGGGTTGTCGGGATCAAAAAAGCCTGGCGGTTTCGGCAGCGCCACCAGCAGTGCCATGTTGTGCGCGGCCTGTCCGGCGTCGTGCAGACCCGCAGCCAGACCCACGCGTGGATCCGGTGAGTAGCCGGCCAGCATCTCGGTCATACGCTCGATTTCGGCACTCTGGTCGCTGGTGATGTCGGTGGTGAATTCAAACAGTACCGGCTCGTAGGCCGCACCCTGGACTTCCAATAGCTCCTCGACCATGGTCAGGGCACCCTTGTGATGCTCGATCATCAGGCTGAGAAACAGCTGGTCAAAGTCCTCGCCCTTGCTGTCGGCCAGAGTGGCCATGTCTTCCGGGCTGGCCATGCCGGCCATCTTGTGGCTGGTGTGCATGGCCTCGTGCGCGGTAGGATCCGGTACCTGTTCACCGCGCTCGGCCAGCCAGGTCTGCATGAACTCGATCTCGTCGGCCTGGGATTTTTCGATGCGCTCAGCCACATCCAGCAACTCATTGCGGCTGGTGCGTTCGGCGACCAGCCGCGACATCACCAGCGCCTGATGATGGTGCGGGATCATGTCCTGCATAAAGCGCACATCGGCTCCGGTGTAGCGCACTGCAGCAAGCTGCGTTGCCTGCTCGGCAGTGAGCGCCTGGCCCGGTTCGCCTGGTGCGCCCGGGTTGATGATCGGAGCCTGGGCGGAGACAAGCCCGGCGCAGCCGATTAGAACGATGAACAGCGCCAGTGCGGGCAGATTGCTGGGACGAAGCGTATTGCGGTTGATGAACATGCGGATTCCTGGTCTGGTGACAACAAAGCCTGCTCGCGGCCAGGGCGGGACGAGGCGTAGTAAGCAACTCGATAATCTAGCACAATCCATACCCCTGTGGCGCGACCTGGCAGCCTGCTTATCCTGTGGATTTGCGCTCTGTCTTTAATTTGTCCTGATGTTGCTGGTGCTTCGGTGTGAGAACACGCTGTCTGCAGGAGTTCTCGCACGGGTGCCTGGAATCGAGACGGTGTCGTCGCTGTGGTTGATGGATTCCGGATATCGCCTGTGGCGATTCCGGAATGACGGCAGGGATTGGCGTGACAGTAGCTTGGAGTGTTTCCGGAATGACGGCAGGGTTTGGCGTGACAGTAGCTTGGAGTGTTTCCGGAATGATGGCAGGATTTGGGACATCAGCAACTTTGAGTGTTTCCGAATCATGACGGCAGGGTATGGGGCTGCCGCTGGCCTTGTCCTTCAGGTGTTTTTGGAATGCAAAACAAAGCCGTCATTCCGGCCGCAGCGCAGCGGAGAGCCGGAAACCATCGTGCTGTCCGATTGATGTCTGAGCACAGCTGAGTTCGTCGGCGCTATTGGTGGATTCCGGATATCGCCTGTGGCGATTCCGGAATGACGGCAGGGTTTGGCGTGACAGTAGCTTGGAGTGTTTCCGGAATGATCGCAGGATTTGGGACATCAGCAACTTTGAGTGTTTCCGAATCATGACGGCAGGGTATGGGGCTGCTGGTGGTCTTTGTCCTTCAGGTGTTTTTGGAATGCAAAACAAAGCCGTCATTCCGGCCGCAGCGCAGCGGAGAGCCGGAATCCATCGTTCCGGATGGTATGTGGTGCGTTCATTCCCATGCTCCGGCGTGGAAACTTCAGGTTTAAGGGAGTCTGGGCTGTTGGGTCGCTGTGCGACATTGAATGGCGTGTACGGCGACTGCAACGTTGTCTGCGCCGACCGATGCTGAGGGTTGCTGATCGAGTCGATCAAGGTCAGAGACAGTGCGAGCCATATGCAGAGCGCGTGAAAGATGAGGGACTTCAGTAAAAAGCCCGATAAATCAGGCTGTCTTCCACACCGAGTGCAGCGCGCGGAGGGATCTCGTCTGACAAAACTTTGCAATGTCGGTAGAGTGCCATCGGATCTGCTGGCAAAACCTGAGTCCTATAGCGACAGACCAACGCATCGCAATAACAGGCCATGCGGACGGGGATCAGTCTGCCATCAGGTCATGCTCCTGTAGCTGCTGGGTCACGGTGTTTATGCCGCGCTTGGTCCAGTCGCCGGTCTGCGTGAGCCGGGCCACCCATACCGCCAGTTTTCTGAACACGCGGTTGCCCGGCACGACCACTTTGAACAGCTCCGGCAGCATCTTGTTGATGCGCTTTTTTGCCAGCTTCTGCAACAACCGGAGCCTGGCCGGGCTGATGCGTGGCCACGCCGGCACGGCCACTGCTTCGCGTGCGGTGCCATACAGCGGAATCACCGGACACAGACCATTGGTGCTGCTGTGTGCCTGCCGCTGGGCTGGCGTCCATTGGCCGATCAGAGGGTTGTCCTGCGGCAGGGAAAAATGCTCGCGCAGAAATTCCTGACAGTTGGCGCGACCGAGCATGAAATCGTGATAACGAAAGCCGCGCTCCAGAAAGCCGGAGAAACCGCCGAGCAGGCCGGAGGCAATCTGCAGCTCGCCGGGGCTGGTGCCGGGTCGGCTGGGAGCGATGATTCTGCGACTGGCAGAAATGTGGTTGGCGGCAGTGGCCAGTTCGGCCGGCTTGAACCGGCCCTGATTTTTCATTGCGCCAATCAGCCTCAAGAGCAGGTCGAGCATGGACTCGGGTTCCGTGTAGTCGTCATTGGCAAAATTTCGGGTATCGGGAAACGGATCAATCGCCAGCATAAAGCGCGTGGTTTTTGACTCGGTCAGGGTTTCCGGCTGGTCGGCGTTGAGTCTTGACCGCGCCAGCTCATAGGGCTCATTGTCGAACACGCCGCCATCCACACTGATGAAGTGATAATCGGCCGGTGCCGGCCCTCCCCAGGCGGCGGCGATGCGGGGCTCGATCACACACAGGCATTCACCAGTGTCCAGTTTGCCCGGGCCTTCGGTACGGAAGCTGCGCTGATCGTAAAAATTTCCAGGCTGGCGGATTTTTCGTGGTGCCAGGCCCAGTGGAAACGCCCCGGTCGCCAGCGCTGCCTGTCGCAGCAGTGACCAGCCTGCATGCTGGCCCTGCCAGTCCAGGGCATGGGTGCCGGCCTGTGCAGTCGGGTGGAAGCTGAAATGCAGGTAATCGCGGTGCTGGCGCATGCCGTGACCGGGTCGCTCGGCGGCAGGCTGGCTGTTGTCTTCTGTAACAAACGGGATGTTGTAGGGTACACCGCGCAGATTGGCCAGCGTCAGCAGCACCTCCAGCTGGTCATCGGCCCAGGGTTTACGCTGTGCCAGCCGGTCGGTTTGCAGGGCCTTTTCGGCGATCACATCGAGTATGCTGGAATCCAGCAGCGACAGCAGCGGTTCATTTTTCTGCAGATCGCTGAGTCCCAGCAGCGGTTCGATGTCGATGTCATTGACCCAGCTCTGAAACAGCACGTTGTCGCTGACATCGAGTCCCGGATCGTCATTGCCAATGGGCTGGTGCGGTCGGCCGGCGAGGATGGTTGTGGTGATTGCTGCGGTCATGCCGCCAGCCGAGGCGCCGGTGAGCAGTTTCAGGTTGATCTGGTGCGGTGGTGCCGTGGGATCGTCGTTGTCGCGTGCCTGCTGCCACTGGTCCAGTGCCTGGATCAGAAAATCCACCACCCCGGCGGTGTAGGCACCGGCCGAGACAGCACCCGCCATGACCAGAGCGATGTCGCATTGGTTTTGCATGAGCCTGTTTCCCGCTTTGTCATTGAGTAAAGCATACAGGCAGACAGTTATGAATTTGTGAATCTGCAGCTGCCATGAACAGGACTACAGGTGCCGGAACACCGCAGGTTCTGCAGCAGCGACCGCTCAGTTGCTGGCGCTGACCAGTTCGCGGCCGATCAGCATGCGGCGGATTTCGTTGGTGCCGGCACCGATTTCATACAGTTTGGCGTCGCGCAGCAGGCGGCCGGTGCGGTATTCGTTGATGTAGCCGTTGCCGCCCAGTGACTGGATCGCTTCCAGTGCCACCTGCACGGCGTTGCTGGAGGAATGCAGCAGGCAGGAGGCGGGATCGATGCGTGAGGTGCGACCGGCGTCGTAGTCTTCGGCAACGCGGTAGACAAAGGCCCGCGACGACTGCAGTGCGGTGTACATGTCGGCCAGTTTGGCCTGCATGATGCCGAACTCACCGATGGCCCGACCAAACTGCCGCCGTTCTCGCAGGTACGGCACGGTGTCATCCAGTGCAGCCTGCATCAGCCCCAGCGGGCCGCCGGAAAGCACCAGGCGTTCGGTGTTGAGACCGCTCATCAGTACTCTGACGCCCTGATTGACCTCGCCCAGCACCTGGCTGGTGGGGATGGCGCAGTTGTCAAACACCAGTTCGCAGGTGTTGGAGCCGCGCATGCCCAGCTTGTCCAGTTTCTGTGCCTTGCTGAAACCGGGCATGCCATCTTCAATGAGAAATGCGGTCATGCACTGCGAACCGGCTGCCTTGTCGGCGGTACGCATGTAGACGATGATCACACCCGCCTCGGGGCCGTTGGTGATCCACATCTTGCTGCCATTGGCGACCCAGACGTCGCCGTCCAATCTGGCCGTGCAGCTCATGGAGCCGACCACGTCCGAGCCGGCACCCGGTTCGGACATTGCCAGTGCGCCGACCATGTCGCCGGCACACAGGGCCGGAAGATATTTTTGTTTCTGCTCTGGCGTGCCGTTCTTGTTCAGGTTGTCCAGGCACAGATTGCTGCAGGCACCGTAGGACAGACCCACTGACCCGGATGCCCGCGAGATCTCCTCCATTGCCACGACGTGGGCCAGATAACCCATGGCGCTGCCGCCGTAGCTGTCGTCCACGGTGAGTCCGAGCAGGCCCAGTTCGCCCAGCTTGGGCCACAGGCCCTGGGGAAAGACATTGTTGCGATCAATCTCCTCGGCGATCGGCGCGATCTCTTCGGCAGCGAAACGGCGCACCGTTTCGCGCAGCAGCTCCAGCTCTTCACTCAGGGGAAAGGCGCAATCCATCACCATGGCATCAGTTGCCGTTGCGCTCACGACCAGGGAAGCGATGACCGCGTCCCATGTGTGGCAGTTTCAGCTTGCCGATGGCCTCGATGCGCTGCTCGGCCAGACGGTCGGCAGCCTGGCTGGTGGTGATGCCCTCGTCCTCGGCGATCTGGAAAATCCGCCCGACGTTGTAGTAGATGGTGCGCGTCATGCGCATGGCGCGCTCGCGGTTGTAGCCTTCAAACTCGATAGAGACGTTCATCAGGCCGCCGGCGTTGACCGCATAATCCGGCGCGTACAGGATGCCGCGACGATCCACCTCATCACCGATGGCATCGGTGGCAAGCTGGTTGTTGGCGGCGCCGCAGATGATCTTGAACTTGAACCGGGGCAGGGTTTTCTCGTTGACGATGGCACCCAGCGCGGTGGGCGAGAACACATCGGCGTCGACATCGTAGATGTCATCCACGCCAACCGCCTCACAGCCCAGCTCGACGCACTGCTGCACGGCCTCATCATTGATGTCGGTGACAAACACCTTGGCGTTTTCGGCACGCAGCAGTTTGACCAGCTCAAAGCCAACGTGGCCGCAGCCCTGTACCGCATAGCTGTGCTTGCCGATCTCATCGTGACCGTAGCGTTTCTGCAGGCTGGCACGAATGCCCTGCAGGGTACCAAACGCGGTGAACGGAGACGGATCGCCGCTGCCGCCGTGCATCTGGTGTACACCGACGCAGTTGTTGGTTTCCTGAAACACGAATTCCATGTCGTTGACATCGATGCCGACGTCCTCGGCGGTGATGTAACGGCCATTGAGCGATTCCACGAAACGGCCCAGCGCGCGGAACAGCGCTTCTGATTTGTCCTTGCGCGGATCGCCGATGATCACCGACTTGCCGCCACCCAGGTTGAGACCGGCCACGGCCGCCTTGTAGGTCATGCCACGCGACAGTCGCAGCACGTCGTTGAGTGCATCCTGTTCGGTTTCATAGGGCCACATGCGCAGGCCGCCCAGAGCCGGGCCGAGGGTGGTGTTGTGGATGGCGATGATGGCCTTGAGGCCAGCGTCCTTGTTGTGGCAGAACACCACTTGCTCATGCTCAGTCTGATGAATGTCAGCAAACAAGTGCATAGAATAACTCTCCAGTTGGTGATGGCTCCGCCACAGGCGATGACCCGAGCCGGGTCAGTATGCTGGCAGGTTTCGTCGACAACATCAGATGGCGAATGAAACCGTGTGGGTGCGAAGCGAGTCGTGAATCCCGATGACTGTTGTATGAGATAAAGTGCAGGATTCTGTCACACAGATGCGGGTTGCAGCATCTGTCTGGCAGACCTTGGCTGGACGATCAGGCGAGCTTGGCCACCTGCAGCAATATCGTTGCCGTATTATACGCAAGATGGGGGAGACGTGCTGATCATCTCCCGACTTCGGCTTGCGCAGCAGCACCGCCAGCGCCAGTGGCGCCGGCAGTGCAGGGCGAGATCAGATGAAGCGCAGACGAACGCCGGCTTCACCGGCAGCGCCGTGACGACGGCGACGACGGCGGTTGCGGCGCTGCTGGTCATCGGCCAGCACGCCCATGCTGGTGCGGTTTCCCGCGTGCATGTTGTTGATTATGTGGTTTTTCATGGTTTTCATTGCAGTTCCCTTCCAGGGTCATCAATACAGTTGTCAAAAAGGTCTTAGTGAGCAAGCCAGGTAGGCTGACTTGCATCTGAGACCATAATAGGTCAATAATGTTGCATCATTATGGCAGCTTTTGAAGAAAAATCAACATGGTTGACCTAAAAAGACGACAGCAATTGAATGAGGCGCTGGAGCTGATGCACTTCGGTTTCCGCAAGATGATCGAGAAACCGGATCAATTGCTGGCCAAACGCGGCATGGGTCGCATGCATCACCGCCTGCTTTACTTCATCGGCCGCAACGAGGGCTTGTCGGTGAGTGAGCTCAACGAGGTTTTGCAGATCAGCAAGCAGGCGCTGCATCGCCCGCTGCAGCAGCTGATCGCCCGTGAGCTGGTCAGCTCGACCGCTGACGAAACAGATGGTCGCATCCGCCGACTGCACCTGACCCGCAAGGGGCGGGCACTGGAAACCCGGCTGTCACGCATGCAACGCAACCAGTTCCGCCGCGTGTTTGCCCAGGTCAGCAAACGCGAGGAACGGGCCTGGCGCGAGGTGATGCGACTGCTGGGGCAGTCGGATCGCTTGCCATGACAAGCGATCCGGAAAGCTGTTCAGTCTTCAAATGAGTTGGCAAAGAAGCTGGTTTCGTCGTCGTAGATGCGGACGGTCGTGGTCGCATTGGGGCCCGGTTGCGCCATACCACTGACTGGTATCAGTTCCAGGCGGAATGTTTCCGGAATTTCCACCTCGTTGTCGTCAATGGTGGCGAGTAACAATACTTTTGGTTCGCCATCTCCATTGTCCCAACTCAGCTGCTGATTCGACGGCAGCAAGAAATCAAGCCCCGACGTTGCGGACAGCTCGGCACTGGTTGCGCTGAACACCACTGCGCCCTCACTGGTGCCTGATCTGAATACCGGAACCTCAACGATGCCTTGATCCTCCAGGACTTCAATCAAGCCGGAGTTGAAATCAACCAGTCTCGGTGGCGCAGCGGTAAAGTTGACCTCAACCGGGCTGTCTGTCAATTCTGTTTGACCGATTCTGGCTGACACCAAGCTGGAACCCGCGCTTGTACTAACGAGGTTGACGGAGCAGATGCCTCCTGATGTCGTGCAGGTACCGGAAGTCAAGATGGCTGTCCCTGATTCGATGGAAAAGTTGACCACCGCGCCACTCACCGCTGCGCCATTAAGGGCTACAACATTGGCCGTCACAGTGTTCAGGTCAAATCCATCTGCCTGAGCATTGTCAGACTCAACCAGCAATAAGCTGTTGTTGAAATTGATGCCGCCAGGGTTGATGTTAAACAGCAGACTGTCCAGATTGTTGGCTGTGCTTTCTTCACTGACTGAAGTTATCACTGTGGCGCTGAACAACGCGCTGAACTCTGGTGCAATCGCCCTGAATTGAAGAATAGAACTTGCTGTCGCGTTTTCGTTGATGTCGCCAAACTGGCACTCCAACACGTTGGTGAGGACCACTTCACACTGAGCTTGCGGAGCCACGAATTCCACCGCGCCAGGAATGCTCATGTTGATCATGGATTCGGGTGCGCAGTCCCGTCCATCATTGAGTATGTTGGCGGCGATGAATATGTCGTCGCCAACAAACGGCTCTTCGGAACCCAGTGTATCAAGGTCTATGGAGAGATCAGGCAATAGCGGGATGCCGCTGCTGTCGACTGCACCATCGAAGCATTCGGTGCCGAACACTGGAGTTGGCGAAAGACCCGCCATTAAAAGGTCATGGTCTGACGACATGCCAAGACTCTCATCTGCGATCAGTCCTTCCAGATCTCTGGTATCCTGACTTCGATTGGTTGGTGCTTCGTCTACGGTAACTGCAGCGGGCCCAAGCTGCGTGAAGGCGAGCGACAGAATGATCGCCTGCTTCGAAAAGTGTTGTTTTGACATGTCAGTTCCCTGTAATTTCAGTCCAGCTGCCGCAGCAGACTGCGTCAGTCATTGATTTGACCATAACCCTTGGAGCAACTTACATCCCTGTCTGAGTGCGCCAACCTGCCGCTATACCTGCGGCTTGCTAGCGGCCAGCTTAGCAGATTTCAGCGCTTCGTCAAATCAATGCCTTCATCAATCCACCCAAACAGCCGCCGATTCAACGGATCCTCCACATAGCGTGCATACGCGACCGAGATGACCACCAGCAGCGCAGCCACCAGCAAATAGGCAGGCAGCAAGCCGCTGCTGCCGGCCACGGCATCGCGAAAGCCAATCCAGTAAAGGGAGCTCAGGGCAATCGTGTGCAGCAGATACAAGGAGTAGGTGGCCGCGCCCAGTGTGCTGGCCAAACGTGGCATGAAACAACGACCAGACTGCTGCAGCCCGATACAGGCCGCCACCAGCAGCACTGCTCCTGGCGCATAGATGGCCACCCGCTGCGGTGTGAAATAACCGGAAATCAGGCGTCCGTCAAACAGCTCGGCATTCAGCCAGCCGCCGAGCACGATGAGCATGCCGCCGGTTAACATCACCAGACCCGGCCGGGGCAGCTTGTGCCGGGTCAGCAACCGTGCCAGCAGACAGCCGCCTATGAACTCCAGTTGATACGGTGACAGCCACAACCGCCACCACCACGACGCAGAGGTCAGCTTGTCTGGCGCATAGACATCCAGCACCGCGATGGCATAGACATTGCCCAGCACAACCAGCAGCGCTGCCAACAGCAGCGGCCTGATGCCAGCACCGCCTCGTCGCAGCCAGACCCAGCATGCTATGAGCAGATAAAACACCAGCACATGCGTCAGTGCCCAGGTCACGGGAATGGCCAGTGTGTCGATGTCCTGCGGCCACAGCCAGATACTGCGTAGCCAGTCCTTGCGGGTCAGCAGATAGGGTGCCCAAACCCATAGCTGTATCGCGGCAAGGCCGAGAAAAAGCCAATAGTGGATGTAAATCCGCGCCAGGCGGCGGGCGATAAAGCGCAGCGCTGCGCGCACACCCGATTCATGCTGAGTAACCGTCCAGATGACGGTGCCGCTGATGACAAAAAACACATCCGGTCCGGCATTGGCAAGATACCAGACCGCCTTCAGCCAGCCACCTTCGGCACCGCCAGCGACCCAGACATGCGGTGCCATGTGCCCCAGTAAAATGGCAGTGGCGGCAGCAAAGCGCAGCCATTCGATGTTGCCAAAAAGCGCAGCGGTGTCACTGAAGCGACTGCCGGCACGCTGCAGCGGTGCCGTCGCAGCTGCACTTGACCAGTTCATGGTGCGGCCTTGCGCCACGCCACGGCGTGGTCATCGATCTTTTGCAGCGGTATGCTGATACTGTGCTGCTGACGGAAAGCATCCACGGCCTGACGACAAGGAGGCAGTATGCCGTAGTCATCAATGATTACCCAGCCACCTGGTTGCAGCTTGTCATACAGTGCCTGCAACACGGCATTGGTGGAGCTGTACAGATCGGCATCAATGCGCAACAGCGCCAATTGTCCAATCCCGGCATCTGGCAGCGACTGTTCAAACCAGCCGGGCAGCAAGCGGATCTGCTCATCCAGCAGGCCATAACGGCGCATGATGTCGGTCACCGTGGCCTGATCGACACTCAGTACCGGCAACACACTGGCATCCAGTGGATAGGCCAGATCCATGGCATGGCTGGAGGTGGGCACGCCGGCAAAGGAATCCGCCGCCCACACCACACGGTCGTGGATGTCGTGAGCTGCCAGCACGGCGCGCATGAGCAGGCAGCAACCGCCACGCCAGACGCCGGCTTCCAGCAGGTCGCCGGGAATGCCCTCACTGAGAATCTGCTCGACGCAGTGCTGCAGATGATCCAGTCGTCGCCGGCCAACCATGCTGTGGGCGTATTCGGTGTAATTGCGCAGATCCGGCTGGTCGCGACGCACATGACCCGGAGCCAGACGCAGATGGATGGTTTCGCCATACTGTTTTGCCCGCGCCACGGCGTCGCGCAGGCTGGCATCCGTGCGCGCCTGCCAGAACAGATCCAGCTGCACCGGCTGCTGGTGTGCGGCACACAACACGGTGTACAGCAGTTGAGCTTCCAACTCCGGATACAGCTCATTGAGGATGGCGCTTTTGATCAGTTCAAGATAGCGTTGCTGAATTGTCATCATGGCATCAGTCCCATCGACACAGTGCGTCCGCCCAGTCTGGCAGACGCTGGCTCAACATGTGCTGCTCGCGCACCCAGCGCTGCAATTGCCGGGCGTTCGCCAGGCGCAGCCCGGCATCGTCCACACAGCGCATGATTGCGGCAGTCCACGCGCTGCTGTGATTGTCCACGCACAGTGCCGGTGTCCCGGCGTAGGCACCGACACGACTGGCGATCACCGGTACACCCAGCGCCGCATATTCCAGAATTTTCAGCATGCTCTTGCAGCGATTGAAGGGATTGTCCTGCAATGGTGCCACCGCCACATCCAGCTGCAGATCGAACAGGCGCTGCGGGTAGTGCGCGAAGCTCACCGCAGGATGGTGTTCCGCCAGCAGGTCACGCAGCGGTGCCGGGCAGTGTCCGAGCAGAACCCAGTCCACCTGGGCTGCCGTGGCGCGCATGACGGGTTCCAGAATGGCCAGGTCCGCATCGTGCTGGGCACCACCGGCCCAGCCGATGCGAAGTTTGCGGTTCGCGGCTTTGGCGTTGACGCTGCGCGCTGTCGAAGTGTGTTTTGCTGCAGCGGTTTGCAGTAATTTCCACGGCTGGTCCGGCAATGCATTGGGGATCACGCGCAGATCAGGGTGCAGATCTGCATAGGCCCGTGCCAGCCCGTCACTGGTGACGATGACACGATCAGCCAGCTTGGCGGCGCTGGCCAGGCGGGCGTCAATGTCGGCGGGTATGTGCCTGACATAAGGGTTGTAATCCGGCAACGCGGTGAGTAGATCGTCGATCAGCAGCACGATCCTCAGCGGCAGGCTGTTGCGGGCGAGCTGCATCTGCTGCAGGGCATGATCGTCCAGCCAATGCAGACACAGCAACACATCGGTCTGCAGCAAACCCAGGGCAAAGGCATCCGGTGCAGCCCGCTGGTCGAGACGGTGACAATGGTGCTGATCGATCAATTCCTGTGCCTGCAGCGCCTGCAGGGGCTGCAGCACCCGATACTGTGCCGCCGCCCAGCCGTTGCTCACCACGCTGCTCAGCACGGGCAGCTTGCCTGGATGACGAAAGCGTCTGCTGGGACGATCAGCATCCGTAAGCCGCTGGTGGCTGGAGCCGGCGATCTCGACATGCCAGCGCCAGGGATCCTGCAGGTAGCGCGGTGGCGATATTGGCGCAGATTGGCCGTGCTTGTCCTGCAGCGCTTCCGCGCGGCTTTCGCTGTGCAGGGTCACAGTGCCAACGGCCAGCGCATTGCAGTCTATCGGGTAAGCGGCAAGCCGGGTACTGACCACCAGGCGTGGCCATTGCTGCAGCAGTCGCTGGCTGTGTCTGTTGTTGTCGTCGCGCAGCTCTTTATGGCGGAAATGCCTACAGTTCAGCAGCACGCAATCGGCCAGCACATCGGCATGTCGGCTGACGGCACGCTCAAACGCCAGTGCATGCAGGCCAGTTTCGGCGGCAACTGCTGTCAGACTGCGATACAAACCGGTACTGCAGGCGCTGTAGGCCAGTGGCAGCGATGCTCCCGAGCGCAGCCGCAAACGCGGAGCTGTGGCCGTGGCCTGATGCTGTTCGGCACAGGCCAGCAGCGTGCGCAGCGAGCTGAGATTCAGACCAACGATGCCATCGTGTACATGCAGCAGATAATCGCATTGATGCAAGTCCGGCAGCGTGGCAAGTTTGCCTGTGCTGACCGTCTCCAGCGACAGCGTCAGGCTGGAGTCAGGCGCGTCCAGCAGCGCCTGCCAACGGGCAGACAAGGCCGGTGATTCCGGTGCGGCTCGATACCACAGACAGACATGTACGCGCAGCGGGCGGGCGATGTCGCAGGTCTGCTGCCAGCCCATGCCGAGCGCCGGTTTGCCGGACGTCACGCTGCCGTTGCCGATCAGCTTGCGTGCCTGCAAGGCGCGCATCATGTTGCCGCGCTGATCATGCTGGCAATCCAGGGTGATGTTCTGATCCAGCCGATGATAAAGAATCTGCGGCAGATGCAGCACCTGCTGTGATGTGGACTGAATGGCCAGCTGTGCCGTGGCCACGGCTGCATCCTGCGTCAGATGTTGCTGACCTGCACGCTGCCAGACAGCCGCGTGAATGAACAATCCATGTTGCAACACCGGCACATGCTGCATGCAGGCCAGGTCGCGATCCGGCTTTAGCGCTGGCGCGTAAAACCTGCCAGTGGCCGATACATGGTCATGATTGCAGTACACCGCCGCAGGCTGCAGCGGCAGGTAGCTTGCCAGCCAATGGCGGCAGCCGGCATGCAGCAGATCGCCAGCTTCCACCCAAACCAGCCAGGCGGTCGGGTGCTGTGCAATCAATGCGGCCAGATCGGTTACCGCAGTGGCGCGCAGTCGGCACACAGTTGTCGGCAGGCTGCTCGGTGAAGTAGCAGGATCATCCAGCAGCACCACTGTCGCCGCCAGTGCTTGCACTGATGCCAGAGTGTCATCCAGCCCGCGCGCGGCATTGCGTGAGCAATCGATCAGCACGATCAACTCTGGCAACTGCGCATCAGGCATGGCAGGTGATGGGGGGTGCATGATGCGGCAGTCAGCCGGCTGCGGTGGCGAAAGCCTGGTCCCGGGTTGCTCGTCAGCCGCGATTTGCTCATGCAGCTGCTCAGGCTTGCCCGTGCCAGATGTCATCACACGCTGGTACAGCTGCAGATAGTCGCTAGCGCATTCGTCCATGTTGCGATGCGCTTGCTGCAGCAGCCGCTGGCGCATTTCAGCAAGTGCTTTGCGTCCATTGCCGCTCGCCAGCCAGTCCAGTTTGTGCTGCCAGGCCTGGACTGCAAATGGCGGCAACAGAAAGCCATCCAAAGCATCACTGATGCGGTCGGCCAGGGCACCGTGGTCGCTGGCCATGGGGACCACGCCGCAGGACCATGCCTCACTGAGCAGAATCGAAAAGCTTTCCTGATAGCGCGACGGCAACAGCAGCAAATCCATCTGCTGCATAAGGCGCAGCAGCAGTTCATGGGGCAGACCATCATGCACAGTCACCGAGGATGGCAGCCTGGCAGGTGCATTGCGGCACTCGCCGGCGATATGAAAGTGCAGCTTCAGCTCATGCTCTCTGGCATGTTCAATCAGCTGCAACACCAGTTCATAGCCTTTCAGCAGATAATCGCCGCCGCAAAACAGGATCTGCAGGGTGGCTGCATCGGTATCTCGCTCAGTTACCACCGCCTGGCTGTTGATGGCGGCACTGTCAACGCCATGGGCGATCACCTCAAGTGTTGCCCGTAAGCTGGCCCCCAGTCCATCAGCTATGGCCTCGGCCAGATACTGACTGGGCACAACGATGCGGTCTGCGGCCTGCAGTGCTGCTGAGGAAAACCGCCGTCTTGCCTGCAGATACACCGACAATGGCGGCACTTTGACCTGTGGGCGCGACTGATAACGTGGTTGCAGGCAGTCGATACAGCTGTCGCTGGCACCGGCATAGGGCTGCTGACATGGCACCAGATCAGGCCGCAGCATCATGTTGTAGTCCGGACACAGGTGATAATGACAATGCAGTGAAATCACCACCGGCACACCGAGACGCTTTGCCAGTAGCGGCAGCAGCAGGCTGTCCCAGCCGATCAGGTAATGCACATGCACCATGGCAAAATCCTGCTGCCGCAGCAATCTGGTGAAGTAGCGCTCCAGCCAGGGGTTGGACAAGTCGGCGGCTTGCGACTGAATGCTTTGATTGACCACACGATAATCGGCGTTCAGTTTGATTACTTCCAGGTTGCTGTCACCGCCGTGGGAGCACTGATCGGCCCATCCCGCCCCCTGTCCGACACAGACCAGGGTGGCCGGATATTCAGGTGAGATGCGTTGCAACAGGGCGTCAACAAACACCTCGGTGCCACCGATGCTGTCCACATTGTGGGTGATGTGCAGCACCCGTCTGGAATCGCCTTGGCGCTGTTTGAGCGCACAGCTTTTGAGTGCCTCGCGCAGCTCCAGCAGCGGGTTGTCGCGCCACCAGTGACGAACCTCCCGGACATAATCGGGCCAGCGTTGCTGCACCATGCGCTCGTGCAGTCGCCGGCGGTCGCGAATCTCAGCGTCATCACCAAAACTGGCAGAGCCCCGATGGCTGACGAAACAGCGCGGTGCGGCAACGATACGAAGACCTGCTGCACGGGCTCGCAGTGAGTAGTCGACCTCCTCTCCGTAACCCGGCGCGAACGCTGCATCCAGCAGGCCAATGCGCTGCATGGTCTGCTGGCTGATATACATGCAAAAACCCACCGCCGTGGGCAATTCGATCAGCGCATCACCGGCGCACTGTTCACAAAAGCCGGCAAGCTGTTCGCTGCAGCAGTCCGCCAGCAGCGGACTGTCGGCAACCGTCAGCAGGGTGGCGTTGTCTGACACCGGGCAGACCAGGCCAATGTTGGCAGCGGTCACAGTTGCATGCTGCAGATGCTGCAGCCAGCGGGCATGCACCACGGTGTCGCTGTTGAGCACGACAACATCGCTGGCACAATCTCGCAGCGCCAGATTGACATTGCCGACAAAGCCCAGATTTTGTTGCCGACGCAGCCAGCGACAGCGCTGCGGATGCTGGGCAACGGTGGTCTCCAGCAGGGATAAAGTCGCGGCATCATCGCTGGCGTCGTCCAGCAGCAGAATGGGGACATCAGGCGGGGTATGCTCCAGCACGCTGGCAAGACAGGCAGCGAGAGCGTCGGCAGCGTTGCACACCGGCAGAAGAATCTGAACCGGTGGGGCAGCTGCAGCACTGGCCGAAGATTGCGACAGACGACAGGGAGCGGTGCTGGTCAGTGCCTGGCTCAGGCAGTGCTCAAGCAGTTGGTCAATGCTGTCCATGTGTAGATGGCCCCTGTCAGGTCAAGATCACAGCAGATGGTAGCATCTACGACCCGCTAGGAGCTGGGCGCATGGAACATTCACCATCGATGCCACTGTTTCAAATTTAGTAGAGATCAGGTAGGGTCCAGGGGGCTGATGATGATCCTCTGCTCAAGGTGATACTGCTGCAATTCTGTGCGCAGAATGTCGGCATTCATGCCGAGCGGTAAAAGTTCGATGGCCATGTTCTGGGCAACAGTCGCTTCAGAAAAGCGCTGCATTGATGCCAATACCATCGCTCTGGTGCTCCAGTCGACGTGGGTAGGTGTAAAAACATTGCCATCTACAAGGTTTGAGCTGACTTTGTCCATGGCTTGCCACTCGGTGGGTGATGTCACTGGGCAGGTTGACCAGCGGGCAAGGACATTGATGACACCATCACGATTGCTATTCGTGATGGCAAGTTTCTGCAACTCATCTTTGAACAGGTCAACGAAACGCATCTGATCTGGTAGAGACACATGGGATTGAAGAATTATGCATCTCACTCTGAATGACTCTTCAGCAAGAGTAGGTAGCATCTTGTCATAATCCGGCAAAGATTTAAGTTGGTGATGGTATCTGCTGGCAATATCATATTCACCCGAGTTGAGTGCTGCGATGATTAAAAAAGTCAACCTGACTGTATGGCCATAGTTGTTGCTGCGTTCTTTAAGGTTTTCAAAAACGCTTTCAACCTCAGTAAGGTTACCGATATATGCATCGGGAATGGCCGCATTGATCTGAACGCCATGTGGCATCATTGCTGATTCAGACAGGCGAGAGTAAACTTGCTTGGCAGCATTAAAATCCATCTGGCTAAGATACACGAGCGCAAGATCGTTATTTAACCAGGAGATATCGCGATCATTGCCAGCAAACGTTATTGCCTCATCAAGTACAGATATTGCGGATTTGATCTGTTTGGATTTCAATAGGGCGCTTGACAGCTGACTCCAGAAAACTCTAATGTATGGGTTAAGTAGAATTTGCTCTATTGCAAGTTGTTCTGCGAGAGGATAGTTATTCTTCTTCAGTGCTATGGCTATATTCAAATGATGCCAGCATTGATTACGCTGAGTATGATCTATGTCAGACAATGCGCTCGCAACATCATCATAGTCCGAATTCAAGAACGCCTGATAGGCATTTCCCATATTACGTGAGTTTGTTTTACTACATGGCTGGATAGATGTCTTCGGGTATGGATAGAGGAAACTGACAGGACGCAGAGACTTTTCGGCGTTATGCCATACATGGGTGTTGACATCTTCGTCTGACAATGCATCTACATCTATACTGAATTCGGAGCGGCCTGAAACATCTCCCAGAGAGTTATAAGTCTGATATATGCCTTTTCCCGACCAGTCAAATTCCAATTCCAATTGGCTATCCAGCTCATTGTAGATATAGTCAACAGTGGTGTCATCAGTTATCATTCTACTAAGGAAGTAACCGCTCTCATGGTACATGTAGTCTGTGGAAGTGGTAGCTGTGGGATATATCCCACCCAGGTAAGTGCTTAGAGTTTCAGATATAATGAGTCCATAGCGAAAATCAGATTTATCAAAATTATATTCAGGTATGTACTGATATGTATTTTTGTCCTTGTAAGCGACAGTAGTGTTCAGAGTTTTGCCATTCTCGTTTCTATCATGGTGACGATATTCGTAAAATGATCTTTTACTTGAACCAGTGTAAAAATATTCATTTGTATCCGAGATAATGCCATAAATTCCATTAACATCTGAGATTGGATAGTATTTATAGGTCGTTTCTTTTCTTATCTCATCTGATGCATAAAGGGGGTAACTAATGTCAGAATTAAAAAAATTATCCGTAATTTTGAATGTGCTATGTTTTGAAATATCTTTATCGCTAACCAAAGATTTGACTAAGTAACCACTCTCATCAAACTCATTCTCTATGACTGATGCTGGTATCTTTTCTCCTTTTCTTCCGATCACCCAGAACTTATTAAGTTTATTTCTTACTGTGACAATTTCTTTATCAACAATGTTGCACTTGGGCTGATGTAATTCCACAAACCATTGTGGGGCATTGCATGTATATTCGATTTGATTATGAAACTCCCATTCGCCTGATGGCTTGCCATTGAGATAATCTGTGTTTTCGCCATTATCATTTTCGTACCAGCTATTCGTGGTCTTTCCCGTATATGGCAAGGAATGTGCAAATTGATAGACATCGCGGTAATTACCGTAATCAAATTTAATCCAGCGGAAACCTAGTAGTCCGCGCCCGATTCTATTATAAGCATTTCCTCCGTATTCATATGACATTTCTTCATGATTACCATTGTCCGCAATCTCGGACTCACCAACGACCATCATTCTGCTGGTAAAGTAGAAATCATTAATGTCAATAAAGCGATCCGGGCTGTCATGTGTGGGTGTCTGATAAATCCCGCGTTCTTTGTCTGTAAGAGTGTAGTAGTTCCATCTGGCAAAATCTACCGGCCCCTGCCATACCTCAACCGCGCTATCCGGGGCTGAGTCTCGGGTGATTGTGCCGGTAGCGGAAGATGTCATGTATATTGATGCTCCGCACCCATTGGCAGGGCATGGCCCGATTCGTTGATCTGTTGAATCATTATTGAAACCGGCCCCGGAAAACCATGCTATATTTGGAGAAATGATTTGCATTTGGTTTTGACCGAATAGATGACTGACAACAGAAACATTGGCTTGCGCATGCAACCCGCTGTTACTTTCAAGATCAAGAGTAAATCTTCCTTTATCGTCACTGCGGAAGAATGCAAGTACGTAAGAGTATATCCCGAGGTCAAAATCTGGTTTTTTATCCTGCAGTGTAGATGAGCATTGCATATCACTGGAATTAGTGGGCATACAGTAACTCTCGATCAGTTTGTCTGGATAGAGTATCTCGTAATTTCCATCGCTATTGACGTCAGCAATCAGTGTGCCTGCGATACCAGTACCGTGCCTGGTATCAGGTATACCTGTGTTGACTTCCCTGGCAAAGCCTTTGCCAGTATTCAGCTGATAACGCCAAGTACGAGCGCTAAACAGTCTACTGTCGGAATAGACCAGATCAGTAAGATCATCACCGTTCATATCCAGCCTGTGCGCAGTTTTATAGGTCTTGCCGTCGATGCCGAAATCTTCAACGGGGATGAGTTCGTAGCTGACTTCTCGGCTTTTTGGATATTCGCTTACCAGTACCAATTCACTCTTAATATCAGATGATAAAATCACACTGGGGCCGCCATCGTAAAACCCGTAATCGACTTCAATTGTAACAATGTCATCGGCAACCTCGAACAATGTGATAGGCGCGCTAAATGTTAGTTTCTCTGCTGTTTCTGTTTGATTTCGATACAATATGATTGACTTACCATTTGGGGTTTTTTTCAGGCTGACCAGATCTATCATCGGTGTCGATGGGTCAATATCGATAAATCTTAACTGTTGGCTCTGTGCGATGCCTGTGGTATGTGACTTCCAGCTGCTTTGTTTTGGATTTGCCTGTTTTACCACAAGTTGCCCATCCTCATAGTCCAGCCAGTTCGTGATTCCTAGTGGAATCAGCTCATAACCTGGTAGTGCTGTCCATTGTGTATTGTCGAAGTGCTGATTCGCGTTTTCAAGTATGTATTCCGGCTCCCGTCGAGAGGACAGCATCATGATATCAGTACTCACTATCTGACCCTGATTGTCAAACTTATACATTCTGATATCTACGCCACCATCTCCATCGAAATCCTTGCCTGCAATGAATGGCGCAACAGGTTTCTGCTGCAGATCATGAATCGGGTCAGGCAAATTTCTGTTAAGTGTTGAAATCAGTTCGCGCGGTTCTGTAGGGTGAAATCTCAGTTTTGGATTGGACCAAATAGTCTTTGTGGGTATCCGACACTTCTGCTCACCTGTGTTTTCTACGCGCCCGCACTCGGTGATTTCCTGCAACAGGCTTCGACCGGTAAGTTCGCTTTGTTGATAGCTGAGTCGATACTCTCGCAGCATGACTGGTTGGCTTTTCATTCCCTGCCTGGATCGAATTTGTATCATACTCAGCCTTCTTGTCAGACGACGCTCGACGATATCGTAGTATGTAGACATGTCTGGTCTGTCTTCGTAGATAAACTGGATGTGGCGAGTTCCCCGTTGATTAATTGCTTCGGTATATTTACCGGTATACCAGATTGACTTGATTACCATCTCACCAGTTAAGCTGGTGTCATATTCATAGTCAATTGTGTTGCCGTTGACATCGATTTCCCTTGTCAACATCCAGGCTACAGCTACCTTACCATTAGCACCATAAAGAATCTGCCGATGTTCACTGATTTTGCCGCTACTGTTTTTTACACTGAACCAGGCCTTGCTGCTGTCAAGATCACCATGCAGCTTGATGCTCAAGAATGATTCTTCTATCAGCTTGCGATATTCGGCACCATCTTTTGCATGCTCACCATCGACAAGAGTCAGGTGATCGTCGTCATAGCACAATGCTGTCGTGTTGGTGTGGCTTTTCCATACTTGATACCCGCTGATGCCAACAACATGCAAACAGCGTTTCACAGTTGTGGCGTATGCAAGTGCCCATCCCATGCCCAGTACGCCATTGCCATAGCGTAGGTTGTATTCAAATGATATATTGGGTTTAAGCTCACGGCCTGGCGGAATATTCACCGGAACTGTATATGTGCTTGCGCCGCCACTGACTGATCCATAGCCATCCATGACGCCGTTTGGAATACGGCTGGCTTGCTCTACAATGCTGGCATGCGTCAACATTGTCATGAAAAACATCAAGATCATCAGAAATCGCATTGAATAGCCCCGCTCGCTCATCTGTCAAAATTCTAGCACCATTCAGCCGCGTTGGGCTGTTGATTCTGTTCTCTTGTCTGCTGTGCTGTTTGTTTGACATTCAACGGCTGATCCTCGAATGACTGATGCATCCATTGCCATTCAACAGACTTCACACCTCTCTCTGTCCGGGGTTACAATGGTTTACGTTGGATTCCATATACTGAGTAATTTGCATGAGCACCACCGCATCTGATCTGCACAATCGCCAACAGACCGCCAGCAGCCATCCGCTGCGTTTTGTCACCGCCGCCTCGCTGTTCGACGGCCATGATGCGGCCATCAACATCATGCGTCGGCTGATCCAGGCGCAGGGCTGTGAGGTGGTGCATCTTGGCCACAACCGTTCGGTGGACGATGTCGTGCGGGCTGCGCTGCAGGAAGACGCCGATGCCATTGCCATCAGCTCCTATCAGGGCGGACATGTGGAGTACTTCAAATACATGATCGACCGCCTGCGCGAGGCCGATGCCAGCCACATCAAAGTGTTTGGCGGCGGCGGCGGCACCATCACGCTGGATGAGATCCGCGAACTGCACGACTACGGCGTCGAACGCATCTATCACCCCGATGACGGCATGCACATGGGGCTGGTGGAGATGATCGAGGACGTGGTGCAGCGTGCCGAGCAGGCACGTCTGCCCGAACACGTGCCGGACAGCGTAGCGCGTGATCATCACCGCAGCGTCGGCGAAATGATTTCGGCACTGGAAACCGGCCAGCTGGGCAGCGAGCGATTGCAGTCCCTGCGCAAGCAGTGGCGGCTGGCAGCGGGCAAAACGCCGGTGCTGGGCATCACCGGCACCGGTGGTGCCGGCAAATCGTCGGTCACCGATGAATTGCTGAACCGTTTTCTGCAGCATTTCCCCGATATGCGCATCGCCGTGCTGGCGGTGGACCCGACCCGGCGCAAGACCGGCGGTGCCCTGCTGGGTGATCGCATTCGCATGAACTCGCTGCGCAACGAGCGCGTGTACATGCGCTCGATGGCCACGCGGCGACAGCATCTGGCCACCTCGGAAATGCTGGAAGATGCGATACTGTTCCTGAAATCGCTGGCATTTGATCTGATCATCGTCGAAACCGCCGGCATTGGTCAATCCGATTCGGAAATCGTCGATCTGGTCGATTTCCCCATGTACGTGATGACCTCGGACTATGGCGCGGCCAGTCAGCTGGAAAAGATCGACATGCTCGACTACGCCGAGCTGATCGTATTGAACAAGTTTGATCGCAAAGGTGCCGAGGATGCCCTGCGCGATGTCAAGAAGCAGTGGCGGCGCAATCGCGTGGCGTTTGATCTGGCCGATGACGACGTCCCGGTGTACGCCACCATCGCCAGCCAGTTCAACGATCCCGGCATCACCTGGATGTTTGTCAACCTGTGCCGGCTGCTGCGCGAGCGGTTGCAGCTGGATGCCGGGCAGTGGACGCCGGAGACCAACACCGACATCAAGGAGCCCAAGCTGGCAGCGCTGATTCCCGGTAGCCGCGTGCGCTACCTGGCCGAGATTGCCGAGCAGGGCCGCAACATCAACGCCGGCATCGAGCGCATGGCCGAGCAGGCCAGTGCAGCACAGAACCATTACGAATCGCTGAAGGCGCTGGACGATGCACAGCTGCCGGCACCGCTGCAGCCGTATGCCGACACCGGCAGCGATGACCGCACCCTCAGTCTGCTGCGCGAACGCTACAACGAGGCCCTCAAGGCGCTGTCGCCGGAAGCGGTAGAACAACTGGCGGCCTGGCCGGCGCGGCTGGAAAGTGTGCGTGCCGAGCAGTACAGCTACACCGTGCGCGGTCGCGAGATCACCGGCGACAACTACCGCACCAGCCTGTCCGGCAGCCGCATTGCCAAGATTGCGCCACCAACATTCCGCGACTGGGGCGATCTGCTGCGCTTTCTGCTGCGCGAAAACCTGCCCGGCAGCTATCCCTACACCGGCGGCGTGTATCCGTATCGCCGCAGCGGCGAAGACCCCACCCGCATGTTCGCCGGTGAAGGCATGCCCGAGCGCACCAACAAGCGTTTTCATTACCTGTCCGCCGGGCAACCGGCCGCACGCCTGTCCACCGCGTTTGATTCGGTGACGCTGTACGGCGAAGATCCCGACGAGCGCCCGGACATCTACGGCAAGGTCGGCAATTCCGGGGTATCCATCTCCTGTCTGGATGACATGAAGCGGCTGTATTCCGGTTTTGATCTTTGCGCGCCGACCACCTCGGTGTCGATGACCATCAATGGCCCGGCACCGATGCTGATGGCCATGTTCATGAACACCGCCATCGACCAGCAGGTGGAAAAGCATCTGCGCGCAAGCGGTGACTGGGATGCCGCCGAGCAGCGCATCAACGAGTTGGTGGGGGATGATCGCCCGCGCTATCGCGCCGACATTCCGGCCGGCAACGACGGTCTGGGCCTGGCCATGCTCGGTGTCAATGGCGAGCAGTTGATCGGTGTCGGCAGCCTGGATCGAGATCGCTATGAACAGATCAAGGCGCACACGCTGAACACCGTGCGCGGCACCGTGCAGGCCGACATTCTGAAAGAAGACCAGGCGCAGAACACCTGCATCTTCTCCACCGAGTTCGCGCTGAAAATGATGGGCGACATCCAGCAGTATTTCGTCGACCATCAGGTGCGCAATTTCTACTCGGTGTCGATCTCCGGCTACCACATCGCCGAAGCCGGCGCCAACCCGATCAGCCAGCTGGCGTTCACGCTGTCGAATGGTTTCACCATCGTCGAGTATTACCTGGCGCGCGGCATGCACATCGACGAGTTCGCGCCCAACCTGTCGTTTTTCTTCAGCAACGGCATGGACCCGGAATACACCGTCATCGGCCGCGTTGCCCGACGCATCTGGGCGCGCGCCATGCGTGAACGCTACGGTGCCAACGACCGCAGCCAGATGCTTAAATACCACATCCAGACATCCGGCCGCAGCCTGCATGCGCAGGAAATCCAGTTCAACGACATCCGCACCACGCTGCAGGCGCTGTATGCCATTTTCGACAACTGCAACAGCCTGCACACCAATGCCTACGACGAGGCCATCACCACGCCCACGGAAGAAAGCGTGCGCCGGGCGGTGGCGATCCAGCTCATCATCAACCGTGAACTGGGGCTCAACTTCAACGAAAACCCCTGGCAGGGCAGCTTCATCGTCGATGAGCTGACCGATCTGGTGGAAGAGGCGGTATACCAGGAGTTTGAAGCCATCAGCGACCGCGGTGGCGTGCTCGGTGCCATGGACACCATGTACCAGCGCGGCAAGATCCAGGACGAATCAATGCTGTATGAAAGCAAAAAACACGACGGCAGCCTGCCGCTGATCGGCGTCAACACCTACCTGCCGAACAAGGGCGAGGCTGAAGAAGCCCCCGAAATCGAACTGATCCGTGCCACCGAAGCCGAAAAACGCGAACAGATCACCGGCGTGCGCCGATTCCAGCAGCGCCACGCCGAGCAGTCAGCGCAGACATTGAAACAACTGCAGCAGATCGCCCGCGAACGCGGCAACATCTTCGCCGGGCTGATGGAAGCGGTCAAGGTCGCCAGTCTGGGGCAGATCAGTGCTGCCTTGTATCAGGTTGGTGGAGAGTATCGGCGGAATATGTGATGATGGGTGTAGTAGCAAGCTGTGTATGCCTTTCTTCCGCCTGGTCATATACGCTTACTAAGTAAATTTGGAGGTGTTTGACACCGTATGCCAACAATTCTAAGGATAGGCCCATATCGTTTCTCGCCTCGTTCCCACGCTCTGCGTGGGAATGCATAGGATGAGCGATGGGCAGAAGTCGCTACAAAATCATTGATCCACAACAGCCGCACTTCGTCACGTTCACAGTGCTGCATTGGATTCCGGTTTTCACACGCCAGAGCACTGTTGAAATTTTGCTTGAATCCCTGCGCTTTCTTGGCGTTGAAGGCCTTAAGATCTATGCCTATGTTGTGCTGGAAAATCACTGTCACTTTATCTTGCAAAGCGATAGTCTGGGTGAGAATATCGCGCGTTTTAAATCCTGGACTGCTAAGCAGCTAATTCAGTATCTTGTTGAAAACAATGTGAGGCAAATACTGGATCAACTGGCATACTATAAAAAAGCGCATAAACAAGATCGCACCTATCAGTTCTGGCAGGAGGGTGTACATCCTGAGATGATCCAGAGTGATGATATGATGCGGCAGAAAATAGATTATATTCACCATAACCCGGTCAAGCGGGGTTATGTGGATCAAGCCGAGCATTGGCGCTATTCCAGTGCACGTAATTACGCAGGGAAAGAGGGGTTGCTGGAGGTTTGTCGGCAATGGTGAATCGAGTATGCATTCCCACGCGGGAGCATGGGAACGAGAAGACGACCTGCAGCCATCATGCCATCCACGTTCCCACGCAGGAGCATGGGAACGAGATGTCGACTCACAACCATAACGTCACCCACGCTCCCACGCTCCCGCGTGGGAATGCTCTCCGGTGAGTGGGTAATCCCACCATTTTCAGTACCATCCAAAAGTAGATCATTAGGTGGTTAACGACGATTTCTGCATCGGTATCAGTCCACCGTTTCCCATATTGGGACGTTGATGATGTATTGCCGTAGCTACTGCGTGGCATATGCCTAGACTTGATCGATCGCCTCAAACAGATGTCGTCTCAGCCATTCGTTTCTCATCGTGCGGTTGTATCGCTCAATGTAGGCATTTTGTTGTGGCTTGCCTGGCTGGATGAATAACAACTTATTGTCGTTTTCCTGGCTCCAATCCAGCAGCTTTTGACTGATATATTCCGGTCCATTGTCACAGCGAATGGCCTGTGGCTTGCCGCGCCACTCTATAATCTGCTCCAAAGAGCGAATCACGCGCTCTGCTGGCAGTGAGAAGCCCACTTCGATACCCAGGCCTTCATGATTATGGTCATCAATGACGTTGAACAGTCGAAACGCACGCTCATCGGCGAGCCGATCATGCACAAAGTCCATCGACCAGACCTGGTTGATGGCCGAGGGTATGGCTAGTTGCTCGGGCAGCGCCCATTTGAGACTGCGCTTGGGTTTGATTCGCAGGTTTAAGGCCAGTTCGCAGTATATCCGGTACACGCGTTTATGATTCCAGGGCTGTTGCATGACGTTCTCAAGTACAAAAAACACAATCCAAAGCCCCAGGTCGGGCATTCGCTGGTCAGGCGTATCAGCCAGTCAGCAATTTCATCGTTCTCAGCCGATAACCAGGGTTGATAGTGATAGCCGCTGCGGCTGATCTTGAACAGATTACAGGCCAGGCGAATGCTGATGGGGTATTGACGGGCGACAGTGGCGGCCATCTCGCGTCGTGCGGATGGCCTCACTTTTTTTTGCCATGGCTTCCTGTAGTATCTCGGCTTTCAGGCGCTCTTCGGCATACATTTTCTTCAAACGCCGATTTTCTTCTTCCAGCTCCTTCATATGTCGCATCAGCGAAGCATCCATACCGCCATATTTGGCCCGCCATTTGTAAAACGTGGCGCTGCTCATGCCATGCTCCCGGCACAGTTCAGGCACCGGCGCACCAGCTTCAGTTTGCTTGAGTATCGACAGAATCTGGCTGTCGCTGTAACATGACTTCTTCATGTAGAACCTCTTCAGGCTACGCTAAGAGAAAATTCTACTTTTGGGTGGCTTGGTTTTTTGGGGGGATTACCAGTGCTATACTTCTAGTACGTAAACAAGGTGGAGATAACATGATACAGAGCAGGAAAGCTGTGTCCTCGTTCACATACTTCTGCGAGGGAATGCATGAAGATTGCTTCGTGGGGCATTGATATGAGTGGAAATTGTGCCTCTGTAATGTGGTTCTTGCGTGTTCCACTCAGATCACTGATTATATGCGTCGTTCTCGGTGTGTTCACAGCGCCAGACTTGTCCGCTACGCAATATGATCGGCGTCATTTCGGTTTCAATATTTCCGATTATGAGCAGATTTATGCTGCAGAAATATCTTTTGATCGGATAGATTATATTCCATACAAAAACCAAGGTACTAACGAGATTATCAGTTACATGGTATTTTACCGATATAAATTTGAAGTTCAGCATGTCTGGAAGGGAAATCCAAATGCCGTTGAATACCAATTCCAGTGTGGGCTGAGTGGATGGACAGACAAAAGTTTACGGATGAGTGATTCTCTCTGGAGTGAGATCATAAAGCGTTCCCGTAAATCATCTGAAATTTACCTGATATTTGTTAAATCAACTAAACTCTCTGATTCGGTCAATCGCTGCGCACACATATTAAACTATGCTAAAAACTTCACCCATCGTATTCAGCTTGGTGCTCCCAACAAAAGTTATGCTAGTGAATATGAGCCGATTACACCAGAAGATATGTTGGTGTATATACGTAGATATGAGTATAGCAGTGACAAATCTTTCAATGGCATCGTAGATTATAATGTCTTGAATGCAATCAATGCATTGAAGCTATTGAATGCACAGAGGACGTTGTTTGATTACCTTCGTGGTGAGCGCTTCATGACCTGTGAAATCGATTCGATATCGCTTGCCTTGATGTCTGAGTTCATCAGGAATATTCCAGAATACTTTGCCAGTCTGTACAGCAGATTCCGACCCTTGTTGTCTTGCGCAGATACAATGCTGCGTATCAAGATGTTTTTTGCCTTGGCTGCCATTGCAGACAGGCAGACATTGAACGACATGATCGAGCAAGTTCTGCAGGATGATTCAGCCGTGGTAAAACGATCCGCTGCATATTCTACATATGCAGCCGCAATCACCTATGCTGAACGAGAAGCCATGATGTCGCGCATGCTATCCAGCGACAATGCTGATGAGCGCATGTTTGCAGCGATGATGATGAAGCGCTCAGTCTATTGGTCACATCCCGACAAGATGCGCACGCTATGTCAGGCTGAACCTGCCGCATGGCACTATGATGATGCTACCGAAAGCGATTCCATTGCACAAATATGCCAGGATCTGCTGCAAACGCTCTCTGAATCTTCGCGAGAATCCAGCGAGACGCAGGCTTTACTGGATGAGTTCTACTCGGGTTGAAGCTCAGACTTATGATGCATTTGTCGGCACCCATTAACGATTGCTGACAAATCTGCTGTTGCGTGTTTGAATATCCTCGTTCTCTGCGTGCCAGCCCATATCCAGACAATGCACGTACAGCTATCGATAAGCCCTGGCCTGCAACTCGAACAGCGTCGCATACTGTCCGCCAAGTCGGATCAACTCAGCGTGACTGCCCAACTCGATGATGCGACCCTGGTCCATCACCGCGATCTGGTCGGCCTGGCGTACGGTGGAAAAGCGGTGTGAAATCAGGATCAGTATCTGATGTCTGGCCATCGCCTGAAAATGCTGGAATACCTCGGCTTCGGCCTTGGCATCCATGGCGGCGGTGGGTTCGTCGAGGATGAGGATGTCGGCCTGTTCGCGCATGAAGGCCCGCGCCAGCGCAATCTTCTGCCACTGACCACCAGACAGCTCACGACCATCCTTGAACCAGCGCCCAAGCTGGGTGGCATAGCCTTGCGGCAGTGTCTGGATGAAGTCATCGGCGAGACCTTTGCGTGCCGCCGCCTGCCAGCGTGTCGCGTCGTCAAATGCACTGACGTCGCCGGCGCCGATGTTCTCCCCAACCGGCCACTGGTAGCGGGCGAAATCCTGAAAGATCACGCCGATGCGCGCCTGCAGGGCCTGTCGGTCCCAGTCTTTGAGTGAACTGCCGTCCAGCAGTATGTCGCCCGACTCGATCCTATACAGGCCGGCGATGAGTTTGGTCAGGGTGGTTTTGCCGGAACCGTTTTCGCCCACCAGCGCCAGGCTGGTGCCGGGGCGCAGCCTCAGGTTGATGTTGTCCAGCGCCAGGGTGTCGGTGCCGGGATAGCAAAACGACAGCGACTTGATTTCCAGTCCGTTGCCGGGCTGTTCACCCTGGCTCAGCGTGCCCTGGGCACCCAGTGCCGGCTGTTCCAGAAACTCGTACAGGCTGGTCAGGTAGAGGTGATCCTCGTACATGCCGTTGATCGCCGTGAGGCTGGCACTGACGGCCGACTGGCCCTGTTTGAACACCAGCATGTACATGGTCATCTGGCCCAGGCTCAGCGTTTTCGCCACTGTGGCCAGCACCACCCAGGCGTAGGCACCATACAAGGCCAGTGTGCCGACCAGGCCTAGCGCAAACGTCCACCAGCCGCGGCGCACGGTCAGCGCGCGATCCTCATGGAAAATACGACCGAAGATGTCGCGATAGCGTTGCAGCAGCCTGGGCGCCAGTGCAAACAGCTTGACCTCCTTGGTGTAGTCCTCGCGAGCCAGCACCGATTCCAGATACATCATCTCGCGCGATTCCGGCGAGCGCCAGCGAAACAGCCGGAATGCATCACCGGCGAACTTGGCTTCGACAAAAAACGCCGGCAATCCGCCCAGAATCAGCACCAGCACCGCCCATGGTGAAAACGCAAACAGCAGTCCGCTGAAACCCAGGATGGCGATGCCGTTCTGGATCACCCCGAAGGTTTTCTGCACCAGCGACAGCGGCCGGGTGGAGGCCTCGCGCCGGGCGCGGGTGAGGCGGTCGTAGAACACCGCATCTTCCAGCTGTGCCAACTCCAGCGTCTGCGTCTTGTCCAGAATCATCATGTTGACGCGATGACCCAGCTGTGCCCGCAGCAGGTTGTTGCAGATGGACAGCGCCGTCTGCGTGCCGGCCATGGCCGCCACCAGCAGCGCCTCGATGCCCAGCCAGAACCACACCCGCTGGATCAGGCTCTGGTTGTCGATGGCTGCCACCACGCTGTCCACCAGCCACTGGCTGACATAGGCAATCGAGGCCGGCAACAGACCGGCCAGCAGGGTCAGGGCGGCCAGCGCGATGGTCAGCATCGGGCTGGTCGCCCACACCAGCACCATGGCCCGGCGGCCATAGGTTGCCAGCGGCCTGATCTGACTGAAAAAGCCCGGTGCGGCTTCGGGGGTGGCGTTCATCCTGGCTTAGTGGTGCCTTATGTATCTGGATTCAACTTAAGGGATTGCTGAGATTGTCTGATTCATCACCCGGTCGCCATGACTCAAATCATTCACTGCCAGCGGGGACGCTGGCGCTCCTGAGCTTTGTTTCGACCTGATCAGCTGTCTCGGTAGCACCCCTTCCCCCGCAGGCGGGGGAAGGCTGGGATGGGGGCGCTTGGCACATCGACTGCTGGTTGGCTTAATTTCAGTGTTTGCTGCTGAAGCCCCCACCCCAACCCTCCCCCGTGCACGGGG
>Ga0180009_10000399_pt1 | contig 61590 bp, 96 predicted proteins | sample OS_PC_MetaG_FD_123537 | JGI IMG/M metagenome (GOLD analysis project Ga0180009, IMG submission 123537) | Groundwater microbial communities from the Aspo Hard Rock Laboratory (HRL) deep subsurface site, Sweden - OS_PC_MetaG | ecosystem: Environmental > Aquatic > Deep subsurface > Groundwater... | reverse complement strand
TCACTAGCAACGAGGCGACCTCAAAAGTCAATGGATGAGGCTGGAGCTCAGGATAGGTCTTAACACATCATCAGAGAACATGCGGTGATAAAAAACAAAACAATTATTTTTTTATTTTTTTTTGTCTTACTATATAATAGTAACTGAGGAGCCTTAGTAAAGGCGAAACAAAAAAAATTAACAAAAGGTGAAAAAATGAACAAAATTGAGGGAAGACGGATTCATAGCGTCGGAGAAAACTACCTGGAACTTGATGACGGAAAGAGAATATACGTCACAAAGAAAGAACTCAAAGAGGTGCAAGAATGAAGTGTAGTATTTGCAAGAAGGAAATACTAAAGGTTGGTAATTGGAACAAAGACAATAGCGCTGAACCTGTTAATAATGGGCGATGCTGTGACGAGTGCAACATGATTCATGTGATACCGGCACGAATCGCGCAACTAGTGGAGGTATGAAAATGGTAAACTTTTGTAATAAATGTAGTTCTGATACTTTTCTATGTCAGAAATGTGTAAAAGAGAAGTGTTCAGTACACGGCGAATACAACTGGGGTCATGATATTGGTATGAAGTGTGGAGCAGTCTGTGGAGACTGTGTAACTGCACATAATATATTCAAAAAAATTAAAGAAACTAGCAAAGGGAGTTCAATGGAATTGGCGATGTGTTTTACACGTTATAATAGCGAAGGGCACAAACCGATGTAGAGGAATTAAGATGAACTATCACGAACAAATAGAGAAGACATCACAAAGGAAGTAGACTCTCCCTTTTGCAATAAAATGTGCGAGTTCCTAGCGCGAGAGGACATGAGGTGAACTAATATGCTAACGTTAACCGAAGTTTCAGACCTAGCGAGAACATTAATGAACGCTCACGGGCTGAACGACTGGGTGTTCAAATTCGACGGGGCAAAACAACGATTAGGCTCTTGCAAGTACAGCAAAAAACGAATCTTGTTAAGCAGACACCTAGTGACTAACCCTGTCGTGGACATTTCAACAATCAAAAATACCATCCTTCACGAGATTGCTCACGCCATAGTCGGAATAGGAAACAATCACAACCACACGTGGAAGTCGAAAGCGTTGAGTATCGGGTGTGATGCAGAACGGTGCACGGAAATTCAAATAGCACTGCACCTTACAAGAAAGCACTGGGCGTGTACGAATCCTGGTTGCAAGATGGTGTTCCCTGTGTTCAGGAATAGGGGGAGTCTAATCTCTGCGTACAGGTGTGGGAAGTGTAAATCAAAATTGGTGGAGGTACAAAAATGAATATGAGAGATTCAGTATATTATGCTAGATTGAGAACAAAAGACATGTATGGAGAACATGCAATACACGATGCAAAAGAGGAACTTGCTTTTATTGATGGTTTTAATTGTGCACTAAGACTTCATGAGATTGAAGATGAGGAGGTGCAAAAATGAAATACAAAAAAGGAATGAAGTGTATTGATTGCAATACTAAAATAATCGATGAGTTCTCAGACGTTTATTACGTCGGTTGTTCTGGATGCTCACGAATTTATGAAAGAGAAGAGGTGCAAGGATGAAAGTTGATGATTTTGGTAGTAGTTATTGTTTGTTTTGTGAGTGTCATTTTGCTTGTTGTGACACAGATGCAAGTGATGACTGTTTTTGTAGCAAAATATGTGAGAAAAGATACAATGAGGTGGAAGAATGAATGGGGTAACAAAGATAACTAAGAAGTATTGGATGTTAATAACAACTAGAAATTACTTGCCAGACTATGATGAAGAAGGTTACCAGGTTGGCAGGAGTGTAAGCAATAGTAGTACTTATTTGATTCAGAATGACAATCCAGAAGAATTGTTAGAAGAAGAAAATAAGGTTGCTAGTGGTTGTGATGAGTCATTTGATTGCAGCACACAATATTCTAGGTCATTAGAATTTTATTTACAATACAGGAGAAATGATTGTGAGGTTGTAGAATGAAATTAGAAATAGATACTAAGTCGCCTTTGTCTGATGTTGACAAAAGAATACTATTAGCCTTATTTGATGATGGTCAAGTAACACCTGCAAGTATGTATAATGGTGAATTTAAATCTTTTAATTATAGTAAAGAAGAGAATCATAACTCTAGCAGCTTTGAATATCCTAAGGTTAGGAATATGCTTGACAGGAACATATTGCACTGTCTTGCTAAATATGACAGGCTCATGGACATTGCAGAACTAAGCAGTAAGATTGAGAACACAAGAGATAGTATTGTTAATAGTTTGTGTAAGTTAGTAATAGCTAAGAAGGTTGGTAAGACATCTTCATTGCCCAGGTCTTATTTTATCTATGGGAATAATTCTGAAATAAAAGAATTTATTAGAATGAATCCTAAATTAGAGGTGAAAGTATGAAATGTCCAAAATGTAAAATTGACCTTGTTTACTCTGATGATAGTTTTAGTCATGATTTTGGCACAGAAATAATACAATTCTACTATTGTGAGAATTGTGATTATCAAATAGATAAAGATGAGGTGGTATTATGAAACGTAAGAATAAGTTTTCAACTCGTAAGAGAAGGTGGGATGCAAAGTGCCCTTGGCAGGAAGATGAGTGAGATGGAAATAGATAAATTAGACGAAATAGTTGTAGACAATTGTGAAAAGTATTGTCAGTACTTGCACATGTGTGGTGACTATGAAGAAAGTAATTGTTGTGACAAGTTAGATTGCAATAGGTACTGGCAGTTCAAAAAAATGCAGAAGGTCTATGAGGTGATTGAAGATGAAAATGTTCAAGGTTAATGACTGTATTAGTAGTTCACATAATGACGAGACACTTGATTATTCTGAGCTCATTGATTTTATTTTTGACTTAGAAGTTGGTGAAAGAATTACTCTGATAAGAGTGGATGATGATTTAAAATGAGCTTACTATACAGAATATTAAGTAGTATTGAAGGTTACAAGATAGAGTTAGAAAAGAAAGACTTGTCAGACCAAGAACGTGAGTGTCTAGAAAAGTTAGTCTGCTTCTCTCTTAGTACAGCAAAACAATACAAATTGGATTTTAGTTGTTATGACAGGTGGTTTGACAGATATAATTTAAACAATGGTGGTAGCAATGATAAATGAAGAAATTGAAGATAGGATTAAGAAGTTAGAAGATGTTGAAGTTGAAAGGCAAAAAAATCTCAACGGTGTAATATTGTTGTTTGTGGGCTTTATCATAGGTCTGGCTGTTGGATTTGTATTATGGGGAATAATATGAAAATGAATGAAATAATATTAGCTGTTGGGGACACAATAAACATGAATGAGCTCATACGATATTATGAGCAAGGATACAGAGGTGAAGTAGTATATGATACTGAATTAAGACAAGTAGTGATAACTTTAATAAGAACAGATGGAAATGGTGTCATGTAATATTAATAATTACGGAGGAATTAAATATGATAATAAAAGTTACTTATGGCAAGAGGCCGAAGTTTTTGTATCATGCTACAATGTTATTGCTACTGGGGCTATTAGTGTTTACTACTTTCGGTGGTAATGTCTTGTATAATCAGAAGAACTGGATTGCATATTATAATCCTGTTGCTCAGACAGCTACTGTTCAACTAGGAGATGAAGATAGTTTGCAGACAACACTATTTGATGTAACACATGAGTATGGTCATCATGTTTGGAATGAGGATTTGAATAGTAGGGACAGGCATGATTGGCAGAAGATAATAGATAGTGTTGGTTATGTTAGTACTTATTGTTATGAGTGTAATAATTATGCTGCCAATACTTCTAATAGGGCTTTTTATGGAGAAGAATTTGCTGAATGCTATGCTGAGAATTATTGGAATGGTGGTGGCTGCGGTGAACTAGTTGATAATTATATGCTGAGGTGGATGGAATGAAGAAGAAGTATTATCATATAACATGTAGTAAAGAGACTTTTAAACGTTTTCGTAGTGCTAAGTACAAAGAGCTTACTCACAGTGGTGTTGTCTTCGTTAGTGATGATGACATGATGAAAAATATTCTAGATGTATTTCAAGATAGGGAGGTGGGATATGACAGGCAAGAAATTGAAGAGGAGTTTTGCTGATAGGAAATTGTATACTTTTATAGAGTTTATAATGGATGACTGGAACAAGGAAGAAGATGAATGATAGGAAATGGTGAGGTGATTAGGAATGGGAAGTTTTGACTATGTTACTGGAGAAAAGGAGTACACAAAATGTCATGATAATGACAAGAGAATGTTCTTTGAGAAGTTATTAAAGAAGTTGAAAGATAATGAAGAAGAGTAGTATTGTATGCTACATTGTATAAATGTTTTTAAAGTGCAATTGTCTATTGTAATAAAAAATTACTAGTTTAGTGATGTAATTTTGTGGAGGAAATAAAATATGGAAACAAAAACATGGGATAAGACAGTAGGAAAGGTGTCTGGGTTCAGACCAGAGTACAGGTACTGGATAGACGGTAGTGGTGATATTCACCAGACTGACACAAAAGACCCTAACTATGCTAAGCACCAGGCACAAAAACAAGAAGATAAGAGAGTACGCCGTATTGCACGTGATGAGAAGATGCGGGCTACAGCAGAGAAGAGAGCTGTTAACAAGGCAAAGAAGGCTGCAAGGATTGCAAACAAAGGAGAGATTGAAAAGCTCTCTGCAGAGCTAAAGGGTGTTAAGGAAAAGTTGAAGAAAGCTAAGGACAATGATGACTTTGAGAAGGCTCCTATCTTTGCTGAGCAAAGAGATGACATCTTGAAGAAAATCAAAGAACTACGCATGTAAATTCTTTTAATTTTTTTTTATTATTTTTTAGTATAAGGCAAAATGATATTTACAATATTTAAAAATAACAGAGTAAGGTGAAAAAATGACTAACTTTACAAAAGAGGAACTGTTGGAGATTGAGAAGATGTTTGATTACCAAGCAGGAATGGTTGTGAAAATATCAGCAGAAACAATGGCACTCTATTCAAAAATAGAGAACAAGGATAAAGACGAATGGTTACAGCGAATCATCGTCGAATGGGTACACTTATGGGATGTAATGAGAACGATAAGTGCTAAAGCTCACGAGATGCAAAAATGACTGATAAATGTCAAGCAAAAGGTTGTAAAGAGACAAAGAATATCCAGTTTGTATGCATTTGGAAAAACAAGCCAAATACTATATTAGACAAAGAATATTATTGTCCTGTTCATTTGCGTTTGAGAGCACATCATTTAGAAACTATTATTTATGCGAATAAAATAAGGAAAGATGTTTTGGGGTGGTGGTGAAAATATGACTGATTTTACGAAAAAAGAGAAGGAAACTGTTCCATTCTCTGAACAAGAGAAGGAATTTGCACAATGGCTTGAAGAAGAGTTTTGCAAGAACAATTCTGAGAAACAAGAATACGATTATTTGTTGAATGATTTACAATTAAAGGCAGACGCTGTCGTATATTGGGGTATGGCTTGGCTTTTGTTGGCGAGAGAAGTTCGTGGCAGGGAATGGCAGACTATTCATTGTGAGCTTGGTAAGATTCGGGAGAAAATCAAAGATTTGTATCACCAGATTGGTAAAGTAGAGGTCTGGAATGCATCGAATGATGTAGTTTGTGACTTGTGTGAGGAAAAGGTTGATGAGATAATCAATGAAGCACAATGCGAACTCAAATCACACTTCTTTACGACGAGTGTCCTTGAAGTGAAGGAAGCGTCTGTGGCATCCGAGGACGAAAGCAGAAGCCCCTATGGTTCTGGGTCTAACGAACCGTCTGCATCGGTGCCCCCGAAAGGGGAAACAAAGGGTGGTCTTCCTTTTGGTTACTTAGGAAATATGGGAGAGCATTGTGATATGTGTCATGGTCTTGGTTATGATTGTATGGGTGACAGGTGGTGTTGTAAACAACTCATAAAATTACATGAAGCAAAGGAGAAAAAGAAAGAAATGAAGATTTTGGAGGACTATGATGAAAACGATTAAACTTGCTGGATTGAACTTGAAGATAACTGAAGAAGACTTAAGTTATGATGAAGCAGTAAAAATGATACCCGAAGGTTATCGGATGATTACCTTGTCCACTCTTGCTTTCATTCAAGAAAAAGTAGGAACTTCAAAGTTGGACTTTTGGTTTTGGATAAAGAATTATAGTTGGAATAAAGCTGAGTGGCGCCCTGTGGCCCGCGGCAACCTCGACAACAACTTCAACCTCTATGCCCTCGACAGCAGCCACAGGAGGGCCTCTCGTGGGGTATATGCAAAGGTGAAGAAATGACTGATTTTACTGGGGAGGAAAGAGAACTTGCACGTTATAAGAAAGTTCTTATTGCTTGTGCAATGATGGAGGAAGAATATGAGCAAAGAGTTTGATAAACAAGAGAAGGAACTTGCACAATGGATACAAATAAAATATCATAAAGCAAGTGGACTAAATTTTAATGAAGCAGAACAGTTTTCAAGTAGTTTATGGGCATCTAAAGCATGGTTGTTGTTGGCGAGAGAACTACGAAAGAGAGAAGAAGCTAAGGTTGAGGGTGTGATTAGTATGATTTTGGCTGAGCCGAAGTATCCTGACAGGAAAAAGATTATAGAGATATTAAAATCACACTTTATGAAAGGTGAAAAGATATGAAAATTCTGATTGCGTGTGAAGAATCACAAATAGTATGTAAAGCTTTTCGGAGATGTCTTTATGAGTTGTGCGACACGGAGGCTAAGATGAAGAATAAAGTGAGGTATTGTATGTTTTGTCATAAGCGAGTAGATGATGATGTTGAGGTTCGTGATTATGGTCATCCGAACAAGATTGCTCATTTTCCGACTTGTGCAAATCCGAACAAGATAAAGAAGAAGGGAAGATGACAAAGATAAGGTATTGTGAGTTTTGTAAGGAGGCTATATTGCCTGATGAAAACAGAATGCAGTATGGGTTGAAGAGACATGAAGCATTTGTTCATGTGCCAGGATGTGGAAGTCTTAAAGAGGTTAATGTAGACTTTGCTGAGAAAGGAATGACTAGTAAGACATTTAAGGAGGTAAAGACTGATGGGTAAAACAAAAGAAGAGAAAAATGAAGAAATATGTCTTTGGTGCAGTTCTGTACTTGAAAAAGAAGAGAAAAAGTGGATTTGTAAGTGTGGAAACGTGTTATGTGATGATTGTATCGATGACCACATAGAAAATAATGAAATAGATATAATTGATATGGTTTTAGATTTTAAGGAACGGTATTGTAGGATGGTGAATGACTGATGACTTATTTTACTCGAGAGGAAATAGAACTCGCAATTGAGAATGTGATGGAAGAGTACGATAAACATTGGCATTTTGCTCGTAGACAGATGCATCCTGGTAAACTAAAGGAATTGCTCAAATCACACTTTTTGAAGTATAGTGAAGACAAATGAAGATTATTGATTTAGAAGATTTGCAAGATTATAGCTCTTGTGGTTGTGTTTTTATGTTATCAAAATGCAAGAAAATAAACACAGAAAATAATACTTATTCAGCAAAATATGTATGTCCTTGTTGTAAAGTTGAGGAGGAACTTTATGACTGATTTTACTCAGGAGAAGGAATTTGCACAATGGCTTGAGTGTAAGTTCAGTGAATATTTGGAAGGTGAGATATATTTTATTAATAAGAATAAGAAAGCCGCATGGTGTTTGTTGGCGAGAGAATTACTCAAATCACACTTTTTGAAAGACGAGGTGAATGACAAATGACATTTGACGAATTGTTCTTAAGTAGGGAAGAGCAAAAAAAATATGAATTAGAGAAATTATACAAGATGTTTGTACTTGAACCAAAGGAGATGCTTGAGAGATTACGAATCCTTGCCCAAGACTCAGAATTATGTGCAAGAAGAGCAACGGATTCATATTTACAATACGAGTCACATTTTTTCAAGGATAGTGATGACTGATGACTGATTTTTCGGTTTCGGAAAGGGAACTTGCACGGTGGCTTGAGAAGATGTGGAATAAAAAAGTAAATTGTGTCATGGAATATAAAAAAGGTAAAGATTATGATACGAGTAAATTGTGGTTGTTACTTGCGAGAGAACTCTTGAAGAAGATTAGTGATGAGGATGCTAAGACTTGTGTACAGATAGAGTGTGTGGAGTGTGCAAAAGTGGATTGTCCCCACAATGAACCCTTGCACTGGCATCATGATGGTTGTCCAGCATGCAATCCGAACTCAGAGATAAAAAAATCACACTTCTTTCAATCTGAACCTAACAAGGTGAAAGACATTGAAAGTTCAGCGTCTGTGGCATCCGAGGACGAAAGCAAGTTGCTTGGCAAGAACAATCTCGAGAGTTGTCAAGAGAGTTCTGCGTCGGTGCAACCCATTCTTTTCGTAGCAATAGGCAATGATGAAATATCAGATGAAACAAAGACGCACATAGGTGAATTATTTGGAAGCGGGAATAATGATGATGGTTTGAAAGCAATAAGTTTATTGTTGACTGGCGAAGAAACCTTGCCAAGACATTGTAACATACACAACAAAGATTTTTTCTTAAAAGTTAATGCTTCTTTTCCGTGTTGTAAAAGTGATAATTCTGCATCGGTGCAACCTTTATATTTTTTGCACGATATAAAAGTCAGGGAGTTTAAGTTAGAAGAACTTCCAAGAATAGCGAAGTGGCTTGAAAAATGTCCAATAAAATTAGAACATTATAGATTACCAATTTACAAAGATTCTGCATCGGTGTCCCCGAAAGGGGGAAGGGGGGAGAGGTGTGAAACATAAACATGAGTTCAGGGCAATCAGTGAAAGCAGTGCTGGTCATTATGGGATATTCTTGTATTGTATTCATTGTGGAAAGGTAGTGTGGTCAATGCTACGTGTGGAGGGAAAGAATGATTGAGCTACAACCATTAACGAAAGATAATGTTTTTTTTGCTGGAGATATTTATTTAAGTGATGAAGACGAAGAATATACTCTGTGGGATGATACAAAGATGGTCAAAGTTGATATATTATTGTCTGCGGTAGCATGGCTTAAAGACAAAGTATTGTCTGAGCCAAAATATCCAGACAGAAAAAAAATAATAAGCTTGATTGATGAAGCGTTCGGAGGACTACGATGATTGAGGTGATACTAATAAGTTTTGATGGTATGAGTCTTAGTCATTGGTTACATCACTATAAAAAAGGCGGGCGTGTACCGTTTGCAGATGACTCCCTTTACCACCTCGGTCGCTTCGTCTGGAAGATGAAACAATGAGGATTACAATGAAGAAAGAAACATATCTTAATATACTCATCAGGGTATTTATTTAGTTTAGGTAAGAGAAAATGAAGCATGAAGAAATGTGCAACTGCTATGCTGTCGAAAACTCTATTGACGGCCATCCAATAGGATTTCATTTATTACCAATAGGAGATGGATGTGGGGGAATAGTAACACGTGAATTAGTAAACAATCTAAAACAACGGAGGAACAAAAAGTGACCAATTGTGGGAAATATAATCTCCTATGTGATGACGAAATTGTCATTGTAAGTTTTGTTATTTTTAATATTGCTTTCTGGATAACATATTTCAATCTCAATCACGAGGTAATATTCAATACTAATGTTGTTGGAGAAATATATTGGGGACTATACATCATATTGTTATTCACACTGTTAGCAATATATTATCTTATAAAAATAATCAGGAAGGTGTGAATATGAGAATCTATGATAAAGTTTTAGATTGTGGATGTGTTATTAGTTGTGATGGTGGTGGTCTGATTCCCTGCTATTATGAGTATGGAAGTAAGAAAGACCAGAAAAAGTGCAAGAAAGCTTGGTCAGAGTTCAGAAAGTCTGAGGATTGGAAAAAATATATGGTAGATTTATAAATAGGGCATGATTCTTAAAGATGGCTATTAGAAATCACATTATCATTTTTCTTATGTATTAACATGGTCTCTAGTCACTTCACAAGATTCCTTTAAATACTATTTATAAATGGTAGTTTGCCGGGTTGGGTTCTGCAATAACATACAATAAAAAGCTATGAAAAGTACTTATTTGCCGATGAAGTCTACTCTACAATCTATTTGTAATACAAATAACAGGCTTTTCATATTACTTTTACCTCCTGATATCCGTAAAATCTGACAATCTGGACCTGTCCTTTTTAAACAAGTACTTCAAGAGAGGCTCTCCAAAAGTATCATGTAACACATTCCGTCCCACAGCAAAAGCAAGAAGCTTTAACAATTTACCGTCACTTTTAATATCTAATATGGATTTCATTTCATTTAGAATTTGCCTCTCTTCAGCATTTAATCTGACACTTATGATGTCACCAGATCCTTCAGCTTCTTCATCTAATCTATATCTTATAAATGGCCTGTGTTCAATTGTCACCTTATATTCCTCTCATGGGGGTTATCCCAACTATCTCTATCACAACTTATACAAAAATCTCTCTTTGCCATAGGGTCAAAAAACTCTTTGTAACAAGCCATACAAATTCTATTTTTCTTATTATCAATCATTATTATAATTCATCAAGTAGTTGTTTCCACTTATTCTTTACGGCCATGCTGAAGTGTCTATCACAGAAATATAATTCAAAATCTTTGAAGTTTTCACTGTAATAATACTTGTGTTTTGCAGGCTCACTGCACATGTTGCACTTGTTATCTACCACAGTAGCATTTATTTTGCTACTTTTTAAGCATTATTATAACCAAATGTATACTATCCAGCATACTTATTCAACATGTACCAACAAATTACTGTGAGCACTGTAGTTAAGACAATAAAAAATATCATCTTATAGTATATTGCAAGCCTTGTACTGAAAATAATAATTGCACTTATGATAGCTATAAGAATAAATATAAATATGAAGCTATACTCAGAATCAAGCACTGAGAATTTTCTATTTATATTAAAGCTAAAGCCTAGTATACTCATTGTTTTTTGTTGTTCTTCATAAGGCATTATTATATTTATGATTGTATCATCTATACAATCATCATCCACAATAAACTTTATATTGCAGCCGCTGTTTGTAGTCATCTCACCATTGTTTTTTATACTAATCTCTTGTGATGTTAATCCCTGCATGTTATTAGTATAATTTATTACTACCTGTGAGCAGCCGTTTGTTGTGCTATTTTGTGAATATAGTTGTGCTTCTAAGAACACATTCCATTGTTGTAGATTGTCTGCCATTATTGTCTTAGATTTGTGACTTTGTATTATTAAGTTTGTTTCATTGACATTTAAATTACAATCAGTAAATGTCTCTTCTTGTTCTATTGGCTGTATGTAACCTCCTCCACCACTAGGTGCTTGGTAAGTTGTAGTTGTAGTTGTTGTCTGATTATTTAATACTATCCATGCAGAGTCTGATGTGAATGTCCTGCTATCATTGTCTGTTGCATAGAACTTATATGTATAATTTCCGTTACTTAGTAGTGTATTATTGTATATATAGTTTATATCATTTGGTCCGAATATTGTGTTCATAGTATGGTTTGTTTCATTTACTTCTACTACTATTGCTGAGGACTGGCTAACTCTAGTCCAGAAATATATGTAGTCATATTTTGTTGTTCCTGGTCTTGTTGGACTTTCTATACTTATGCTTATTGGATACTGTTGCACATTGACTTCATACAAGTGTGTTACTATTGTGTCTTGTTCTCTACTACAGTTGCAGTATATACTCCATATCCCTGTTTGTGGGAATGAGTATGAGTAGTTCCATAAGCCAAGAAATGTGTTGCTGTTATTTGTTCCTATTGTATTGTTTACTGTTATGCTTTTGTTCGGTGAGAAAAATGTGAAGTATGCACCATAGTTTATTTGTGGTGTTGCATTTTCATCTCTGCACAGGCAGTCAAAATCATATGTTTTGTCTGTTTTTAGAGACAATGCTGACTTTATTGTAATTAAAAGCATCATAAGTCCTAGAATTAACATTATTGCTTTAATTGTGATATGCTTGTTTTGTTTTATTATGTTATCCATAAGTATCGCCACCACTCAGCATTTAAGTCTTCTTCATCATCAATAAAAATTGGGTATATTCCTGCAAAGTTCTTTCTTAGTGATGAAAGTGCAGTTATTAATACTCTCATTATTGTCCAGTTGCCATTGTTTGCAAATCTGCACACATTACCATAGCAGACTCTTGCTGTCCAGTTTGCTAGGAAAAACTCATTGAAAGACATATTATGTGCAAAATCTATATTGTCATCGATAGTGTAGTTTTTCGAATCATTAAAATATAATGTGATATTGTTAGGCAGTATCTTTCCTGTGCTGTTTGCTTGAAATACTGCCCAGTTGACAGTCTGATTAAGAACAGTATTGTTTGGTGGAGCGTAAAGACTTAATGGTGGAAAGCAATAACTCACATTATAATATTCAAAACTAAAGTTTCCATTGAGTGCGTATACGCATTTTCCCCAGAGGCATGCTTGACATCCCCAAGTCCACGTATCACAAGCATCAAAAGGTATTAATTTACTCATATTTGGCATGTATATTCCTTGATAACTTTGATTTATGGTGTCGTTGAGTAGTAAGGATATGTATGTTGGTTTGTTTCCTGTCCAGTTGCACTGAAAAAGAGTGCTTACATTTGCTATTGTATTATTAAGTGGTACGTATAGTGTGACATTCCGCCACGTTTTTAGTGTGGTTATGACATATTCTGTTGTCGGGTTGAATCCTGATATAGCACACCTGCTGTTCGTTCCTCCTGTATTGTATCCTGACAAGTTGAATGAATGATAAATATTCCAAGGTATGTCTGTTGCTTTCACACCGCATGAAGTCTGATTGGCACATCGCAATGTATACACACCAGTACTCGTTATTGGAATGTAAGTGATAGAAAAGTTCACCTCAGGACGTAAGAAGCAGTCTGCTGATGGCGTGCAATTATTTCCAAAAAATGATAACACTCCCCACTTGCACTGTCTTTCTTTAGTCTCATCCTGGTAAATGCTGTTGAAGTTCTGTGCATCAGTGACGAGAACGCTCGCTCCAGCTCCACAAGTTATAGTGCAATCAGCATCTACCCACTCATAATTATACGTATAAGGCACATCTTTCAAAATAGTCCCTACGTAACTTCCAAACATCCAATCACCATTCGTATGATTGTTTGTGTTATTATACCAAGCAATGACTCCTTTAGAAAAATTAATCACGTACGAGTACGTGCCGCTTCCCCCATCTATAACTATTTGAGTGATATTCGCAAAATAAGCAGTCGTATTCGTACTATTGAATCGTTCTACCGTCCAATTATTCTCGACACTTCCAGGAACTCCAATACTGAGGATGATTTCATCAGTTAATCCATCTTGTGCTACATCGAGATTTTGCAGTCCATGAAAGAACCAATTATCACCCTGAACTCTCCTTCCCGCAGTGAAAGTAAATCGTATCTTCACATAATCATCATACAAGAATTGACTATGATTCTTTGTCAGGGTGAACACAGTACTCCCTTGTACGTGTTCGTAAGTGCTCGCAAGCCAATAATATGATGTGTTGTCAGTCTTCCAATCATAACTATAATCCAGATTGCTGATATCATTCATCACAGGAAGAGAATTTACTACTCTTCCATAACCATACACATAAGTCACATCTGCAAGTCGTGGAATGGTATTAGCATGTTGCAAGAAGCTAGGAAGCACATAATACGTATCAAGAGCTATCTTTCCCTGATTCCACGCATGAACTATGCTTCCATCCTCTTCAAGTCCTATAGGTGGTGGTTCATCTTCCAGGATAAGCAACGGACTTCCTCTTACTTGCACAACAAGCCAGATGAGAGATAGTATTGCAAGAATAACAAAGAAGAAAATAAGAAACCACCTATTATCTATCTTATTATTCAGTTGTATTGGTTCATCTTCATTCATATTATATATATCTTCCTTTTATATAGCAATTTTTTACTTCAGTGCTTTCTTTATTTTCTTCCAGTTGTAGGCTATTAGTGCAGATATTATCAATATTATTATGTATGGCATATAATCTTTTCTGTACTCTCTAATTTTATAAAAGTCTACTTCATAGCCACTGAGTGTTAGTATCAGTTCATTACTCATTATTTTCATTGCAGTATCATCATTTATCTTAAACACCTCATCAATTTTCTTACCAAATGTGATATTAACAACTTGTGTAGAGTTCAATCTGTTTATGACAACTAGTATCTTATCCTTTCCTTCAGTTGCAAGTATTTCTGTACTATTATAGTTTGTACTAGTGTCTATTATTTTATCTCCCCATTTTATGTTGTTAACAAACCAAAGCCTTGCATAATAATTGGGCTTAGGAATATAGCTACGGTACCACATGTTAAAAGCAGTGTTGCCCTGTGCATCAGTGTTACCTGTTTCTGTTTCAAAGAATAGTTCTACATCTGTTTCACTCTTGATCATCCAGGCAAGAGCACTTGCCATGTACACTTGACCGTACTGTGATTTCATCTGACCATCAGCACCGTTTTTCCAACTAGCATTCATGTTATGCTCACCTATAATTATTGGTAAGTCTTTACCTTCTATTTGTTTAATTAGAGCTGATAGATTGTTACTACTTCTATAGTAGCCTTGCATGTCTTTTGTATAAATATGATAACTTACAAAGTCTGGGTTTGTTTCTTGTAAGAAAAGTTTCATTCTATCATAACGATACCCACAAGAATTAAAGCCGCCAATTTTTGCAGTGGGGGCTTTAGCTTTAGCTTTTTCATAAACAAGGTTAAATAGTACGCTGTAAGGTCTGGGTGCAGTTAGATTAGGATTACTGTACCCTGTCCATTCTGTTACTACAGTGCCGTTGTCGTATGTTCTTCCACAGTCTGGCTCATTGTACACTGCAAAATACCATTTACTAAAATCACCACAATAATTCCATTCATTCTTACATTTAAGATAAAAGTGCTCTATGACATTTGCCATATAATCACTACATCCTTCAAAATCTCTTATGGCTGAGTGTTCTCTTGTATCATATTTACCATCATATGTGAAACTGTAAGGGCACCATGTAAAAGTAACATAAGGTATAGCACTAACATTTGTTAGAAGTGATGATACATACTTGTCAAGATTAGTGTAATCATATGTTCCGTCTGGTTTGTAAGGCATCCACTTGAACTCTTCATTCCAGCCCCAATAATAATCATCCATAATCCAAATTCTCATATAATCTGTCTGTAATAATTTAAATCTTTCAATAGGTGTAGGTTCATTATAATAATTCCATGGAGAGTTCTTACTGTTTAGCCCATAGCTCATTGTCATATACTTTAACACATTGTCATAATTAACATTTGCATGTACAACGAGACTATAATTTCCATGAAGTGTTACCCTACTAACATAAGCATTCCTGTCATTGCCTGCTCCACCAGGACTGACCCAATAATCATTAGTGAAGTTCATCTCTACAGTATGGTTATTTGTTCTATTGAATGTACCAGTTATGTAGTACAATGTGTAAGTTGTGCTAGATATTGTTAGCATATGTACATCATTGCCATCAATTACAATTCTTAGCACTGGGTAATCTGGTCCTGCCATTTGTCCTTTAGCTAGAAATTCAAAATCATAACTGCCAGTAGTATCAGTTTCAAATTGCATTATGGGATTAGTGTAACCATTAGGTGCACCATTAGAATAAAACCCCATGTAACTGTCTGGATAAAAGGCCTGTTGGTCACCGTACATTGCTATGTCTTGAGCACTGGTAGGCATCATGAATAATAAGAGAATGAGGCTAGTAAGTAGTGCAAGTTTTTTTATTAATACTACTCTGCCTGAGATAGCATTAAGCTTGCACTTACTAGTACTAGCCTCTTTAGGTGAGTTCATCTCTTGCTCCTATCCACTTCTGAAAAGGTTAATAAACCAGCTAGTGTACATTGTATATGCATGTCTTGCTTTAGCTTCTGTAGTCTGATAAGAGTATCCTACAGTGTCTTTATTATTGCTACTTATTATTGTGTCACACATGTTTCTCTTGTCAGGTGCATTACAGTCATAGTAGCCAGTAATCATTCCCTGAGTCCTGTCAACTACAAATAAGTACTCTCTTACTTCTGTCTTTATAACATTATTATCATATGCTAAGTTCATTGCATCTTTGTGAAATCTTTCCATGCTATTTAGTTTTTCTACTACTATTTTTACATCTAATAGTCTAACATTAGATGCTGAACTAACATTTGGATTCCTCGATGTAAGTACTGACCTTTTAAAAAAATTCTTTATGTCAACTGTAGAAAATGCACTTACTGTTGACATACACATGATACTTACTAAAAACATTACTATTAATAGTTTTTTCATTTTTTCTTCCTCCTGCTCTTGTCTCTAGAGAAGACAACAATAGTAACTAGTATAAAAGCAATGCTAAAGAAAATGTATAGTGCTAGATTACTATTTCCACTGACTGGTGATGTTGTTTCATCTCCTTGTGGTTCTTCTGGTATAGTACCTTCTTGCATGTTCCAGTAAATTGCTTCTTCATAAAGTACTGGTTGTGTATTTGGTCTACAAGTCCACCAACCATTGTTCTCATTATAGAATGCATGTGTATTCCAGTCTCCGTCATATAGAGTAACATATCCCCCTAATGCACAGTACCAACCGTATTCTGCTCCTGACACATAACTTATTATTTGCTGCCATCCACTACTATCATAACATTCAGCATTGTATCTTGCATTTGCATGTTCAGAAGCCCAAGATGCAATACGAAGTTTTAATTTGTCTTGCTGGAAACAAGTTGTTGGAATAGTAAGGTTATTTATTGTATCAGTGCCATTAACTGAATATTTCATAAGCCATGTCACATTATCTGCTAGTAATGGCTTACTGTAGTTTACATAAAAAAACTCTATTCCAGGTGGTGCCCCATTTCCCGGTAATGATGCATAATTGCCTGTTGATAATCCACCGCAATCTGTTGCTACTGTAGCTGTCTCTTGATAGCAATCAATAGATATAACTGATTGTAACACAAATAGACAGACTAAAAATGACATTAATAGTTTTTTCATTTTTTCACCTCATAATCATATATTTGTAAATATTAAAATATACAATAAAGCACTTACAATGATACTCAATATAAGTCCTATAACTAATTCTAACACTATATTCAAAGTACCATATATTATTACCAGTGCTAATATAATAATAGTAATCACAATAAAAATGTACAATAAATATACATCTTTACCGCCAATATCCCATATTTTTGTTAAACCTATCTCTTTTAAATCATCTAGCATACAACCAAAACTATCTATACAAAGAGCAATGTTCTTGGCCTCTGTGTTTATAATATTAACAGGTATTGTAACATCAAGACAATCATCACTCTTTATCAAAATAAAACTTATTATAGTACCATTAGTTAATGTGCTTGTATTAGCACTAACAGTAAGAATATCATTAGGAAAAAGTGAACTGTACTCATAGTCTAATGCAAATATGCTCTCATCATACACTATCTGTGGTATATACTCAAAATTCTCTTCGTTTTTTATAGTAAAGTTTATAGAGGGTTTTTGTCTAGTAAAATTAATCTCACTGGGTGATACTACTATCTTGCATTGCTCTTTTGTATACTCTCTAACAACTGCAAGACCCTGAACATTATTTTCTGGTGGTGGAGAACCAGAAGGTATTGAAAGTACTGTTAATGTATTGCTATAGTATGTTGCTGAATCTGTATTTGTATCTGTATTTGTAATAGCTGTACTCCAAATATCATTTATTTCTGTCTCTGCACTAACATATGTTTCTGTTGTGCTATTAATATTTTCTTCTTCATATATTGTTCTTATTTGATAAGCTGACAAAGGCCTATTAAATATTTTTATCTCATCAAGATATCCACTGACACCAGCAATTTGGCCATCACTCCCATTTCCTGAGCCAATTGACAAATTACCATAGTTTCCTGCATAATCAGCTGGTGAGTAATTAGCAAATGTTGTAGCATTCTTAACACCATTTATGTACATTGTAAGATTTCCATTACCAAAAACACAGGCAACATGTGTCCAAGTATTTAACGGAAAATCATTACTACTATAACAACCAGCATCATTAACAACATTATAATCACCAGAATTTGTTCGTAGTCTACAAAATATAGTGTCTATAAATATAGCTGGAAAAATACTACACGGATAGTTGCAATGAGTAATCATGTACATGCTAGAAGCTGCTGACAGATTCTTTACTAACTTATTTATTATGTAACCACCAGGGTGACTAGTATATGCTGAGCTATTTAGATTCAGCCATAGCATAATTGTAAGACCATTAGTTAAATCAGAGCTAATGCTACTATCATCAGCTATTTCTAGTGCTTGCTGGTGTGTTTTGCTAAATCCGAAGCAGCCACCAACTTTGCACTTGCCACTTGTTGAATTATACCATGGTGCATTGTTATATATTTTCACTACATTGTTCTCATAAGAAGAATAATCTCTCAAGTAGCCTGTGCTTGTGTTGACATTATTCATTGGTAGATTTAATACTGCAAGACTTATATTGTTTATTCTCCAATCAGTGACTGGAAATAAATAAGATAAGTTAAACCATTCAAATGAAAGTGTTATATTCTCATTAGTATAATTTGAATTATACTCTGATGCCAGTCTTATGTTTGTTATTGTATTATTTATCCAGTTACAAGTGGGATAATCACCAGTATAATATATAGAAGAACTCATACTAGCTCCATAATCTGTAGTATTTGATAATATGCCGTAAGCTTGGTAAAGAGTACAATTATTCCAGATGCTACTTGTAAAACTTGTAGCAGTATCATTAGTTAACTCTTTTTCTGCAATTTCTTTTATTTGTAATGTGTCAAGAGCTACATTGAATAGCTTCATCTCATCTAACTGTCCGACAGTTCCGAGACTGTTATTTCTTGCTCCAATCATCCACGCGAATCTTGTTCCATTGTAGTTCGGTCTGCATGTCTCTGATAAATTTGTCACATAATAATTAGGTAACCATCCATTCAAATCATAATCTGACTTATATGTTGACTGATTTACACCGTTAATATAAATATATAATTGTTTGCCTGTTGCTACAAGTGCTATATGATACCATGTATTAGTTGTAGCCTCATTGTCACTTTTTAAATAACCAGATGTGCTAGAGTTATTTGGTAGTGTAGCATTCCTCAGTCTGAAAGAGAACTTGTCATCAACCCCAACTGTTGACTCTAAGGACATGTAGTTTGCTGCACCGTAGCATGTCCAAATTATAACATCAAAGGGAAATATTCCAACATCAGAAGGTCTTGATGTTAATCTTATCCAGTACATTATTGTAAATTCTTTCAATGGTAATAAATCGTCCAGGGAACTAGAAATATACTCTGTTGTGTCATAAGATTGCAAAGCACCATTGCCCTTTATAGCAGTTGTTGTGTAATTATAAGACTTACCATTAGCATATCCCCACAAGTATCTAACAGGATAAGAAAGACCGGCAATATTACTGCCTTCTGTAAAATTTACATCAAACCCAAAATTTAAAATAGCAAGAGTACTACCATTTATTAGCAAGTCAGTATGATTTATTGCATTTCCATCGGGATAATCTATCTGTAATGTAAAATTAGAAGTGCTATCATTTGCAGTCCTTGACAATGAAATACTGTCTATTGTTACATTAACTCCAGTAGCCTCAGAAAATCTTATACATATAAATAAGAAAAATAAAAAAAATAAAAAAAATATAGTGACTGGTTTCTTCATATATTAATCACCTCTCTATACACTGCCCCTGATTATTAACATTGCATTCAAGGTTTATGTAAGCCATGAGGTATCCACCAACACTAAACACATCACCATCTCTGCAGTCACCACCAGTGACACATGCTGTAACAATACTCCCTACGGGACAACCACGCACAATGCTCATTGCATAATACCCTTGTGCACTTGTGTAGTCTACTCCCATCCTGCCGTTGCAAGTTGCTATAACCTCTGCATCAAAGACAGGATTGTGTGTACCTGCTTGGTATACATGTCCAGTTATTATAGTGTTAAGTCCACCGACTGACTTCTTGATAGAGCTAGCACTAACATCTTCTGTTGCCGCAAGAACAAATAAAAGGGCAAATAATCCAACCATTAACAAACCCATGTTTTTCATTTTTTTTGTCTCCAACAAATCTACAATACATAGTAGATTGTCAAAATCAACTTATACATGATGATTTATAAACATTTATATATTCCACAATACAGGTTAGCACTATTTTTTATGCCACCTAACAAGTCTCCTTCGGTTTTTTTATTATTCCATTACATCCACAAGTATTTAAAACTATGCCAGCATCACAAGTTTGCAATAATATTACTGCTTGATTAGTAGATAAACTAACAGTATTTGATGGTGTAGCACTTATTGTTCCATCATAATTTATTGTGTAATAATTTTTTTGTAGGTTATAATTTCTAATGTCAACATCAGAATTATATCTTGCATCTCCATATGGTGGTGCACCGCTTTCCCATCTGTCACCTTTCCACCTTACAATAATCATTCCATTATCAAAATCTCTTGCTATGACTAAATTACTCTTATCCTGTAGATTACAGTCTGGCTTTAAATATCTATTGTTGAAATTATAAAATTTGTTAGTTCTCTGTAAGCCTTCAAAATCTACCGTGTTATTTGTGTTATTTTTTGGATCTCCTATATTTACATTAGCCATATCATTCCAATCATTAGTAATTATATTTACTGCTTCTGAATGTGAATCATATCCATAATAAAAATTATCATTTTTTAACAAATAATATTTAGCAATTGAAAATATTTTTGTTTTATCATCTCTACCGTAAACATCTTCATTGTTGTAAGTTACTGTTAGTATTTTCTTATTATTAGATGTTGTGTATGTCCACATCTCTTGCATGTCAGAACAATCAACTCTCCATGACGGCGAAGAATACTCTCCTGCACCTCTAGGACTAACAAAATTTTCTATAACCATATAATCTAAATTCTGAAGTGCCCATTCAAGATTAACAGTTCCTGGTCTTATCCAATACATAGCATTAACATTTCCAATCCAAGAGAAGTTATTGTTAAGATTTAAATCTTGTATTAAGTTATTTCTTACATGAATATAATATGCATTATAATCTGTACTTCTCTGGTTATAATCACTGTTTTGTATATTCCAATACTCTATAGTTTTTTCTAATTTGTAAACACTTCCTGTATATAGTATGTTATCCCAAAGCATCCCATTTATCATATTACTTTGAGGATAATAACTCATTATTTCTTTAGCTCTCCAAATGCTAAAGTCCCTGTACACATCACTATTATAATTTGGTGTTAACCATCCTAAATTTTGATATGTAGAGTCTGAATCAGGAACTCTTGAATCTTGCAGTGTCAGTGCAGTTGAAGATATACAATCAGTAGCAGGCAAGCCAGAGCAAGTCAAAGTTTCAGTATTAACAAGATTACAGCCCTTTATTAGTCTACTATTAAGTAATACATCACATTTGTAATGTAAGAATGAACTCTCTACTTGTGATTGTGTGTAGCCCTGATGCTGACTCACATAATATTGAAATCTTTGCAAGTAATAAGTCTGCATATATGCTAAGCCTAGAAAGTCTGCAGCTATTATATTATCATTTCTATTTTTTAATTCAGTCATAGATGATGAAAAGTGTCCTACTATTATATCAAATTTATCTGCCAAGAATATTTTTTCTGTAGTACTGTAAGTAGAAGCTTCTTTTAAAGTTTCATAATAAAAAGTATTCATCCACTTGTCGGTTTCATTTATTACAATTGTTGTGTTGTTAATTATTATAGTATTATTATCATCATCTGGAATATCCTGCTGTATTACATTAAAATATAAAAATATTATTATTATTAGTACTGACAAGTACATAAATAATCTATTGTAATTGTTTTTATTTTTTCTTTTTGACAAGTAGCACCAACAATATCAACATAATTGCTCCAACAATAATGTATGATACATAATTATTTTCTTTAACAGGCAAATCCTCTTCTTTTTTGAATAATACTACACCACTCCTATTAGTCAAAAATATGCTACTAACAGCTTCTCCTTCAACAGTATAGTAAGTCTTATTTAGATTTACAATAACATTGGCAGTCCTAAAGGGATTAACAAGCACTAAGCTATTAGTGAAATCTCTACCATAAATCTTATAAGAAACATTGTCATAGTACACATGATAGTCATTTTCTGGCGTACCATACTTATAATCATATTCATCCCAGTACCAGAACTTATTAGAATCACGATAGCCAGTAAACAAGAAAGCATTCCTATTTTTTTTACTTAGTAGCATAAAGCTATAAAAACAGAAGTCAAATACTCTCTGCTGATAAACATTAGTGGCATCTTTGTACACTCCACAATAGTAGCTATTAATCTTATTTGTAGCTTCCCATGTGTCATTTATGATTCTCATATTATTGCTCCAAGAATTACTATTAGGAGAATCAAACCAGTCAGACATGTATTGTTCTGTGTTTACAGTATTCCAATAAGCTCTTACAAATCCTTCCTCTTGTGCACCGTCAACATAAGGTGCATAATCTGCATTATAACTGCCCTCCATCTCATTAAACAATAAATATTTATTAGGGCCAAGCGCCTGCCTTATCTCCTGAAGCCACTCAATCTGTGCAGTATGATAATCTTTGTAATATGGTGCATTCTCATCTGGTACACTGCCAACTGCAGGATAAGTAATATACAAACTTGTACCTGCAGGAACAACACCAACATATGTCTCAAATACAAAATCATCAACTAACACTTCAGCTGTAGTGCTATTCATTTCTTTAACCCAAGCCCATGGCAAAATCTGATCACAAGGTTGACCACCACAAGCAGAATCTAAGGGAATACGATACACTATATCTAAATTAATCCATTCACCTACTGGTGGGTTACTAAAACAACTCTCTGCACCACCATATGCAACACCAAGTCTCCTTCTTTCTAACTCAACACAGAGCTTAGTAGCATTACCAAGATTCTTCATCCAGGCACTAAAATGAGTAGTACCATTAACACCTGCAACTACATTGTTTACTGCTGTTATTCTTCTCATCCAATTATTATCAGTACTAACTACTCTCATATTCCAACTGTAACTACCGTTATGTGCATCAGTACTTCTTGTTATAGATGTATTATAGCCGACATTAAAATCTTTTGGCTTGATACCATCTGGGTAGTGATATAAATCTTGAGAATTATCATGATATTCAAGGTCTGCATTTGTACTCTGTTGTCTCCAATCACTGGCAATCAAGTTTATTGTCCTATTAGTATAACTTCCACCGTATTTATTAATTAGTGTCTGTTCACTATCTGTTGTTATAAGTATAGGAAAAACATAACCACCAACTAGTTTAAGTATGGGCATTGTATTATTAACTGTTATTGTTAGACCGTCAGTAGTAACATATCTTTCTGCTCTTTTTATTATGAACCCACAATCTCTAAAATTGCTATATATAAGGTCAATCAGTACACCGTTTGCACCAGGCTTATTAGCACATGCAACAATTTTAGGAATAGCCCAGGCCCTATAGTCTAAGTTTGTAATGTCCATACTCAATTCATTATATCCTTTACTGTGACACCTATTGTCTGCATTTGTCCAGTCAGTATTTAATGCATGTGCAAACCAATCTTCATGAGTACTTAATTCTTCTTGCCGTGTTGTATTCCAATCACATATTGTAGTGCCTACTGCACCATAAACAATAGATCTGGCATTTCCTGTTCTGCCATAGTGAACATAGGGTGTGTTTATTATTGATGGGTCAATTTCACTTGCACCCTGTCTGTAATAGCCCATAAAAAAGTTAGCAGCATAGTCTTGTAAACTCATTGCAGAAAACTCAAACCCATAATTACTAAGACTTATATCTCTGTCAGCTTTTGTAGTTGTTATAGTAAAAAATTGGTGTCTTATTACTAGCGCTAAGACTATCATAAATAAAAAAAATAAAAAAATACTAAGTGAAGATTTCTTTTTCATAAATCACCTTCTCTTCTTTTTACCAAACAGAAGATACAATACAACAGTTGCTATTACTCCAATAATCATATAAGTTGTAAAATTACTGTGCAAACTATTGTCTGGCTCATCTTCTGGTGTGTCTTCTATGCTCTTAAACAATATTACACCGCTCCTGTTAGTCATTGCTATGCTATCTACTTGTGAACCACCAGGCAAGAAATATGTGTTTCTCAGAGGCACAACTATGTTGTCCATTGTGGGATTAACAAGTACTAAAACCTTCTCATACTCTCTAGAGTAAACACCATTATACAATTGAGATATTCCAAATGAACTAATAGGCATGCCAATTTTATAATCATATTGGTCAAAGTACCAGTACTTGTTAGTGTCTCCACTACCAGTGAATGTAAATGCTGTCTTGCCTCTTTCTTGAACTAACAAATAAGATGTAAAGCAATAATTGAACAGCCTTTCTTTGAACTCATCACTTGGATTTTGGTGTGTACCGCAATAAAGCAATGAAAGTTTGTTCTTATCAATTATATTAGTCTTAACACTGTTTATTTGTGATAACCATTCTGTTCCACTGCGACCAAGGTGAGCCTCATCATTGTACCGGTTCCAGTTGTAACGGATAAAACCTCTGTACACACCACCCTCTAGATTATCCATATAATCTTCTCCGCCTAGTGCCACATCATCTACGATTATTGTCTTAGACGGTAAAAGAACTGCTAAATCATCAAAATAACCTTTAAGTAACTGATGCCATGCAGTATATACAGTAGCTGTTCTACTAACATTAGCTTCTGCACCGTACCTGACATACAAAGTTTGGCCAGGGCGAACAATACTTATTATTTGTCTGTATACAAAGTAGTTAACCTTGACTTTAGCACTTGTACCGTTTAGAGTATTTACTTCGATATAAGGATAAGTCTGGTCACATGCTTGCCCACCACAACTAGTATCAACAGGTAGAGTGTATGTCTGAATTAGGTCAAGATTAGAGCCAACTAGCGGATTATCATAGCAAACACGTGTGCCACCGTAAGATATTCCTTCTCTTCTTTTTTCTACAACATTACAAACCTTTGTAGCATTCTCATAGTTTTGAAATCCAATCCTTACATAAACAGTTGCATTAACTCCAACAGTCTTTACAGGACCAGCTAGTCTTCTCATCCAACTAGCATCTGTGCCCAAAACAGTTAACAACCAGTCAGTATCTCCATCGGGAGTAACTCTTATAATACTACAATTGTATCCAACAGCAAAGTCCTTTGGCTTAATACCTTCTGGATAGTGAAATGTGTCAGTAGTGCTCTCTGTGATTTCCATTGCAGCATTATTAGTAATGTTTTGACTACCACCATGTACTAAAAATATAGTGTTACCATTGTAACTACCACCATACTTATTTTCTCCGAGTAATTCAGCATCAGTAGTGATAATTATTGGGTTTAAAGTGGAACTAGTTGGAACAAATGGCTTTCTAGTAACATTTATTGATAAACCGTTACTGCTAGCAGTAGTAGTTGTATTTACATAAGTCCAGTAACAACAATCACCAAAAGTATTATAAGCACCTATGTATAACCCATCAACCCCCAGTACAGATGTTTTTTCTATTGCTCTTTGAAGAACAAAATCTTTATATTCTGATTTTTGTATGTTCATTCTATAGTCAAATCCACCTGTATATCTAACTCTATTGTCAGCAACTGTTGGGTCTAATCCATCACCGTGTATGAACCAGTTTTCATGAGAGTCTACTGTGCTCCAGTTTTCTCCCCCCCTGTAATAATTTCTTATGTACATATGTACAAGGTTATAATTTTCTGGCTTAAGCTGTTCTGCATTAGCTTTATCATTAAATATTAAGAAATTATTAGCAATGTCTTGGTCACTCATACTTGGATACTCATTACCCCATCTTGCCAGACTGACATCTCTATCTGCTGCTGTTGTAGTAACTATAGTGAATAAGCCCACATCCTTTCCTATGAAATAAAAGCCAACAACTGCAGCAACAATCAATAATATTAACATGTTCTTTTTATTTTTCTTTTTCATGTATTCCACCTTCATATTTTTAATTTTTTCTTATAACTAAAAAGCATAACAACAACTAATGCTATGCAAATTCCAATAAATAAAGTCTTAGCATCTGATATCAAAGGCTTTGAAGCACTGGGCACTTCTGTTGTTGAATTAATCTCAAAAACATACAATCCAGACTTTGCCGGAACAACAACACTATTAATTTCTACACCATCAAAATTCTTATAGTACTTATCAAAGTTAAATGTGCCCTGCTGAGCTGTAGGATTAACAAGTACAAAACCATTGGTATATTTTCTGCCATATATTTTAGGATTATCATTATAAGCCTTAAAGTCTTCTAATGGCTCACCGTAATTGTAATCATACTCCTGCCAGTACCAATTATGCCTGTCATCATCAATAGTATACTGAAACATTACTTGTCCTTTGTTTTGAAGTAATAAAAAACTGGGAAAACAGAAGTCAAATACTTCTTTCTTTCTCTGTTCCGTAGCATTAAGTCCTATTCCGCACATTAGTAATGCAATCTTACTCTTATTTATAACCTCCATATTTATTACATTCATATAATTTAGCCAGTCAGTCTCACTTTGATTATAAGTGTTGTTCTGCCAGTAAGCATGATTAAATTTCTCTACCATCACACCGTCACTAAACTCCAAATAGTCAATATTACCAGGATTGTTCTGAGTAGGCAACTCTAGCTCATTAAAAATTAATTTTTTACCAGCAGGCAGCCTACTTTTCAAATATTGTAGATAAGCTTTAGTATTCGTATGTATTCCGTTTATATAAAATAAAGGTGCAGTTGCAACTGCACCATATGATACATATACTATTGTTTGTTCTTCACCAAGTTTTAACAATTCATAATTCAATAATTGTATAGTATTAGTATTAGTCCTTACAAAAATGCTCATGTAATCTTTATACCAAGTGTACTTTGGTATAAATAACGTAATTTCTGATTCTTGTCCAGGCAATACAACAGTGCTTTCAACAGGCCAATAAGGCTGAACTGAATTATACTTTGGCTCATAACCCCAGTTACTAGTGTCTCCAAATTCTACACCAAAACGAACTGAATAAGTACTGTCAACAGATTTCACTCTCACTCTTGCTATATAATCATAATTATTATCATATAGTATAGGATCTGTCCTCACAGACCTATAAAACTGACTAACATTAGCCCTAGTATAAAACTGTAAAACAAACCCTGCTCCATCAGAAACTCTACTAACTCTGTTAGCAGATGCAGTAGGCACACCCTGTACAGTTATAGGTGTTCCCCAATTAGCTGGCTTTACATTGTCTGGATAGCATATATGTGTGAATGAAGTCCACTGGTCAAATTCGCCATTATTAGTAAGATTTGTATCAACTTCAGACAATGTAACATTATCACTCAGACTTATGACTCTGCCATTATAACTATCACCATAAAGGTTTTCTCCCTGACCATCAGAACGTACACTTACTGAAATATTATTGAAGACCATAAAAGGTCTTCTGGGCTCAAATAAATCCTTAGATACACTCACAGTATTTCCGTTCACTACTGCTGCCTCATTACTCACATGATGCCACACTGGCTCATTTCTAAAATCTGCAAATGCATTATCATAAAATATGGTGTTTGCACTTGCTAGTTCTGGCTGTATTATTGTCTCATAATTGTACTGTCCATAAATTATGTTACTTATATCCATCTTAAAAAATCCATAAGAAATATCTCTTATTCTATTATCAAGATTGCTAGTATCTGTTCCGTCAGCATGTATGAACCAATTCTCATGTGAATTTAAAGTACTCCAGTGACTGTCAGTATTACTCTTTCCTATTATCATATTATAACTTGCATACAAACTTTGTGGTCGCTGAGAAACCACAGAGTCATACTTGCTTCCTGTTTTAGTAAAAAATTCAAAATTATTAACAACAGTAACTGAATCATGATATCCATCATAAGTCCAAGCGTTAAAAAGACTTATAGCTCTATCGTTCATTGTAGTTGTAGGAACAAATGAGAAGAAAGTAGCACCAGACCTAGTAAACAAATATACTATTAGCATAAACAAACCTATGATAATCACTGCTACAAACTTGTTCTTATCTTTCTTTTTCATATTTTATCCTCTGCAAATATATAATAAAAAAATAAAAAAAATAATTTTTATTTATGCTTTACAAACCTGTGAAACAGTGTGTCAATTAGAGCTATACCACCGAGTAGTACTAACAGTCGCCACCACTCATCAGTTAGCCAACTATTGCTCATAATATAAAAAAGTAGAGCAATTCCTGCAGTAATAACACTGTAATGTAACAAGCTCTGAACTAGTTTGTTTTTCATGCTAATCATTCCTCCGTCTTCTTACTTTTTTATTTTTCCATAAACTATCTTACCAGCAACAACAGCAGTAGCAGGTGCTAGCATGTACAATAACCACTTTGAGACTACATTAATACCAGTACCAACTTCAGGCAAGAATATTAGTGCAGTAAAGGCTGCTGTGAGAGCCAAGTATGCAATCATAACTGCACTGCTCTCTCCTTTTGTAATGTTAAGCCAGCCAACAGCAAGTCCTGCAACAACAACAACCCATAGTAGCCAAGACCATGTTGCTTTTCCCATTATCTCCATAACTGCACCAACTACTACAAGTAGTAGTCCAGCTAAAAACACAGCATTTCCAGTTTTCATTTTATTTACCTCCTACGTTTCTTTCCCATACCAAACAACATTATAAAGCCAATAGCAACAATAATACCAACAACAATAAATGCTATCCTCTTCTTATTCTGTTGTACAAAAGTCTGGTCAATAATAATCTGACCACCATTCTCTTCATCATCTTCACCCATTGCTCTTACTGCATGAGAAGATACTTCCCAGTTATAATGGTCATCACGACACATAAAATAAATCTTCTGACCATCACTTACATTTGTAATAGTTGCAAATGGATTCTTTATACTGTTGTTACTAAATGCTATAATAAAATCAGATGATGTATCACTGTCTGCATATCCATAATAACAAGCACTTGCACTATCATCAGTGTATACATACAATGTGTCAGTACCATCAAACAAGCTTGATGTCCAATTCAAGTACACATTGATTGGTGTATCATCTAATTCTAACAGTCTAGTAAGAGTATAGTTTGCTGTAACATCTTCATTCCATGCACCCACAGTAATATTTATACAATACCAGCTGTCAGTTGCAGGAACTGTCCATGATTTAGTTGCATTACCAGATGCATTGATAGCCACATAAGAATTATTTGTACCTATGCTAGTCCAAGCTACTGTGCTACCTGCACAATCAACAGTAGCACTTGCCACTGCTGAGTACCAGAAAGAATAATTCTCATTAATTCCAGTAGAATTTTTCGGCACAACAAACCATACTAAACTAGTATTAGTAGTTGAACCGTTTGCTACTGTAAGACCATAACTTGCCTGTGTAAACATAGTTACAGCATAACTTGCAGGTGCATATGTAGTGTTTGACACACCAGCTGCTTCTACTTCTGGCAAATTAAATATTGAAAGAATGCCAATGGCTAAAATGACCATTAATACCATTTTTGTATTTTTCATGCTACTTACCTCCTATTAATTAATTTTCTTCATTGTAAATATCTTTTGGGTTCTTCTTTATGTACTTATCTTTTTTCATACTACCTACCTCCATTAATATTTTTTATCTTATATTCATCACCCCGTTATCGGCCATTTCATAATTAGCTATCTTGTGAGGTTGAGTAATTGGTCTAACAACACATCTATTAGAAGTTGTTAGCTTCACTGCCTTACAGACACTTGAAATTGTTGGCTTCAGTCCTTTGTAACCAGACATTGCTATTACAGGCTTGAACAAATAACTGCCAGTACCTTGCTGTACTATACTGTCTGCAAGGTTAAAATCAAAATTGACAGTATTTTCACTGTCTGTACTATTAAAGTCTAGCCTGAATTTTATTGTGTTGCTGGGCAATATGGGATGCTTTGTTCCTGTATGGTCAACAATCTTAATATCAGTAATTTCAATCTTTACTTCTCCAAGGTCAGCAGCATTACTGACATTGACAGTTCCTACAATATAATTGCTAGTATTTAATTCTAACAAGTTTATTTCAGGAACATTGTCAGTTACTGGCATCCACATGCCAGTCTTATCATTATGCACAATTATCTTAGATATCTCAATGTATACTGCAGTTATATCACTGCTTAGTTCAGCATCACTTATTGTAAATGTCACTTGCTTGTCAAACAAACTGGCAGTTGTACCACCACTATAAAAGTATATGAATGCGGCTACTCCTACAAGTGCAATGATGGGCAATAAGTACTTATTTTTCTTATGTTTCTTAGCCATTTTATTTTTCCTCCAATTTTATTCACCGGGATATTTACTAATGTCGCAGGGCTTATTCTCTATGTATCTCTTGTCATAGTCAACAATGAAGCTTTGCAAAAGTGCAACATTAGTTGTAAAATTGTCATCAATCTTCAAATATCTTATAGTGGGATTAACCTGTGAGGTTAAACAATACTCCATAGACCCAGACTTGTTCTGAGCACAATTCCACCCTTCAACAACATACAAACAACAAGAGCTTCCCTCATCCCAGCCAAGAATCCTCTGAGCAACAGGGTCTTCAGCATAATCACTCACTTGAATTTCCGTTGCTTCACACCAGCCAAACTTAGTAGAAAGTATGACTTCACTGCCCTGACCTGAAGGAATGACAACAGTCTCCTGTGTATTTGTCTTACTGCTAAATACTTTCTCTTTCCATCCACCAACTCTGTCTTTCATATTAAATATATCAAAGTAATATAGTGTGCCCAGCACAACACTAGCAAATATTAAAAGTACTAGTGCTTTCTTGCCGAGTCCACTACCATCACTCATTTTTTTGTTATCATTCCTGCAATTATGTTGCTGACAAACACTGCACCTACAGTAGCAAGGAATGCAGTCAAATAATCACTGTAATCAAGTCCAAACCACTTCATAAGTATAACACTGATTACTGTAACAAACAAACCAACTAAAGCACTGTCAATAATTAAAGTCTTTAAGTCTCCTTTCATATTAATCATCCTCCATTAACTTTTCTTTGTTATGTACCAGGCAATAAGTCCACCAATGCCCAGGTCATCTAACAATCCAACAATTGGCACAATGTCGGGTATGACATCAACTGGCAATAACAAATAAAGTAAAAACACAGTAGCTCCAAGTATCCACCACCAAGTTTTCACCTTAGTCTTCTTCATTTTTTAGCCCTCTTAATCAATAAACTTATGCCAGCAATGAACAATACAATAGCACCAATAAATGCCACAGTCTTCATAATGCCAGCAGTAAGATTACAAACAAGTCCTTCAATCCAACACAATGGATTAATCAAGTTCCACCCACCACAACCACAACCCATATCTACATAAAACACAACAATAAACAATAGCATTGAAACTAACAGTAGCATTACAGGTGCAATGTACTTATTATTTTTTTTCATAAATATCACCTCACGGACTAACACTATGAGTAGCACTGTCAATAACGCCAGCATCTCTCTTATACAATATCAGGTCAACAGGCGTATAAGCAAGCATAATACAATTACTATTCAACACAACATTGACCCGTCCACCAAAGTCTTCTACCCTATAATCTACACTATCTTTAGTGTTGCCGAAAATACTCATCTTAATTGCACCCTCATCAGCAAGTACCAAGCCTTTAGTAAAACTGAATAATCCGCCCTGACATTCAGCACTCTTATGACACTCACTGACTTCAATCTTAGGGTCAGCACCAATATCATTCTTTATAGTTGCAGTACAAGAAACTTTCATGCCAGGATTACCATAGCCAGGACTGTCACCAGGCCCACCATCATTACCACCAGCAATGCCCATGCCAAAAATTAAAAATAAAAAAATTGCCATGACAACAAAGATAATGCCAACAGTAAGAAAAGCATTACCTCTCTTGCCAATCTTCTTCTTGCCCATCAGACCAAGTACAAGTAAGAATAGACCTACAATTGCTACTATTAAGACAAGAGATTGCCACACTTTGACACCCTGAATATTTATAGTGCCCTCTTGACTTCTTGCAAGTTCTACTCCACCCTTGCTCCAACAGTCATCATAAGCATAACAAACTCCTGTGTATTCTCCGCCCCAGAATCCTGCTTTTGCAGTAAAGTCAAATGGGTACCTCACACCAGCAGTGAGGTTAGCAAGTACTCCTGGAAATGCCTTGTCACCATCACAGAAAGATTGACTGCTAACAAGTGTAAGTCCAGTCCAATCTTTATTTCTGCTTATTCCACACTCAACAATGTACTTTCCAGTAACATCTGGTATGAAGTCACCAGTAAATCTTACATTCCTATTACTATCACCAGTAGTAGGAATTACAACATTTTCAAAATGTCCAGACAAGTTATTAAGACCATTCTGAGCAACACACTTACCATTAATGCATTGATTACCTGCACCGCAATGATGATTATCTAATAATACAGTTACACCATCATTACTACACCAGTACTCATTAAGGTAAGCTTGATTGACACACACATCCGTATGTGATGTCACATCATTTGAAGTTGTTCCAACAGTGAAATAGTTCTTTCCACCATCACTATCTGTACAAACACCACCGTCTACACACTTGCCATTGCTACAGACTTCACCGCCAGGACAATCAATATCTTCATGAAATGCAATCTCAGGATGACCACCACTCCCACACTGATATTCTCTAACAACAACATCGTTGACACAAATATCATTCACTCTCTCTCCATTGTCCAGTACATATCCTTTAATATGAATATTTCTGCCATCACTGTCACTGCAGCTATTCTCTGAATTGCAGAACGGTGTGCCACCATTGTCATAGCTGCATTGCTCATCTGGTGCACATTCTTCAGCAATACTAGTCTTTTCTAGACAAGAATTGTACCACCAGATATCACTATCACCGTAATTATCAGTCCAGCACAGTCGTACATATTGTTGTGGTGCACATGTTTCACCACAAATGTCACTATAGTCAGGTTCACTACTGCACACTTGTTCATCAGTGCACTCATTATTGACATCAACTAAGCATTCAGCCATGTACAATCCATTCTGTGGATTTATTCTACAACAACTGCAATAGTAATCACTAGGACTATTCCAATATGTTTCTATCCAACGATTACATGCTGCTTCTGTTGAGAATTGACCTATTGATTCAGTTTGTCTTCCAAATATTGCATAAACTGACAATGCCAGCATAGCAATTAAGACTATCATCATTATATTCTTATTTTGTTTTTTCATTTTTTCTTCCTCCTATTCATCATATAAAACATAATTGAAGCAAACAAAAATATCAAACTTCCAACCATCCAATACACAATACTACTACTGTCTACTACTATATTGTAACATGTATTATTGCTACAATATTGGTCATCATCACATGGTGGATTATTATAAGAGCAACCAGTAGTATTCTCACCCGGAATATTTACAACACACTGATTATTCTCACAGTGGTAACTTGTTTCGCACGGTGGATTATTATAAGCACATCCCGTATGATTTTCTTCTGGTGGTACTTGAATACACAAATTGTCTTCACAATAATAACCAGTAGGACATGATGGATTATTATAAGAACAACCGGTAGGAATATCTAATGGCGGAGTTATACTTGATATTGTAAAGTCTGCAAAGGCAACAGCAGGCCTTTCTTGACGAGTGATAGCATACAAGTCTATGAATAGTTGAGGATTTTCCAAGCCTGAGATATCAAATGTTCCTGTCTCTCCACCATCTGCAACCATTGTCCACCTGTTAGAGTCAACAATGCTCTTAGTTAGTACAAAGCCGTAAATATTAAACCTCTCGGTCGGATAAAGAGTCACATACTTTGTTAGAAAAGTTATTTTATCACTACCATCTCTTTCTTTGAGGCCTATATTATATTGAGCATGAGTTCTGTAAGGGTTCCAACAAGTTTCAAATATTTCAGCATGACCATTAAATACAAAAGTTGAGAAGTTCCTTAATGATATGTTTCCTGTCTGTAAGAATATCGAGCCGCTCCCAGGCGGTGAATAGTCTCGCTGTAATAACTCTATACGATTATGTACAGAACTCTGGTCATGTGATGTTGAAGAATAAATCTCATATGCAATTGTCTCATATCCCGGCGGTGAATAAACTCTTGTAGTTCCAAATGCTGGAGTAGTATCAACTCTCCATTCATATTTTCCAAAGTCAAATTTTTGACAAGTACTTGCAGGACAACTATCTGAAAATGCAAGATTACCATCACTGGCATACTTCATAAAGAAAAATAACAAGATAATACTAGCTATTATAGACAATAGTAGTTTTTTCTTATTCTTCTTCATCATCATCCTCTACAAGCATTCCATCATTCCAAACTTTCCATCTTGGTTTATACATAAATATCACACTCCTGTATTTTTTGCCACATCAAAAAAGTTGTAACCACTATAAAGTCTATCATAATTATTTATTAACTGCCAGATGCCACTGAATGGCACTTGCTTAACATCATGAAAGTAAAAACCATAAAGGTATATTGCTAATCCGTAAACAAATATCACCATAGCAAAAATCAACACTTGATAGTAGCTGCTAAACTTTTGTGAATTAGCAAACCACTTAAACAGCCTGAACAATAAAAACATGACAGCACCAAGATACACAAGATTGATAATGATAGTGTTCCTCAGGTAATTCACATAATTAGCACGATAAGCCTCTGGAATATCACTAATAACCTCTCCAGTCTGTAATTGTCTTACACTCTCTTTTATATTAGCATCCCAAGTAAAAAATATGCCTACAGTATTATCTAATAAAGGATTCCAGTCACCATTTCTCTTAACCTCATATATTCCATTAACAACATTCAAGGCAAGCTGTGTGATAACTATAGCTAACAAACCATACAAAATTCCAGTTGTTAATGAATTACCGCCGGACATTTTTAATCATATTCCTCTCTTATTTCTCCACCACACTTACATGCATATTCTCTGCTCTCTGCTTGGGCTTTAGTATATTCTTGACCACATGAACTACATTCATAAACAACTCTCTTATTTCTGCTCCTTATATGTCTTACAACACTTGTTCCACCATCACTTGTTCTTCTCTTGTGACTTCTAACATAAGTTACCATTTTATTTCACCTCAGCTTCATGGCTTTTCTTGTATGACTACCAACATAAATTCTCTTACCATTACGTCTACAATAATACCCATTAACACCAACTCTTTCTCTACCCATTTTTAATCACCATCCATCTTTTTAATCATTCATGTGCCTTACAATGTACACTTCTCTTCTTGCCTTAGCATAAATTCTCTCAGCTTGCTCTCTTTTCATATTATTACTAGATGACAACAAGTACCTTATAACTCTTTCTTTACTCTTACCATCAGCAACCATCTCATTAGCCTCCCATTGCCTGTCAGACATGTGAAGATTAACAGTGCTGAACAGATTAGGATTTCTCTTATAATTATTCCTAGTATGCTTCATGACAGTAGTCCTCTTTCCATTTGTCCGCTTCATATAAGTTCTAACTTTGACCATGATTATGCCTCCTCTACCTTTCTTGTCTTATGATTTAAAATGCTCCTCCACTCGCCCTGCATTCTACACCAAATATTACTTACTGTCTCACATATCTACGACGCCAGCCCTTCTTAGCAGCCAAACTATGACCCTTAGAGTTGCCGTGCCATCCGCCTCTCTTACTACTCCTACTCTTTCTTCTTTTCATATTCTTGCACCTCCATATAAATACTCTTACACTGCCTTATTTCACCCATATATGCCCAACACCATATCTGCCCAATCTTGAGTTAATAATTGTAGAATAAATATACTGTTTAGCAAGCTCAAAAACTTCTTTTTTTCTCCAACCTTCTGCAGCTAGTTCACCATCATAATCATGCAGTGTTGCCCTGATCATACCGTTACTATCATATTTTATAAAAAATATATCTACACCAGCATACCTTTCTGGTCTTAACTCAACATAGCTAACATCCATTTTTATCCACCTCCTTGTCCCAAATACCATGCTAAGAACCCTACAAGGATTCCAACACTTGCAACACTAAACCATATAGTCATCTTCTTAACATTATCTAACCTCTTAAAATGCAACAACATGTACAAGCCCAATAATACCAGCCACCAAATAGCATCAACCAAATACCAGTCAACAGCTTGCAACACCCAAAATTGATGAGCTGTAAGCTCAGTATGAACCTTAATATAATTTTGTAACCAAAAGTGCAACCAATCAGTAGGAGCAGGAGCAATAGCAGCAACAAGACCACCAAAGATAAATGTTAAAACTGAACTGTGTTTCATCACATTCCTCCTCTTTTCCATTGTTGTTCTAGCTTTTTAGCATATCTTATTCCTTCATCCCAATCATCTTGTTGTTGGTCTTCTGGGTAAATATCATCTTCTTCGTTTTTACCGTATATTATATCTTTACTGGGGTTTTCATAGCCGTACTTATAGTCTAAAAAATTATCAATATCATGTCTATCAAATATATTATCATATTTGTTCAAAAATTTTTTACATTCTTCATAACTAAAGTTATGCATTAATGTGCCAAATCCATTCCTATCAATACTCTGCTCTATATCTCTGTTATTATAGCCATCAAAAGGGTCAAAAGAATTTCCTGTATTTCTTTTGTGTCTAGTAACAGTAGTTATGCCTCTACCAACTCTACGTTTATGTTGTCTTACAATTGTCATCTTTCTTCACCTCATATTATTGCAGCAACAAGACCACCAAAAATAAAAGTTAAAACTGAACTATGTTTCATCTTTCTTCACCTTCAATTTTTATCATTGCTCCGCAATTACCACACTTAATAACCTCACCTTCATCAAATGAAGAGTCATCATCTCCTTCAATTACATCATAATTTTCACCCGCACCTCTATCACTTAACAAAGCTTCACATTTGGGACAATCAAAATACCTCTCCTCAAACACACTATATCTAGCTCTATGACGCCTCTCATGCTCACCAACAATGGTAACTTTGCCATTCACAACACGCCTATGCATTCGAACATGTGTCAAGTTCTCCACCTCTCAACAATGCTACCGTTGTATGAACTCGGCAACTGTTCTTGGGTGATAACTTTATCATAAACATAAATAGCTGCCTTTGCCTCATGTGAATCTTTTGCTTTAACTATAAAGAATATTCTGTTACTGCCCCAATCTGATACTCCTTGCTTTAACTTATTAATATCTCTTGATTTAGATATAAAAAATAATTTACCATACATGCTAAATTTCTCATACAAATAATAAGACCAGTAGTCTTTCTTCTTATCCCTATAGTAGCCTTCAACATAAGACTCACCAGCACCGGCTCGTCTTCTATGAGATCTTACAATTGTCATCTTTCTTCACCTTCAATCTGAATCAATTAAAATATTCATCTGGGTCAATTCCTCGCTCCTTCATTTCCTTCCGCTCTTGTCTTCGCCATTTATTGCCAAATGCAATCCTCTCCATAGCTCCTGCATAAAGTGACTCTGCAACTTGCTTTGACAACTTAACTTTTGAATCTGGCAAACTAGATTTTTCCAAAAGTTTCTTAATAGTTTCAGTCTTAGTACGGCCGGATTCAATTAGGTCTCTAGCATACCCACCATAATGAAGGAACTGCTCATATGTAGGCTCACTATGCACAGATTTTTTATCCGAATTTCTATTATGTCTAATAACATCAGTAACCCCATAATTAGTTCTTCTCTTATGTTGTCTTACAATTGTCATCTTATTTCACCTCATATTACTTAACACTTCTGCTCTTGCACAATGATTCACCCTAGTCTATCAATTATTTTTTTCATATTATTAAATGCTTCTTGTTTATCCCAGCCGTCAGCTTCAGCACCCTCACTTCTTGCAATTATATATCTAGTTCCATGATAGTTCTTCCAAACAAAAAAATCAATCATGTGACCTTTATATCTCTCAGATTTTATATCATCAATAGTCATGTTGATGCACCTCTTCCGTTTTTATGATTTGTCACTGCACCAATAACCAGCAATATTAAAATACCACTAAACAATATTCCCTGCCAAGTAGTAAACAATGCTGCACCAACAGCAGCCAAGCCCAAAGCCATCATATTATTACCCATATGCACACCAATGCTAAAACTCAAACCGAGATTCTTGAAAAAACCAACCTGAATATAAATAATAGTATTCAATATTAACCTGAACATTGCAGCATACATGAACATGGCAATATTAATAGTCCCATCAGTATTCCTATAAGTACCATTAAAATAATGCATGGCAGAAAACAATATAGTAGACAAAATAATTGCAATGATATACGGCATTGTACTACTCTGAGGATTCCTAACATTCAAAACATATAATAACAAGAACCCAAACATTAAACTACCAATTACAAAAAAACAGCCAAGAACAATCTCCTCAATAACAGGAGCAGTAACACCAATAATATGAAACAGCCACCAATCACTACCAAAAGTAGTCAGTTCAAAATTATTCAACGGCTTAGTAAAACTAGTAACATTATAGCCAAAACTAAAAACATTAGTAGCAACAACAAGAGCAATAATAGCTACAAGACCAATAAAAAATGCTTTAATAGCCTTGCCATTATCATCTTCTATGGGATAAAAAACATGAAATGAAGGGTATTTGTCTTTAATATATATTATTGCAACAGCAAACCAGACAATACCAACAAGTAAAAGTATAAGATACTTATTAGCAGCATCAATGCCAGAATAAAACATCCATATTAAGCCAATAGTACACAGAAAGAATAATATGACAAGGATTAAGTTAATTTTTGGATTGAAGTTTTTTGTCAATTCACATCACCTTATTACAACAAATTTTGTATGTCATGAAAAAATAAAAAAATAAAAAAATTTGTTGTCTAAGATGCTGTCACTAAGAAGTGCTGGTTGTAGTTATTCACAACTGGCACTTGAGTTGACGCGTCAGACCAGATCCCTGCCTGAATTGTATCAGGGCTCCTGCTACTCTTGTAGCGACCTTCTGCATAGAAGGAGAATCTGATACCCTCAGCACAATCAGCACTTGCCTCTTGATAGTAATTAACTGACTTCTGAACATTACCATCTATAGTGCCAATCTCATAACATTTTTCAACGTTACTCAACATGTTGAGGTCATATGACTGCATCTGTGACTTGACATCAGACTTCTGTACACCGCCAACACTGACAATCGGTTCATTCCAAGTGCTAGTCGTATAGTCTGCGCACATGTATGTTTTCAGGTCATCTTGGCCGAACTTTGTATTAGCACTCGAGGCTTTCAAATCAATTCTTAGCCTGTAGTACTGTCCTGCAGCACTTATAGACCTGTTAGTATAACCAGTTGTACCGTAGTAGCACTTGTCATTAGTTGACGAATCTCCAGTGATGTTTGACGGATAAGACAAATTCAGCACAAAAGGTGTGAATGAAGTTCCGCTGGTGCAATTCATATAAGCATCTGAGTCTTCATCATGTACTCTGTAGTGAACACCCGTAATTGGGAACCCAACAACTTCCGGCGGACTATCTCTAAAATACACAGAATTGTCACTGATTGTCACATCTCGTCCGTAGTCAACACTTGCTGTTCCTGCAGTTGTGTAGCCATCTGCCTGAAGATTAGCAACAATAGGCCTGTACACACCAGCTGTAGTTTTACTACAAGTTACAGCAGTTGCACCGCTAACAGTACCAGTTGTACTAGCAGTTGTAGCCGCAAGAGTAACTAGACCGTCTGTCTTACCACTAACAGGCATTAAGTATCCTGTCCCTGATACTAGCCAAGAGTTAGTCGTTGAAAGACCGTTCCTATATCGCCAATAAACATCAGTTTGGCCATCACTAGGACAACTTACTAATCCACTTGGAGAGCCAGCTGTAGTTGTTGTTGTAGTTGTTGTTGCTATACCCTTCTCGAATACTCCTGCTCTATCAAGCATGTAGTATCCGCCACCAAGAAGTAATGCCAACAATAGGATTACTCCCCAGTTTGTACTTTTACCTTTTCTGTTCATTTTTTATTCCTCCATCTACGGACAAGACATCATTTCCAAGAAATAGCTAATGCCACTTCTTGTCCGCAGTACGGCCCTCCGCCAAATCGAAAGTCTTGTGTAAAGTTTTTCATTTACCTTTTCGTACCTGACTATTAGCCGTAAGGATTGCCCTCGACCGCCTACACTTCTGCAACATTATTTCAGATGCCTGGGAGGTTAATTCCGTATTCACGGTTAAACGGTTCCTTTATGAAGGGATAGGCGTAAATTGATTTACTCATATTTATAATTTTATACAGTAGAAAGTATACTATATAGAGTATAATCAGCTGTGTTTACTAAGACTAATAATCCTCTTCTGCAAATTCCTATTCTTCTTAAGCTCTCCATGAATAAAACACTCATTAAAATCTCTCTTAAAAATCCAAGTAGTCTTAAACTCCAAGGCACCATGAACATTAGCACAAGAACAATAAAAAAAATAATTAATAGCTAACAAGTCAATAAGCTCAGAAAACTTATCCTCATGCTTTAGATGCCAGCCCATAGGAACAGTAACAAATACCAAGTAGCCATGAAAGTTAACATTACCATCATCATTAGTAATCTTCACAATAGTATGCTTTAACTTAGTATTTGACTCTTCCACAATTCACTCCATATCAAGAATCTTCTTGATAATATTGAACCTTTCACTATCCTTAGCATTAGTAATCATAGACTCTTCAATCTTAGTCACTCTGCCATCAAGTTCTTGCATCTTTATAACACTGTCATCTAGAACTGAATTAAGAGTGTCTAGCTTGTCATTTACTTTATCAAAGTAAGCAATAACCATATTAGAAAATTCTTCTACTCCCTCCATAGTAGCAGGTTCATTAACCTTCTCTGGCTCCTTTACTTCTTTTTTTGACTCCTCTTGCTTCTTATCATCTACAAACTTTATCTTCGGCCATCCCATTTTATTTCCCTCCTTAATTTATCTTAATATAACATACGCTGCTAATACAATAATAACTACTGCATATGCAAACATAACTTTACTATACAATCTCATGTTCTTTTTGAACTTATCATAATCCTGTACCATAACACCAATGCTTGCTGCTTGTTTGTCTAACTTACTCTTAGCTTTTTCATCCATCATTTTTATTCCTCCGATTCTACTTTACTATTATTTACATTGTTTATCTGATTTAAACTCTTGCCTGCAAACTCTAACAATTTCTTATTATTTCTAACTTCATCTAATCTGAGCGGAATGTCAACACCATACTTTCTGAAGTCAGGGCTATAAAACTTCTCATAGGCCTCTTTAGCAGTTTCAAAAGTACCGCACATAGCAAGTTCTCTCTTAACAGATAAACAAATATCACGTATGACCTCTGCAGGAACCTCAATATCAATATTATCCCTTATGAACTCTACAATTTCATAATCAAACTGTGACTCAACAGGAATACCATAAAAATTAGCACCCCTAAAAGCACCGTAGTTATTAGCATTACCACCTAATTCTATAATCTGTTCAGGCAATAATTTCTCAGTGTGCATAGAATTTTCTATCTCAGCTATTCTATCCTTCATTAGCTTAATACCCTCATTAAGCTTATTTTTTTCTATTTCTAATTTGTCAAAGCCTTTTTTTATCTGAAGTCTTTCTCTAGCCAAGCCCCAAAAATCTTTTATTTGGTTCATAAACTTTGCATTAATAGCACCAAGGTCACTATCAAGAATATTTTCAAATACTGCTCTTTCTTTGTCTGTTAATTTAAGCATAATTAATTCACCGTTAGTTCTTGAAATGTCCACAAATACTTCCCAGTGGATAAAAATTACGAATCATATTCACATTCTGAGGAATATGAGCATACCTCACATTTTTCACTTCAATATTGCCTCTATTATAACTATTAAAATGATACTTATTATCCTCTATAGCCATCATAGCCTCACTACCAAGAAAAGAGAATGCTTCAGGATTCTGCAAGTATCCAATTATGAAATGCCTAGCACTCTCAATTAACACATCACTAAACCTCTTAGGCTTTTGAAAAGAAAAGACATTATTGAACTTATAAGTCCTACCATAATCTATAGTATTAGCAACCATCTCATTAGCATAATTATGCTTGTCACTATCAAAGTACATTTGACAATCATCCCAGAAATTAATAATATTAAACCTGTGATTGTACTTCATAGAGTACTCCCACTCTTGCTTCAATAATTGTGCAACAGTTATCTTCTGATAATTAGGATCTTGCCTAAAGAAGCTAACCATGGGAATCTTGCCAGCATTCCAAATTTCTTCAAGATTTATCTGACCATGATACTTAGCATCAAACACATTATCTTCAATAATGTTACCCAATCTCAATAACAGACTATTCTTAGCACCAACATTTAACTTGTAATCTTTACTGATCCACTCTCTAACCTTATTAATATTCTTAGCCTTCATAATATGCTTCTTCATGATCTCAGCACCGGTCTCAGTAGAGCCCAATACAGTCTGCCACTCATCCTGAGTAGTCAACTGAGAACTAGGAAGTGTGAACCTTTCATCATAACCTTTAAACATTGCTTCCGGCACAGCTGCATGGCCCTTGCTCCTACTTGTAACATATGAAGGCACACAAGTATGCAAGGGAAGACCAACAGGTATTTCAAACCCAGGCAATCTAAAACCAACATCTGGCTTCTTAGCATACCTCATATCATTACTCTTAGCATCAACAATCAGAACTCTATAGCCCCTAAAATGATAATACACAATTAATCTCTTCATAATAGTAGTCTTATAAGTACCAGGGTCACTAGCTAATATCATGTTAGTAACTTCTTCATACGGCAAGGCATGGAAATCATCAGGGTCAAGCTTATTAATATCCTCATAATTATCAAACTGCTGATAAGTACCCAAAGGTATCATATTACTATGCCTATAAAAGTCTGCAGGGTCTGGCTCCTTAGTAACCCTATAAATATCTCTAATGATATCCAAGCCATCATACTTGCTAATTACTTCTGCCAAATGCAACCCTCCTTCTCTTAACATAACTACCAGTCTTACAATGATGACAATACAGCTCACCAGAAGTTCTATTATGAGTGTGCTTACAATACTTCTTACAGAACTTACAAATGTCCATTTTAACTATACTAAATACTATAGCTGCTGTCATATATAATCATCCTCTTTTTCTGTACCTACAATCTTATTTATTTTCTCATAAACCTTCTTAGCAGACATCAATTTAAACCTCATACTACCCTTTTTTATATTAGTAAACTTCTTAAAAAGCTTCTCAGCTTCTTTCTTCTCAACAGTTTCTCTTAGCGGCGGCTCAACATAAGCCTTAACAAACTCTAACATCTGTCTTACAGTACCATTAAATATCTCATTGTGGTCATGCTTGTAAACACTATAGTATCTACCAATACATATCAAAGAGTCTAATTTCAACCCATTAGTGAACACAACCATCTCAGCAATATCATAGCTTAACTTCTCACACCTAGCTATACTGGGCTGTTTTAGATGTGCTGTGCACAAATTTTCAATCTTATACTTGGGCACCTCAGGATACTGCCTCCTAAAGTCCTCTTTCTCTTCCTCACTCCTTATCCTTTTAGGAAAAAAGAAGTATGTATACCGATATTTTTTTGGTAATTCCCTCATATTAATGTTCTCTTACCTGATACTATTTACTGGATTTTTTTTCTCTTCTCAACTTCCACTCCTTTACCATTTCATCAGTGATTGTTTTAGTTTTTGTAGTACTATTACCCTCTATATCTATTTTTTCGGCGGCACTTCCCAAAGTTTGTGAAATGACAGGAGACCCTACAACATCATTGGCACCATCACTGTCTTCTGTAACACTATCCTTGTCTAACTTACTGACTATATCACTATAATTATCTATTATACTATTTGTACCAGCAATCATAAGATTAATAAACCCTTCTAACATAATAACATCTTCTTTTACTCCAGGATTGTCATTATACTTTTTTATAATAATTGCAAGATTACTCAGACCGGCAACAACAGTCTCAACAACAAATTTCATGTCCTGAAGTCCTCTATACTTATCTTTATAAAAAATAATCTCCTTTTTTAACCTAACATCATCATCTTGTAAGTTCAATATTATCTTAAGACTATCAGCAGTGAACACATCAACCTCTTTCTTAACCATGTCAACCTGAGAAGAAAAGAAATTAACAAGTTCACCAAGAATAACAACACAAAGGTCATCTTGCCAATACTCTTGACGACCATCAACAAAATCTAAAACATCACCAAAACTATTAGCCTTAGCCAAGCCATTAAACCGCCTAAAACTGTCTGGAAGTTCAAGTTTGCTGAACTCTAATAAACTTCTAATGTACTTAACCTTTAATTTCAACAACTCACTACCAATGTCTTCAATAATTTCACTCATTAGTCACCTTCACTGCCCATTGACGGCATAGAACCCATATTAGACCTGCCAAACATCCTTCTAGTTGCAGGATTAAACATACTAACATACTGTTTCTGACCTGTAGTGGCCAAGTTCTTAGTCTCTCCTATGTGCCTTGCATCCCTCTGCATCTCATCCTTCAAGAAATCTTTAACAGTCCTAGTCTTAATAATCTCTCTAAGTTGATTGTTAACTCTACTCATAGTTATTGCCTGGTGCTTGGCATTATAAATTTCTTCTAATTGTCTGGGAGAAAGATTAGGATGACCCTCTTCTAAAGTCCTTAATGACATATTGATTTTAATGACCTTCTTGTTTGACTGTTTACTACCGTGTACAAGATTAGTCTCAGCATTCATAAGATGTAGAGGAATATTGTGCATTTCCTCATAAGCACTAACACCCTTAAAAAATGTCTTCAGATAATTCAATATACCCTTCTTCCTGACACGTATGACACCATGCTTGTCAGGTCTAAGACCAAATCTTAATTCTGTCTCATAGCCATTATCAAAAGCATATATAACTTCTTCTATCATATTAACATCACCCTGGTATAGTACTCTCTCTACTTTGTATTAATAATAACCCAATAACAATAATGCCCAGAATACCAAATAAAATCCAGTTCCTGACTTGAGACTTATATACAGTCTCTTGCTCCATTTGTAACAAAGCTTTAGTCTTGTTTAGATTATCCCTGTACAAGTTCTCACTATACTCTCTGAACATAGAAGGCATCTGCTGACGAAACATTTCACTCTCATTCTGTAATCTAACATTCTCTAAAGTTAACTCTTCCATCCTACTCTGAGTAGTATCATAAGCAGCCTTTATATCATTAAACTCTCCAATTGCAGTAGCAATAGCCTCTATCTTAGATGAAACCTTATCATTCAAATCAATAACCCTATCAACATATTTAACATCTGTAACATTATTATAAATAATCTGTTGAGAATCCCTCATAAGTTTTAACTGTTCAATGTCACAATCAATTTCAAGACTTTTACACCGTATCTTTTCTGCATATGTGTAGTTAAAAGAATCACTACAAGTCCTGTAATACTCATCACAATAAGGCAAGTACATAGGACTTATACAGTCTTTAATAAATATATAAAAACTTGCATTACCAATACTCCTATTATTACTTATAAAATCAATAGTATTGTTATTACTATTATAAGTAATAGCCCTAAAGAATATAGACATAGATGACAAACCATTAGAGTCAAGAGTGAAGTTGTATGGACAAGTCATACTAGTACCGTTACATTGAGGGTAAACATAAGAGTTGGGCTCACCACTAACAGACAAAGTATGAGTAAAGTTAATAGGTACCTGGTAAGTACAAAAATCATAGTGATAATCATTCAGACCCATAAGAGTCCAATTTGTAGTATTCTGCTGAAGCACAGTATCATTTAATATATTGAAAATGAAGCTGTAATCACTCTGTATAGTCTCACCATAACTATTCCTTGTCACATTAAAAAATCTCTCATATACACCAAAATTATAATTGGACACATCAATGTAAACATCTAATATGTATTCTGTACCAGAAAAATTAACCTCAGTAATACCAGACAACCAAGAATCATATGATACATTAACAAAACTATCATAATCTTTACTTATATGAACAGAATAATTAGAATGGAAGGGCAACTGTGAAGTATTCAAAGTAAAATTTTCAAGATTAAAAGCACTAACACTACAAGATAATAATATTAACACAACAATATTATAATATCTTTCTTTCAATATAAATCATCTCCTCTTATGTTTACTTCTGAATATTCCCGGCTTAGCACCAGGATGTAAGTCCTGATACTCTCTAGCAGCAGCAATTTCTTCTGGCGAAGATTGACTATAAGCTTGTGAAACATCATCACCATCACCAACACCACCACTACCCATTGCTCTAGCCAACATATCCTGACCAGCCTTAGACTCCGCAAGGTCTGGATTAGCATCAAACAAGCCCTGCAAAATCCTCTCCTTTCTATCTCTCAATAAATAATCAGGCTTGTGCATCTTATCAATCTTGAAATCATCATAAGACAATCGTCTCCACCTTACCAAATTCTTTTCCATCCAATCTTCTTCACGACAATCATTAAACCAAGCAGTATACCTGCCAGGCCTATTGCCCTTAGAACACTCAAAATTCCACTGAACCCTCCATCCACCATCAGGCAATACAAAGGTCTCATAGTTCTCTATTTCCTCAAAAGCACCGGTCTGAATAAAATACTCAGCACCATCCTTCCAACAAGGAATATCACTATCCTTAGCAAAGTTAAAATAAAAAATATCCTTCATTCTATTACTATCCTTAGCATCTTTGTCAGTAAACTGAGTCAACTGAATCTCACTAGTCTTCTTAGTCTTCCTAGCAATATACCAAGTCAAAAATATAGCAAATAAAATTCCAAGTCCCCACAAAGAATACTTAACAGAATCCTGCTCAATTAGAGATTTTCCATCATACACACATAGATTTTCTTCTATTAATTCACCAGACTTGCAACCGGCCTGACTCCTCTCAGCAAAATCATAAGAGCACTCTCTATCAAGTGTAAGTTTATCACTAGCAGTACAACTAACATAATAGTTATTTACTGGTATGAAGACTAATCCCAACAATAACAAGATTCCCAGAACAATAACAACTTTGAGTCCAGTATTCATATTCCAAAGCACCTTGAACTCTAGTACTTTAAAAACATTATTATAATAGAAAGTATACATAAGAATGTATAAATACTTATTAACACAGACACAACAGATATTGAGGAACACATGATAAAAGTACCACCACTCATACTAATATCAGCAATAACTAATGTTATACTTTATTTTCTTAACAGAAGAATATTCAACAAAATAAAACTGCTATTCATCTACATTGCATTTATATTTATCAATACAATTGCTATAGCAATAATAGTCATATCACAACAACATAGTATCGACAACTCAACAAGTACAGTAGTATTAATATCTGATGGGATAATACTGCTACACTATTTCTTGAACTTATTTTTCAGTAGTAATAAAGAAAAAAATATTACTCTAATAATAATATTAATATTAATTGCTATAGTATATCTTTCTTTGTTCTACATTTTTTAGAAAAAAAGAACAATCATTGCCTGAGAGTAGAGAGGTGTAAAGAACTCTCTCAAAAACAATGATTGTTCAAACACTTTGGGGGTAATCTACTATTAAATTATATCTTCACACTGTTTGCTGACTTTAAATACATTATTATAATACAAAGTATACTTTGTATCATATATTATTGAATTAGTCACATTCATATATAATAAAGTTTATAAACAGAAGTGCCTAGTAATACATATTGGAAGTACAAGGGATAGAAAATGGCGAGGTGGAATTTATATCTTTTCAAAATGATGACGGTGAAGTAAAGAACTATTCTGAAGTACAAATAAAAAAATAGATAGTAACTTCACCACATTCAAAATGTTAATAAATGATACAGAGATAACAATGGCAATAAAGCAATTCATAAAATTCAAGAACAAGCTCTCAAATGTATAAAATACCAGAAAAACTATGCCTAAAAGATTTCAAGTTTATTCTAGTAGCAAGTAGAGACAAGAAGCCCATAGAGATTGACTGGCCAAGAACAAAAAACTACCAGTACAGTGATGAAAAAATAAAAAAACAATTAGATGATGACGGAAATCTTGGAATAGTATGTGGATATGGAGGACTCATAGTATTAGACTTTGATGATGAGAAGTTATACCAAGATAAAAAACACTTACTTCCTGAAACATTCACAGTAAAATCTGGCAGTGGTGGAAAACACTTGTACTACTATTGCAATGTAGTAGAATCTTGGTTCATAAATAACAAACAAAAAGAAAGACTAGTAGACATACAAGGAGAAGGTAAACAAGTACTAATACCACCAAGCACACACCCAAATGGCAACAGATATACAATACACAGAGACATTCCCATACACACAATACAATTTGAAGAAATACTAGCAATATTCTGGGACTACTTAGATGATAAAAATAAGAAGAACAGTGAGATAAAGCAAGGAATAAAAAATAAACCAAAACTCATAGAGACACTGAAAAAATTCGGAGTAAACACAAATCACAATCCAACAAATTGCATACTAGGACACCGAAGCAAACGGGGCAAGTGCTTCAGCTTCAATGATGAGAAATGGTACTGCTTCCACTGTGACAGAGGTGGAGATGTAATAAGATTCATAGAAGAAAAAGAAGGAGTAGACTTCAAAGAAGCATGCAGCATACTTAATATAACATTACCAAAAAAATTACAAAAAGAAGAAAAAGATAAGATAAAGATAAAAGAGAAGAGTTTCTTGAACACACCACAACATATAGTAGACCAAATATATGACAAGGAAACAGACACAACACAATATATAATATATGATAAGCAAAACAAAATGTTCAGTAAAAATAGAATATTTATCCATAATGACAAAACATATGCACCAATATATGGTGCAGAGCTTGAAAAAGGTGCTGTAATATTACCAAAAGACATAAAAAAATATGAGAGTATAGCAGCACTAGACAAACAAGTATATAATTTTCTTTACAAATACTTAGATGTTGATGATACTTATAGAAAATATGCAGTGCTATGTATAAGAAGAAGTTGGGTTTATGAGAAGTTCAATAACCTTACCTATCTCTCAGCAATTGGTGACTCCGGTACAGGAAAAAGCAGATTCTTAGAATCAATAGGGATAATACACTATAAGCCAATGATGACAATGGGCAGTTTGAATCCTGCACCAATATTCAGAATAATAAACAAATGGAGTGGCACATTAATAGTAGATGAGGCAGACCAACAAGCAAACAACAAAGGACAAGTAACAGATGAAGCTAATGCAATAATAAAAATATTAAATGCAGGATTTGAGAAGAACAGACCAGTAATACGATGTAACCAAAAAGATGCTAACATTTTAGAGTTTTTTGATGTTTTCTGTCCAAAAGTAATATCCCGTAGGCAAAGATTTTATGATAAAGCACTGGAGAGTCGTTGTTTTACACATATAATGAAAGTAACTGCAAGACTAGACTTACCAGATACACTAACACAATCATTTTTTGATGAAGCAGAAGATATAAGACAGCAACTATTATATTATAGATTGACTAATTTTGATATTGTTGACCCTGAAGCAAGTGTCAACATTGACCTGTCACAGTTTGACCCAAGACTTAGACAATTAAATAGACAGTTTATGGGAATGTTTATTGAAGACAAGCAGCAGATTAAAGAGTTCAAAAAGTTCTTAGGAGAGGTACAAGCTAATCTTGTAGAAGAACGTAGTGAGACATTTGAAGGAAGAATTATTGATATTATGATGAGTCTAATAATACTCGGTGACAAGAATATTACTGCTTCTAAGATTAGAGCTGAGTACCCAAATAATGATAGGGTTTATGAGGCTAGTATTGGTAGGAAATTGAAAGAGTTAGGGTTTGAAGTTCACTTGGTTAAGGTGCCTCAACATAAGAAAGTTATGAAGGTCATAAAGTTAGACCCTTATGTTTTTAATCAGGTGATACCCCGTTATTGTCCTGATGATGATAAGATTGTAGAATTTTTTAATGTTTTTGTTACTGTTAGTAATAACACTTTGAAGTCTGAGGCTCATGAGTTTTCTACTAAGAATGATGGTAAGCTGACTAGTGCTTTGTCCATTAAAAAAGATGAGGATTTAGTACTGGGCAGTAGATTCGGTAACGGTGGTAACTGCAAGGATTCTACCGTTACCGATTACCGTTACCTCACAGAACCCATCTCTGGACCTTCTGGCATGCATCTAGACGGGGGTCCTGAAGTAGGTAACGGTAGTAACGGTACTACGTACGCCTCGGATAAAAATAAGAAAGAGATTGGTGAAAATGAGGGGAGGTGCCCTATGAAGGACGTCTACCGTTCTACCGTTACCTTGCAGGAAGAGACTCCAGAGATACATTTTCCGAAGGTAACGGTAGAAAGTACAGGAGTTACCACCGTTACCGACACAGAAAGTAGTAACGGTGGTAACGGTAGGCCTTTAGATGATAGAGAATACATTAGTATTATTGAGAGTGCAGGTAGTGATGGCTATGATGCAATTGATTTTGATGATAAGTACCCAGGGATTAGTAGTAGATTATTGTCTTCTGGGCAGATTTATGAGCCAAAACGTGGCAGGTATTTTGTTTTGAAGTGAATACTCAAATAAAAAATTTGAGGAGGAATAAAAAAATGGCATACAAAGAAATAACACCAACAGTATGGAAGCCAGTTGAGCCTGAAGATTTTATTGAGGGCACTCTGGTCAGTAAAGAAGAGAATAAGGGCTCTTTTAAAAGCAATGCTTATTTTATCAGAAAGCTTGATAATGAGCTATCACTTGTATGGGGAGCACAAGTTCTTGATGAGAGGATGAAGTTTATTAAGCCTGGTGATAAAATTAAGATTGTCTTTAAAGAGACTAAACTTAATGCTAAGAACCAGTCTTTGCACATATATGCGGTGTACAAAGATGAGTAAATTTTTTTATTATTTTTTTTTATTTGTATACTGTAATATATAAATGCTTATAAATGGTAAGTAATTGCTATATACTAAAAAAATAATAAAGGTGATACATAATGGGTACATTTGGCAACACAAACAAAGATAAAGAAAAGAAGTTCAGAGAAGAAGCTAGGAAAAGAGTTGAAGATAGAGTAAAGAAAGCTAAAGAGTATGATGAGAAGATGCGAGACCCTATTTACAGGTTAGATATTGAAATTGCTGACCTTAAAAGGTTTATTCTTGCTGCTGAGTATGATGTTAATTATGGAAATTATGGTGAGTTGAGAAAAGAGCAGTTGGCTGACTATAAACGAAACTTGTATGACAAAGAGTGTGTGTTAGAAATCTTGAGAGAGAAGGAGGAGAAAAAATGAAATACATAATAGGTGGCGGAATTGCTGGTTTGATATGTGCTTATTATAATCCAGAGTATATTCTAATAACACCGGAAGTTGGTGGGCAATTAAAAAGTGTAAAGAATACTATGATTACTTTCTATTTGCATAATAATGATGAAATAAAGAAGTTGCTAGAAGAACTTAGTATTGATTATAGTGTTAAGAAGATAGATATTTTCTATTATTATAATGGTAAGGTTATTAAAAAGTTGAGTGAGAATATGAAGAAGAAGTTTGTTGTTAATAAAATGATAGAATGTGATGATGACAGTAATAATTTCTTAGTTGGTGATATAACATTGTCAACTAATGACAATTATTTAGAGGTATTAGAGGCTGATGTTGATGAATTAATGACTAAGTTGCAGCCTAAGAAGTTTGTACATGGAAAATTAAAAGTAATAAATAGTCAAAAAAAGATAATGTATGTGCATAATGATAAGTTAGAATTGTTGAAGTATGACAATATAATATCTACTATTCCTGCACCTGATTTCTTCAAGATGTTGTACAATTATGATTGTAGTTATAAGTTCAATTATTTGCCCACTACTTATATTGTAAGTAGTAGTAAACCAGAGTTCTATCATGATGATAGTATGTTCTATATTTGTGACCCTAATATACCATACAATCGTATTCAGAAGTATAATGACAACTATATTTATGAAGTTACTGGTATTCTTACTGATGAGCAAGTTGCCGGTTATTTTAAAGATGTTGTTGGAGTAGAAAGAAGATATGTTGGGCTTATTAAGAGTGAGTTTGTTGTTGACCTTAAATTTATAAAGTTTGTTGGTCGTATGGCTGAGTGGAATCATAGTATTAAAACACAAGGCGTTATTGTAAAAGCAAAAAGAATTGCTGGAGTGTGAAATAAGATGTCAAGTTTTAATGATGTAGCTGTTGTTGTTTTGACTATTTTGTTAGTTGCTGCTTGTGTGCAAATTAGTAGCATAGGAGAAAGGTTAAGTCACATACATAGTGCTTGTTATAGTTATCAAGAAGATTTTTATAATTGTTCAAAAGAGTTAATTGTTTGTCAGAAGGACAATGTTTGTAAATGTGATTGTGGGAATGATAGTTTTTGGAGTAGTTTATTTTCGATTGGATTTGGGGTTATTATTGGAGGAGTGATAGTATATTTTAATATGAAAAACGGATAGAATGAGGTGAGCAGAAATGTCAAGAATAAGAAAAGATGAAGAACCTACAACAACTTTTATTGATGAACAAGACGCTATAGAGGTTGAGCTAATTGCATGGCCAGACCCTAATGTGTACATGAGTGCAATTGTTGATGTTGTAAAGGGCTATGACAAGACAGGTCAATGTAAAGAAATGTCTGAGTCACAAAGAAATGATGCAATACAAGAATTAATAAGTGGAGGCACACTACCAAAGGGATTAGAAATGCTAGGCAACTTTGTTTTTTGTATAAAGAATATATCACTGACTGTTACACATTGTATAGTAAGACATAGATATTTCTCTATTATTCAAAGGTCTACTGCAGTTGAGGACTTGCGAGATGAAAAGTTTGTTATGCCGAGATCTTTTGCAAAAGATAAAGCATTCTATGGTAGAGTTAAAAAGTGGTACTTGCAAGGCAAAGACTTATATTGTGAAGCAGTTGACAAGCAAGATATTAGTGTTCAAAATGCAAGGTTGCTAATTCCTAAGAATAATTGTAATCATATGTATATTGGTTGCAATTTAATGGCTCTCAGAGAAGCTTATGGTCAAAGAGTTGATACTGCTGAAGAGCCTGTGCAGAATAATATTATTTTTCATAAGATGAAAGACTTAGTAATTGAAAAGTTTCCTCATCTTAAAAGTTATTTTGTTAGTCATTGTGAAGTTGGTAGGTGCTTGCATACTAAGCTTGGAAAGAATAGCAATGTTGTTTTTAAGAGAGATGAGCAGCATTTGAAATTCTTGCCTCAGGATTATGTGTTGGATGATGACTTGTTGCATGATAAGACTAGGGATGAGATGAATTTTGGTCCTGAAATTATCACTGAATTTTATATAGGAGAAAAATTTTATGACAAAATATAAAGAAAAAGCAAGGCTAGCAAGTATAATTGATATAGTGAGAGGAGGAAAATATGAAAAATGATAAAATGTTCTTGGATGAATTGAAAATATTGAATAAAAAAAATGATAAAATTATGATAATATCTTTTGTGACTGTATTTTTTGTTATATTATCATTTATTTATCTTTTTTATCTTTTTGATGTAGATGTAATCAACAAAAAATCAGTTCTAGTTGAAAATATCAGTAAAGAATCTATGCAAAATCTCATCCAAAGTTCTAAAGAATCTGTGCAAAATTTCATCCCAAGTTCATATCTTACTTATAATAATGAAACATTCAAAAACAACCTTGATACTTCTTTAAACATATATAAGTTTGGTTTAAAAGACGGATTTCGTGCTTGTGCAAAAATATCAAACACAAGCATTCCAGAATGGATTTCTACAGGTGTTGATTCTTATTTTCCAAATCCATCTACTGATAGAGTTTATTATGATGAAAATATTAACAGATTTTCTCAAATAAGATATACTGTAAGTTGGGATGGAAATGAGTTGGGATATGTTGTTTCTGATACAATATATTATGCTGATAGTAAATCATCAAATTTGTTAATTACGATTGATGGGGTATATGCTGCGCAATATTATAAAGTTGTAAATAACATTGGTGATTTTGCAATATATGACGGAGTGGGTTGGAGAGTGAAAGAGTGATAGTCGAACAAACAATAGAAGGAAATAAACCAATCATTCATCTATACCAGCGGAATGAATCTGGGAAGCGTCTTTACAAACGCATATCAGAGTTTAAACCTTATTTCTATGTTCCCATTGGAGATGAAGTACCCAATTCCCCTTTGATTAAATCAGTTGTTGGTGGAAAATTAACAGATATTTATGGTAATCCTCTCAAAAAAGTAGTTGTTAATATTCCTTCTGATGTTCCAAAGATTAGAGATAAATTCTCAAAGCACTACGAAGCTGATATAGTATTCACTCAAAGATACATTCTTGATGAAATTGAAGAAATACCAAAGGAGAAATTGAGAATTTGTTATATAGACATAGAAACAGATGGGGGATTAAATCCAACTAAAGCTGATAAGGCAATCACATCAATCTCCCTTTTTGACAATTATTTGGATAAGTTTTATACTTTTGTTTGGAGAGATGACCAAAAAATAGGAATTGTTGATGGAATATTGGGGGAAAATGAAAAAACTTATTTTTGGAAAATCTTTTATTTTAACAAAGAAGAAGATGTTTTACAAATGTTTATAGATTTCATTAAAGATAATGACCCTGATATTATCACAGGGTGGAATTGTGAAGATTTTGATATGCTCTATATTTACAATAGGAGTGCAGAACTTAAACTTGAAAATCTTTCCCCATTAAAAAATGTTTATCTTGATAGAGATGGAGCAGTTAAGATTATGGGCAGAATAATATTTGATGAATGTGACGCTTATAGAGTAGTAACAATTGGAGATAATAACAAACCAGAAAGTTATCGCCTTGATTCTATATCAAAGTATGAGGGATTTGAAGGTAAAGAATTTACAAGTTACAATTTTGATAGGAAAAAATATGGAAATGTTTATTCTTATATGTGGAGAGAAAAGCTAGTTGAACTTATTTATTACAATGTAATAGATGTTCTTCGATGTGTACAAATTAATCAAAAGAGGAAAGTATTGGATTATTTCCAAGAATTAATGATTATAGGAAAACTTGATTGGAAAGATTTAGGGAGTTTCAGGAGTAATAACAGTTCTGGACTAGCTCTGATTGAAACAGCTAAAGAAAAAGGCATAGTTCTGGATAGTAGTCATAAAAGTGAATTAACTAAATCAATAGAAGGAGGATTTGTAGATAAAGCAACGGAGGGATTGTACGAAAATATAGGTTGTGTAGATTTAAAGGGTCTGTATTCTAGTATTATGATTAGTTTTAATATGGGATTGGAAACTTTAAATAAAAATGGAGAAATACGTTTACCAAATAACGTTTGTTTTCGTAAAAAGCCCGATTCTATACTTAAATTGACGCTTTTGAAGATAAAAAGATTAAGAGATGAATATAAAGCACTCTCAAAAGATTATACGATACCAGAAGAGAAAAGGGCAGTTTACTCACAAAGAAGTTATGGGTTAAAAGTCAAGCTTAATTCATTTTATGGTAGTTTGCTTAATCCTTATTTTAGATATTTTCATCAAGATATAGGAGAATCAATACCATATATGGGAAGGCAAATCAATAGATATATTACAGAAAAACTTGAAGAGATGGGATTTGAAATTATTTATGGAGATACTGATTCAAAGTTTTTCAAAATAGGAGAAAAATTTTATGACAAAATATAAAGAAAAAGCAAGGCTAGCAAGTATAATTGATATAATGAGGGAGGAAAATATGAAAAATGATAAAATGTTCTTGGAAGTAGCTGACTTGGAAATAGCTAACAATGTAGACCTTTCAGTGTACAGGTTTGAAAGGTTTAGTGATAAGAGAAATGTTTACATATTTGTAAAAAGAAAAGTCTGAGGTGAATATTAGCATGAATAAGCAAGTTATAATAATATTAGAAGGCAGTGACGGTAGTGGCAAGACAACATTAAAAAAAGAAATAGAGAGACTTAGTAATTACAAGTTCATAGTAATTGATAGGTTCACTGGTAGTGACATTGTTTATGACAGAATGTTTGAAAGAGATAATAGAGAAGATGTTTTATTACAGTTAGAAGAAGATATGTCTAAAATTGCTAATGTGTTGTTAGTCTATTGTTATTGTGACATTGATTTACAGAGAGGCAGATTGAGAAGTAAAGGTGATGATGAAGACACAATAAGAAGTATTGAAGAGTCTAATAGGCTATATGGTGTGTACTTAGAGCAAACAAAGTTTAAAACTGACTTTATTGACACTTCAGAGCCAGTACAGGATTGTGTTAATGATATATTAGATAGTGTTATTAATGCATTTGGGGGTAAAGATGAGTAAGATAATAAAAGAGGTTATTTCTACTTTGTCTGTAATAAAAAATCTTGATAGTACTGAAATAAATGGTACTAGAGAGATTGTTAATAGACAGGCTAATTTTTTTCCTCACAGGACGGACTTAGAAGATGAGAGAAAACAAGTAGCATTGTTCTATCAGAATAACATTGGTGACTGGCAAGCAAGGTGTGACTTAGAAAGAAATCACTACAAATTTCTTAGAGCATTTATTATTCACAAGATAGGTGAGGTATTATACTTTCATAGGCAAGAGAGTATGACAAGCAGAAAATTTGTCATATGGAGTAATGACTGTATATCATGCATACAATTCTTGCACAGAGAAGAAGGAAGCACTATAAACATTTTTATTCGTAGCAGTGATGTATTGAATCTGTTGCCTTGTGATTATCTATTCGGCTGTGAATTGCTAGATGAAATACTTGCAGAATTTAACTTGCCGGCTAATGATAATGATGCAGTTTGTTTCTTTACTACTTCATCTCACTACTACTTGAAAGATGAAGCAAAAGTTGAGAAGATTCTATACGGTGCACTTAATGACTGATGTGTATTGTCTGAAATGTGAAGAAGAGTTTATAGATGAGCATTTTAGAAAATACTTTAATATAAAAATATTGGATAGCACAGAAGATGCTAAGGTTAAAATTCTGTTCATTTTTAAAAAAGAGAATTTAATAAATGTGACACAAAGTCATGTGTTGCATAACTTATATGAATATGGTGATATAGAGTTCATAGTTTTTGATGACACTACGATTCTAAGAGAGTTACTTGAGGGCTATGATAAAATAATTGATGTAAAAGTTGATGAGGATTGGGATAGGAATATGTATCGTTGGTTTAGAATAACCAACAAAAAATACTACAAGATAGTATGTGGGTTTAAGAACTATTATTATATTGAGGATGACTTTGGTGAATTTCTTACAATTGATGGGAAGAGAGCCAGAAAAATATATGGTTATAATTATAAGACAGAGCTAAGAACTTATGAAAAAGATATAAATATAAGCAAGAGGTACTGTTTAGACAATACTAAGAGCTTTAAGATAGGATTTAATTTTCGTACAGCATACTTTGATATTGAGACTAACGCTTGTGTAGATGCTGTTGATACACCTGGAGAAATAATAAGTATTGTTGCACAGGATAGTTTCACAAAGGATTTGAAAGTCTGGGCTGTGTATCCTGACAAAGGTAATATTGTTGAGCAAGAAAAGAATATGCTTGGTGAATTTTTTGATTACATAAAAGAATTTGATGTCTTGACTGGATGGAACTGTCTGCATGAAGACACTGAGATTATTATAAAGGACAGAGGTGTAAAAAAAATTAAAGATATTAGTATAGGTGATGAAGTACTGACTTTTGATAATTACAAGTCAAAGTATACTATTGTTAGAAACAAGAGAGAAGTTAAGTCAGATGATGTGATTAAATTTAACATGATGAAGAATGGAGACTTAACTTGCACTGGTGACCATAAACTTCTAGTTTTCAGTGACGGTGAGTACAAATTTAAGAAAGCATGTGATATCAATTATAGTGATATGTTAATAGAGCCCAGTAGTTTCAATATAGACAGCAAGTATGAGTTTGACAATAATATTTGTTATCTTGCAGGTTTGATATTTGCTGATGGTCATATCTGCAAATCAAATTATATTAGAATATATAATACTAGGTCTGTTGATGAGTTTCTTAGGAAAATATATGACAGAGTATTATCCTACACAGACAAATTGTATATAGGGAAGGACTATTTGAAGATAACTGACAAAAAATTTACTGATATTATACTAAGTATGGGTGTTGCTGTAGGCAATAGGAATATAAATGTATCAGATTTTAGTAAGTTGTTATACTCTTCTGAAGATAACATATGCAATTTCATAGCTGGCATGTATGATGGTGACGGTTGTGATTTTAGTATATCTATGAGTAAGCCAGGCTTTGAAATAACAAAATATTTATTTAAGAAGTTAGGTATAGAATGTAATTGCAGGAAACTAAGAGACGGAAGAAATTCTTTGTACATATATGACAGAAAATCTAAAAGAAAATTCTTAGATATTCTAGAAAAGTACTCTTTGCTAGATTACAGAAAGAATAAAGCTATATATAAGTACAATGAAGATAAATTGGATGCTGTGTATGATGAAGAGTATAAGATACTGCCCTCATATTTTACTAAGAAGTACATGAGAATGCTAAGCATGGAAAATAATAGTGACTACAATAAATTATGTAGCCTCAGAAGAAAACTAAGTTACATACCTCACTGTTATAATTATGATTTTAAGTACTCTAGGAGTGACTATAGTAAAATACTGTATAATATGAAAATACTTAGAGATAATACTGAGCTTCTTGGTGCAGATGGTCTAAGAATATATAATGAGCTAGCTGAAGAGTTAAAACTGTGTGAAAGTGTAATATTCGTTAAAATTCATAAGATAGAGAAAATAACAAGCAACTCTTCTTTTGTGGATATAGAGACAGAAAATAATGTGTTCATTGCAAATAAAGTAGTATCTCATAATTGTATGAAGTTTGATATTCCATATGTGTTAAATCGTGCTAAGCTACTCGGTGTTGATTTGAAGAGGGCTACCTTGAACAATTCTCAGATTAGTGTTAAGTATAAGAAGGATGATATGATTAATCCGTGGTACATTAAAATATCTGGTTTGAATTTAATTGATATGATGGCTGCTAGTGTTAGAGCACTTGCTTACCTTGATGAGAAATTGAAGGATAACAAGCTTGATACTGTTGCTAAAGCTATTGTCGGTGAGCAAAAGTATGTTGCTGACACTCCAGCAATGCTATTCTCTAGTAATAAGATTGTTGAACTTGTTGAGTATAATAAGCAAGATGTGTTGTTGTTGATGAAAATTGACAATAAGTTGGGCATTATTGATTTGTTGATTAGTACATTAGAGTTTGTTCCTGGTCTTAACTTAGAAGATAGTTCTTACAATAGTAAGATTATAGATTATTATTTGCTCAGTAAATTTAATGACATTGTGTACCCTAGTATTAATCGTAATAATGTTCCTAACATTAAGGGTGCTATTGTACTAGACCCTGTTACTGGCATTCATGACAATGTTGCTGTGTTAGACATTGCTGGTATGTATCCTAATCTTATAATTACTTTTAATATTTCTCCTGAGATGATTATAAAGGTAGAGAATAGTAAGAGTGTGAAGATAGACAATGTTATTTTTGAAGGAGAAATGATTGGTATATTGCCAAAATTAGTTGATGATTTTATGGGTCTTAGGCAAAAGTATAAAGAGCTTAAACAGCAGCATGAGAATGATCCTGATTATGAATTGTATAAGCTTAGAGAGTTTGCTACTAAGAAAATACTGTCTAGTATTTTTGGTGTATTTGGTTACTCTGGGTTCCGTTTGTTCTCTGATGACATTGCAAATTCTATAACTGGCAGTGGTAAAGCACTTCTGAATTTTATGAAAGAGAATGCTGAGAAGGAAGGATTTGTTGTTGTTAGTGGTGATACTGACAGTCTTTTTATAAAGTGGGATAAGAACAAGCTTGGATTTGAAGAATTTAATGATGTGTTAAATAAGAAGCTTGACAAGTTTGTTAGAAAATTCACTAAGAATAAATATTTTGTAGATCATCATAGGCTCGTTATTGAGTATGAAACTTTGTTTAAGAGGATTATTATACCTCCTGCTAAGAAGAAGTATATTGGTGTTGTCTCACAAGTTAAGGGCAAGAAATTAGAGAAGCTAAAATTGTACTATAAGGGTAGTGAGTTGAACAAGAAGGATGTGCCTGCTGCTTATAAGAAGATAATTCGTGAGATGTTAGAAATGGTTTTGTATAATGAGAGTACTAATACTGCTGATGTTATTAATGAGTTAAGATTATATGGTAAGAAAGTAAAGGCTAATATGAAGAATATTAGCTTTAGAGATCTATTAGTGTATAAGGAGATTAATCGTGACTTTGATGCTTATAAGGTGAAGCCTCAGCATGTAAGAGCAGCAGAGAATAGCAATAAGTTATTGGGTGCTGAATTTTCTAGGATGAATTATAAGGGTGGTATATTGCATGTGTTGAGACATGGTGAGGAGACTGTGTTATTTCTTGATTCTCATTGGGATTTTGAGAAGAATAATGGCGGTTGTACTGTTAACTATTATAAGTATTATGAGAGTTATTTTAAGAATAAGATACGATTGATTTTTGGAGACAATATATACAATGCTGTTACTAGGAAAGATTCTTCGTTGTTGACTTGGTTTAAGTTGTAATTGTGTGTGCAAAGTAGTATTCAGTTTATTTATAAACTAACTGTATGCCAGAGCCTACACCTTAGACTACATTTCTATGCAGGAAGAGGGGCTATTAAAGCATATTATCCCTCATATATATTAGAGTATAGAAAGGTTTAAATATTTAAATAACATCATAGTCTTTATCCGAATCCGGAAACAACACGACTAGGATTCGTACAGGCTCAAATCGTAGCCGACAATTACTACTTGATTTTTACCAGAAGCGTCCTGGCAGACAACACGAACCAGCGGACAACCGTAGTTGCTAACTTACCCTCCTCGGAACGGCTCACTAGCAACGAGGCGACCTCAAAAGTCAATGGATGAGGCTGGAGCTCAGGATAGGTCTTAACACATCATCAGAGAACATGCGGTGATAAAAAACAAAACAATTATTTTTTTATTTTTTTTT
>Ga0180009_10000398_pt1 | contig 61771 bp, 42 predicted proteins | sample OS_PC_MetaG_FD_123537 | JGI IMG/M metagenome (GOLD analysis project Ga0180009, IMG submission 123537) | Groundwater microbial communities from the Aspo Hard Rock Laboratory (HRL) deep subsurface site, Sweden - OS_PC_MetaG | ecosystem: Environmental > Aquatic > Deep subsurface > Groundwater... | reverse complement strand
ATATAGCTATTATGGAAATAGCCAATCTTTATAAGAATACAAGAATCTTAGAACATATAGGATTAGGCAGATTTTATGGAAGGCCTATTATCTATATAGACAAATCTCTTAAAGGAAAAGAAAGAGAAAAAATCCTCCAACATGCCTATGATGAGATAACTGGATGGGATGAAGAAAGACAGTCTCTTGGTTTAGAATGGCCTCAGATGCGCGAACAGATATTGCAAGATTATGAGAAGTTCAAAAAAATAGCAGGTAGAATCCATTCAAAATCTAATAAAATAGACGCTATACTTAAAAAATACGAAGCTGAACACACAAGCGACTTACTTACTGTTATAGCAAGTATGCCTTTTAAAGAAGGAGATGTGGTGATTGCGGCTGGAAACAAGCCCTTAGAAAATTTAAAATGGCCTTTTGAAATTCCAAAAATTGATTATATTGCTCATGGAAAAAGTTATTTCCTTAAAAGTCGTTACTCTAAAGGTGCTTTTTATATTGGATTAACAAACAAGGCTATCGAGGATTTAGATAAGTTAAAAAGAATAGCTGAGAGAAACAAAAAATTTGAAACTGGTGCGTTTGGTATAGGTTTAGTTTCTAGCAATTATAGATTCATTGTAATTGAAAGGTTAGTTCTGCCTCGAAAGGTTAAATTTGTACAAAAATCTACAGATTTAGCATCAGATGAACAGTTGGAATTCATGGCAGGTGATGCAGATGTGCTTGTTGAACCAAATGGAGTTTATTATACAACTAAATATCGCGAATATGCACAAAGACAAGGACGCATTGTAATTGAAGCTCACTCCCACCTGCCACATACAAATACTTTAAAGACTAAAGGAAGATGGCCAACAGAAAGCGATATGCAGGCTTTAAGAAGAGGCATTATTCCTGTTGGCGGTATCATTCATAACGAAGGGTATACTTTTTATCATGTTAGTCAAAATGATGAAGAGATAGCGGGAAATACGATTCCTGATTTACCAAGTAGAAAAAGACACTTTCTTTTTGGTTCTCCGCAATCTGTCTTTTATAAACTACAAAAATACCCCGGCCAACCTAAAACTAGAAAATATATTGCTAAAGCTTTAGGCCGTAGCATGCTAACTATCGAGCCAGATCTACGTTTTTTAGTAAGCGCGGGATTATTGATACAAGAAGGCAGGGGCGAGAAAGCTACCTATGTAATCAATCCAGAATTATCAAAAAACCCTGCTTTAATAACCAGGATACAAAATATATTAGATACGGAATTCAAGGTTTTAAAAACAGGATGGGAGAATAAAGTAAAAATTAGAGAAATGATTTTCGAAGAGGCCTTAAAAGACAACCTATATCTCGCCCCTGTACTAAAGCCCATGAGAAATGCCAGGGATCAAATTTAAGTATTAAATTTATCCTATAAGATTCCCCTTAGCCAAACATTCGCCATTCCAGCAATATGTGCAGAGTTTTTCGCGTGGAAGGCCAATGGCCTTTATCATATCTCCAAGAGTCTGGTAGCGAAGGGTAGTAACCCCTATATCTTTTCTAATCCATTCTACCATTTTCTGGTATTTTTTTGTAGTGTGGTTTATATATTCTGACACGTCTTCTGTGTCATGGCCTTCTATATCTTTTATGGCTTTTCTGGCAGCTAATTCATGTATAGTCCTTGTAGAAAGGCAAAATTTGCATGGATACATAAGAGGTGGGCACGCAGGCCTCACGTGTATCTCTTTTGCGCCGTTATCCCATAGTTTTTGAACAGTAAAATTCTTAAGCTGGGTGCCTCGCACAATAGAATCTTCGCAGACAATTATCTTTTTGCCGTCTATCACATCTTTAATGGGAATAAGTTTCATCTTCGCAATCCGGTCTCTTATTTCCTGGATTGGAGGCGTATAGCTTCTGCCATAACCTGCGGTGTACTTTACAAGAGGCCTGCGGTAAGGTTTGCCTGACTCCATTGCATAACCTATTGCGTGGGCAATCCCTGAATCAGGCACGCCTGAAACCACATCCACATCTATATCTTTGTCATGCCTTGCAAGATACGCGCCGCATCTTTCTCTAACTACTTCAACATTGACGCCTTCATAACTTGAAGCTGGAAAACCAGTATATATCCATAAAAATGAGCATATCTGGTTAGCGCTTTTATGACCAGGCCTTACTTCTTTAAGGCCGTTTTCATTTACTAAAACTATCTCCCCAGGCAATAGGTATTTATATATTTGAAAACCAGTGTTTGGGAAAGAGCTGGATTCCGAACAGATAGCAAAATCTTCTTCTCTTTTTCCTATGACTAAAGGTGTATAGCCAAACCTATCCCTTGCAGCATAGATCCCGTCCTTGCTAAGTATAAGGAGGCTGCAGGATCCAATAATCTTAGTAAACATATATTCTATGCCGCTTGCAATGTCATCCCCCATGCTGACAAGTTTTGCAATTACCTCAACAGTATTAGGAAAACCATCTTCTGTCTCGCTAAAAGAACATCCTTTTTTATGAAGTTCTGCAATAAGCTCGCGGGTATTCTCAATAAGCCCGGTCATGCATATTGCAAATGAACCAAATTTTGTATTGAGGAACATGGGCTGCGCGTCTGAATCGCTTATAACCCCTATGCCACACTTACCTTCTGACTTTTTATAGTCCTCGAAGAATTTTGATTTAAACTGGCTTTGTGATATATCGTGTATCTGCCTGTAAATACGTTTCCCGCATAATATCGCGATACCGCCATACTGAGTCCCAAGGTGAGATTGGTAATCAACTCCATAAAATAAATCGCTTACGCAATTTTTCTCTGATACAACTCCGAATATCCCACTCATAAATTGCTCCTTTTTTATAAATTAAAAAATAAACTGGAAGATGGTATTGCGTCTGTTGTAAAGTTTATGCCAAGTTTTCTAAGGCCTGCTTCATCGCCAGGCGTAGGCAGATGCGTACTGTGAAGCTCGCAATTTCTTAATTCTTTAAGCTTTGAGAGCGCTTTTTTAGCATTATTATCTGTGTGAGCGCTTATGGACAGCGCCACAAGTATTTCATCTAGATTCAAACTCTCTGATGATAAAGACAGTATCTCTTTTTTTAAACGCGATAAATCTTTCATAATCTCAGGTTTCAGTATATGTATCGCATCATCAATAGCCGCAAGGTATTTTATCGCATTTATAATTGCGCTGGACGCCGCATGCATAAGCGGAGAATTTTTGCCTGTAATAATTTTTCCTTCTTTAGTCTCAACTGCTGCCCCGCAAAAATACCCTTTATTGCCCTTGCCCTTTTCCTTGCATTCTTCAGCAGCTTGTCTGGCAGGCAGGACAACAGGCCTATCTTCAGGCTTTACGCCGGATGACTCCATGATAGCCTTCGCTCTTTCAAACTCTTCTTTCGTGCCGCTTCCTACTGCAAACTCTAAATTATGCCTGAAAAATCTCCTTATAATCTCCTGCCTCGCTGCAAGTTTCGTTCCTTCATCGTCTATAATTCCAAAACCAGCCCTGTTCACCCCCATATCCGTAGGGGAATTATAATAGCTGTTTTTAGAACCTGTTATTTTCATTATTATATTTTTTAAAATAGGAAACGCCTCTACGTCGCGATTATAATTCACCGATACTTTATTATATGTTTCCAAATGATGGGGGTCTATTAGATTAAAATCCGCCAGATCCACTGTCGCTGCTTCGTATGCAATATTGACAGGATGTTTTAACGGAAGGTTCCATATCGGAAATGTTTCAAATTTTGCGTAACCTGAATTTACGCCGCGTTTATGATCATGATAAAACTGAGAAAGACATACTGAAAGTTTTCCGCTTCCTGGCCCAGGAGCGGTAACTATCACAACTGGTTTTTTTGTCTCCACATAATCATTCTTGCCGTATCCTTTAGGAGAAACTATTTTTTCAACATCAAAAGGATATCCCTCAATTCTATAATGTCTGTAAACTTTTACTCCTAAGCGCTCAAGTTTTCTTTGAAATCTAATTGCTGCTGGCTCATTCTCAAATCTTGTAAGGACAATGGATGTTACATTTAGTTTCCAGGCTTTTAAATCGTCAATAAGCTTCAAAGTAGCAAGGTCATATGTAATTCCAAAATCTCCCCTTACTCTACCCTGCTCAATATCTTTAGCGTATATGCTTATAATTATTTCTGCGTGGTCTTTTAATTTCTCCAAAAGCCTCATCTTAACATTAGGGTCATATCCTGGCAAAACCCTTGCCGCGTGATAATCAAAACAGATCTTGCCTCCGAATTCAAGATAGAGTTTATTATCAAATTTCTTTACCCTGCTAAGAATTTCTTTTGTCTGCTCTTCAAGATATTTATTGTTGTCAAAGCATACTTTTTTTATCATGTTATATCTTTATGATATTCCTGCAGGGATTTTACGCTGCTTTTATTTTCAAGAAATGCCTTAATGCCTTCACCTGCCGCAAGGCTGGCTGCTATTGTAGTAAGATACGGTATTTTATATTTTATAGCGGCCTTGCGTATATAGGAATCATCGTATGCAGCGCTTTTTCCTATAGGCGTATTTATAATAAGGCTTATCTCTTTATTGTGTATTGCATCTATAATATTGGGCCGGCCTTCCTGCATCTTATTTACCCCTTCCACATCAATGCCATTTTTTTCCAAATATTTCCTGGTGCCGCTTGTCGCAATTATCTTAAAGCCTAATTCTTTAAACTGTTTTACAGCTTCGACTATATTTTTCTTTTTGTCCTTTTCGCTGACTGTTACAAGGATTGTGCCTTTAGTCGGAAGTTTCTGGCCTGCTGCTTCCTGCGCCTTGTAATATGCAAGGCCAAATGAATCAGCCATGCCTAAAACTTCTCCAGTAGAGCGCATCTCAGGCCCTAAAACAGGGTCTGCCTCGTGAAACATATTAAAAGGAAATACAGATTCCTTTACTCCTAAGTGGCTATATTTTTTTTGTTTCAGATTCATATCTTTTATTTTTTTGCCAAGCATTATTTCAGTGGCTATCCTTGCCATTGAGACGCTTGTCACCTTAGAAACAAGCGGCACAGTCCTGGACGCCCTGGGATTTGCCTCTAAAACATACACTTTATCATTCGCAATCGCATATTGTATGTTCATGAGGCCAATTACCTTTAATTCAATGGCAATCTTTTTTGTATATTCTTGAATAGTCTCTATATGTTTTTTAGGAATCGACCTTGGCGGCAAAACGCAGGCAGAATCTCCTGAATGTATACCTGCTTCTTCTATGTGTTCCATAATAGATGGTATAAAAACTTCTTCGCCGTCGCAAACAGCATCTGCTTCTGTTTCCATCGCATCTTCTAAAAATTTATCTATCAAAATAGGCCTGTCAGGCGAAATTTCAACAGCTGCGTTTAGATATGCCATCAGCATCTCTTCGTCATAAACGCATTCCATTGCCCTGCCGCCTAAAACATATGAAGGCCTGACCATAAGAGGATACCCAATTTTTTTAGCAATATTCAGAGCTTCATCAAATGTCTTTGCCATGCCACTTTCTGTCTGAAGTATATCTAGTTTTTTCATCACCTTGGCAAATCTTTCGCGGTCTTCTGCCAGATCAATACTCTCTGTAGATGTTCCGAGAATTTTCACCCCTGCATCTTCCAGGGCCTTCGCAATATTAAGGGGTGTCTGGCCGCCGAATTGTACTATAGCGCCAATGGGCTTTTCTTTATTATAGATACTTAAAACATCTTCCACTGTAAGAGGTTCAAAATATAATTTGTCAGATGTGTCATAGTCAGTTGAAACAGTTTCTGGATTGCAGTTTACCATTATGCTCTCGTAACCCATTGCTTTCAACGCATACGAAGCGTGGCAGCAGCAATAATCAAATTCTATGCCCTGGCCAATCCTATTCGGCCCGCCGCCAAGAATCATAATCTTTTTTCTGTCGCTTACCTTTACTGAATCAGGTGCATTGTATGTTGAAAAATAATACGCTGCGTCTGCGCCGCTCACAGGAACCGCTTCCCATGCTTCAACTTTTCCAAGCTTGATGCGCCTATCTCTAATTTCATCTTCTTTTAGGTCGAGTATCTGGCCAAGATATTTATCAGAAAAACCGTTTTCCTTTGCTTTAATCAAAAGTTTATCCGGAAGCTTCTTGCCTTTATATGTCAAAATCTCTTCTTCCAGCTCCACAAGCTCTTTCATCTGTTTTATGAAATATCGGTGGATTTTTGTCTTTTCATACAGCTCTTCCACGCTCATCCCCTTACGAAGAGCCTCATATATAATAAACTGCCTCTCTGACGTAGGGTACGCTAATAAATTCTTCAATTCATCAAGAGACAATTTATTAAAATTTTTAGCAAAACCTAAACCGCTTCTACCAGTCTCAAGGCTCCTGATTGATTTTTGAAATGCCTCTTTATAGGTTTTGCCAATGCTCATAGCTTCTCCGACTGATTTCATTTGGGTGCCAAGCTGGTCTTTTACATTTTTAAATTTTTCAAAAGCCCAGCGCGCAAACTTTATTACAACATATTCTCCAGAAGGCGTATATTTATCCAGAGTCCCGTCGCGCCAATAGGGAATATCTTTTAAATCATCCCCTCCTGCCAATTTGGATGACACATACGCAATCGGAAAACCTGTTGCCTTTGACGCAAGAGCAGACGAACGCGATGTCCTGGGATTAATTTCTATGACCACAACCCTGTCATCTTCCGGGTTATGCGCAAACTGGATATTTGTCCCGCCTATAACGCCTATCGCGTCCACTATTCTATATGAATATTCTTGCAATTTCTTCTGAAGTTCTGGTTTTACAGTAAGCATAGGAGCTGCGCAGAAAGAGTCTCCTGTGTGAATGCCCATAGGATCTATGTTTTCAATAAAACAGACTGTGATTTTATTGGCTTTGGAATCCCTGACTACCTCTAGCTCTAATTCCTCCCAGCCTATAACAGATTCTTCGATTAAGATCTGGCCTATAAGACTGGCGGAAATCCCTCTCGAGGCTACTACTTCAAGCTCAGCGTCATTATAAACAGCTCCTCCGCCTGTTCCGCCCATAGTGTAAGCAGGCCTTACAATAACAGGATAGCCGAGTTTATGCGCAATGTTAAGCGCCTCTTTAATATCATAAGCAGGGGCGCTTTCAGGCATTGGAATTTTTAACTTATTCATTGTTTCTTTAAAAATAATTCTATCCTCGCCCCTTTCAATAGCATCTGCCTGAACGCCTATTATCCTCACTCCATATTTTTTCAATATGCCTTTTTTTGAAAGCTCGCTTGATAGGTTCAATCCTGTCTGGCCGCCTAAATTCGGCAGGAGCGCGTCAGGCCTTTCCTTTTCAATTATCGCTGTCAGGGAATCTAATGTTAAAGGTTCTACGTAAGTAGCATCAGCCATGCCAGGATCTGTCATGATAGTAGCAGGGTTAGAATTCACAAGCACAATCTTATATCCGGCGCTTCTTAAAGCCTTACAAGCCTGTGTCCCAGAATAATCAAATTCGCACGCCTGGCCTATAATAATCGGGCCGGAGCCTATTATTAAAACTTTGTTTATATCTTTTATCTTTGGCATAAAATCTACCCCTTTCTTGTCTATTTTTTAGGCAATAGATGTAAAAAAAAGACGTTCTGCCTATAAAAAACAGAACGCCGTTGTTCCCTTGATACTAACATTATATTTTAAGCCCTCGTAGTATTATCTATAATCCCTATTGTTAGTCAAGGAAAATCTTGAGATTCAGCAACAATGTTGCTTTTGTTAATCTTATTAAACCGCTTCTACTCTAGTTATCTCTGGTATTTCTTCTTTCAATGCTCTTTCAACGCCATTCTTAAGCGTCATCTGAGACATAGGGCAGCAGCCGCATGCGCCTTTCAGCTTAACTTTTACAACACCATCTTTTACATCTATAAGCTCTATATCTCCTCCATCTTGTTGTAAAAACGGCCTTATCTTCTCTATCGCCTTTTCAACTTTTTCTCTCATATTTTCTTCTCCCGTATCCTAAGTTGACACTCTGACAATGTCAGAGTGTCAACTTAGAGAGCAAATAAGGTACAAAATGTGTATTATTTTGTAACTTTTGTAACTGATCTTTTATTCTATTGGCCTTTCTTTTAAAGCTTTGAAGCTAACCCCTGATTCAGCGCCAGGAATTGGAGCAACTGGTTCTGTCAGCAGGAACTCTCCATCTTTTATCAGGCCCTTTAATTTTTCCGCTATCTCAACTGCCTTAGAATAACTGGAGAGAGCGCCCGTAGGAACATCTTTACCTTTAACTGAAATCTTACCGCTTTTTAGCTGTTTATAGTTCACTTCCCCTAGGCTGCCTGGGATACAGTTTGGGTATGCTTCGCTATAATCAACTATCTGCGTCCAAATATCTTCATCTTTTACAGCTGTAAACTTACATATCTCTTCATTCAATATTGGTATAGGAACTCCTATGCCAACTGTAAGGGTAACACCATAACCCTGGAAAGTAGTCCCAACTAGATAATCAGGCGACATTTGTTTTAAATCGCCTATCACGGCCAGCGTTCCAGCAGGCGCCTGAGGAATTCCTGTATCTTTACGTTTTACAGTAGGCGAATGTTGTGTACCCTGCCATGCTACATAACCAATCCCGCCTCCCAAGAAAATCTTCGTGCCTATACCTATTGTCTTATAATGTGGATCGTTCAACAAAGGCGAAAGCTGGCCTGCTGAACAATAATAAGCATTCCCCAATTGCGGCCTTAATGCCCCCATATAGGTATAGATCATTCTATCAGAAAGATTCACAGCACAGTTGTAATTCTGATAAACATTCCTCATATTAAAAAGCACTGCCTCGTTGAGATCCTTAATATTGATCAAAGTCTCTAATTTTTTACGAGGATAGCAATCTGTTCCATAAGCTGTTGCCTTGAGCGTAACATCTTCTCCCGCTACTAACTCTTGTATTATATGAGCTCCGCCATATTTAAATTCACCCGGATACACCTTGTTTCTGGGGTCATCGTCCGGAAGAGCGGTCGCGCCTAAATATAAATCAACTGCTGCAAAACCTGCGTATACAGGGACATCGTTTACAGTAACATTGCCTCCACCTAACTTTATCCTGGGCTTTGAATGGCCGACATTGAAATAAGCCCCGGAAGAACACATTGGGCCGAAAGTTCCTGTAGTGACAACGTCTACTTTTTCAGCTGTCTTTTGTACGCCATCTTTTTCAACAAGTTCTATTATCTCTTCTGCGGTTACTACCACAGCCTTGCCTTTTTTAATCTTTTCGTTTATTTCTCTGATTGTTTTTGCCATTTTGATTAATCCTCCCCTTGTTTATTTTTATACATTAATAAAACAATACCTGTTCATATTTTAAAACGCACATCAGCCATAACATAATGCTACTCCTTTCAAATTTTACTGAAATTTGTACATATCCGTGCTTAAATATCTTTCTCCTGTATCACAAATAATTGTAACTATTGTTTTATTTTTATTTTCAGGCCTTTTAGCAACTTGTAACGCTGCGAACACATTAGCGCCTGCTGATATGCCTGCTAAAACGCCTTCTTCTCTTGCAAGGCGCCTTGCAGTTTCAATAGCCTCTTCGTTCTTAACTTTAAAAATTTCATCTATTATGCCTTTATCCAAAACATCAGGCACAAAACCAGCGCCTATGCCTTGGATTTTATGCGAGCCTGGCTTCCCTCCAGACAAAACAGGCGAATCAAAAGGTTCCACTGCTATTATCTTAAAATCTGGTTTTCTTTTTTTAATAACCTGCCCTATACCTGTTAATGTGCCTCCTGTTCCAACGCCAGAAATAAGAATATCCACTTTTCCATCTGTATCTCTCCATATCTCTTCAGCAGTAGTAACTCTATGTATTTTTGGGTTGCTAGGATTCTTAAACTGCTGCGGCATAAACGCGCTTTTTGTATTTTTTAAAAGCTCTTCCGCTTTTTCAATAGCACCTTTCATGCCTTTTTCTCCCGGAGTCAATATGATTTCAGCGCCGAATAATTTAAGAATACTTCTGCGCTCAAGGCTCATTGTTTCAGGCATTGTAATTATAAGCCTGTATCCTCTTGCAGCTGCTATGAAGGCAAGCGCAATTCCAGTATTTCCACTCGTAGGTTCTATTATAGTTCCACCAGGTTTCAAAAGCCCTCTTTCTTCGGCATCCTTTATCATTGAAAAACCAATCCTATCCTTTACGCTGCTACATGGGTTAAAAGATTCCAATTTCACAAGAACCTCTGTTTCAATGCCAGCTGTCATCTTGTTTAACCTCAATAAAGGAGTACTACCTATAAGTTCTGTAATATTATTATAAATCCTTGCCATAAAACCTCCCCTTATATATTATATGAATTTTCTATACTATTGGCCTTCATGCTTTCAGCTCTCCTTATAAGTTCAGCGAATGTAATAGTATCCACTACTAAAGATGTAACTGTATAAACCTGGCTCCATATATCTTTAAACACACAATTAGGAAAATCCTTGCACTTTTCATAGTTATCTTTTTTAACGCAAGCTACTGGTTCTATAGGACCTTCTATAAATCTAATTACCTCTCCTACTGTTATAGTTTCAGGGGCTCTTGCTAAAAAATACCCGCCCGATATCCCTCTTTTGCTCTCAACAAACCCACCTTTTTTTAAGGTAAGAAGTATTTGCTCTAAAAATTTAAACGGTATATCTCCTTTTTTAGCCAGGTCTTGAATAGGCAACACTCCTTTATTATAGTGTAGAGCCAGACTAAGCATCGCTTTTAAACCGTAATCACCTTTATAAGTTATCTTCATCTCAAACCTCTAATCTCTATAATCATGATTAACTTGGTATAGATTATAACATAATACAAAAAGCTGTCAAGAAAAAATATTAATTTTTTATGGTAAATTAAAATTGGGGAGGTCCCTCTCCACATGAAATTGGTTGCGTATATAATAATATCAGAATTTACTTTAAAAATAAATTTGCAAGCAAAAACACTTCCAGTTGCTGTAAAATATTACCTAACACTAATGTCTTCTCTTTTTTAATACCCTGCTAAAACAAAATATCCCAAGACTCAAAATCATTATCCATGAGAATATCATAAATATCCAACCGCTTAACTTCATCAAAACCTCTTGCTCTTTATAAATAAACTACATCTTCTTTATGATATAGCGATAGAAACAACAGCATGTATTCTCTAATGTGACGCGTGATTAAAAAATTATTCCTTATATGCTCTCTGCCATTTTGACCTAATTTTTCAGCGTATTCCGGATTAGTCAGAAACTGCTTGATAGCAAAACTAGCGCCGTCTATGGAATGGCACAATAAGCCGGAATATTTATGTTTTATTTGCAGCGGAATCCCTCCCACATTAGAAGCTACAACCGGTTTTGCCTTCCACAGCGCTTCAGCAACAGTTAAGCCAAATCCCTCTTTTAAAGATTTTTGCACAATCACATCCGAAGCTCGCTGCAAGGCATTAACTACTATATCATCCTGGGGCAGCAATAAAATATGCATATCTTTATCATGTCCTGATCTCGTTTTGACTTCTTCTAAAACCTGCGCGCTTTCAGGGTCATCAGCTGCGCTGCCTCCTGCTAAGATAAGTTGGCAATCAATGTATTTCTTTACTTGTTTATACGCCTCAATAACCCCCACAGGGTCTTTTAAACGGTCAAAACGGGAGATCTGGGTAATGATCGGTTTATCCTTTTTAATGTTATATTTTCTCAATACCGAATCTATTGTTTCCTGAGGCAATTCTCTATTTTTATCGCTTAAAGGATCTATAGAAGGAGATATCAAAAACTGTCTTATAGGCAGTCTTTGTGAAAAACTGGGCGCAGAAAATACTGCACTATCATAACTGGTTATAAAATTCTTCAAAAATTTCCATACTTGCTGGTTAGGATTAGATACGTCAATATGACAACGCCAGATCCATTTATTGCTGGCTTTCTTTTTTATCAAAGCTATAGGCTGAGGGTCATGCACAAATATGATATCTCCGTGAATATCCAATGCATCTATATTTTTCTGGCTAGTTTCCAGGAATATATCAAAATCTCGCTGCGTTATTTCTTCCGATCTTCCATGCAAAGCATTATGAAATTTTTTCGTTACTTCAAAAAAATGCTCTCCGCCCCTTATAGCATCCCATCTGGTATCTACCTCTAACTCTCTCAATAAAGGAACCATGCGGCTAAGTATCTCAGCAACTCCGCCGCCTACCACTGTTGAATTAATATGCTGAATAACTTTGCCTTTAAGTTTTTCAGCCAATAGTTTTAGATCATCTATGATAGGCTGCCCTACTATTGGTATATATTCTTCTATATTGGTCATTATTGATCTCGCAATTTCTGCTCTACTATCTTAATGATTGTTTTTCTTAGATCTTCCAAGGTATGAGTATAAGGGTCAAGCCTTGAAATTTTATCTGATGATTCTTTGTCGCCGATAGACGTTTCTATCCAATTCGAAAAATCATTTGTCTTCTTTTCCAATCTTAACCGAGATTCAAAGATATGAAAATATATGGAGTCTATGGTTATGTTTTTAACTATATCTACAAATTCTCTTAAATTATAGGCAATATAATTTGTAGGCAATATAAAACTTATTGACTTTATAAAATGAAATTCCTCTCCTTCTCCGGCAAACTTCAATTTAACTGACATATTATTTTTCAAATAATCTTCAATAGTCGCTATAATTTTATCTCTCAGCTTACGAACCGTAGAAAACTGAACCGTATCAATACTAGCCAATCTTTCTCCCAGCTCATCCTCTCCCAGCACCTTACTCACCCAATAGGCAAAATCATTAGGCGGCTCAGGAGATAAATACTGGTGTTGCTGCAAAAATCTATGTGTATGATGGTAAACACATGACCCTGACACCTGTTTTACTGTGCTCAATAACTGGCTTAAATTTGATGCCCTAAGGCCAGTCAATTCTGATAGATGTAGCCTTGTATAGAACCTAAACGGCTCTATTACTTTGATTAATCCTGACATATATTCTCGTCTGTTTTAATTTTTAAAATCTGTTCAAGAAACTCTGATACCTCCTGAGTATTTCTCAGATAATATTTTGCATGAGAGTTTCCTGGATTGCCTACAAACACGGTCAAGCCTTTATTCTTCAAAGCCCTGAAGGCATCTTCATCAGTTATATCATCTCCGATATAGATAGGGACGAACGGCTTTTTACCAAGGACAAATTTTAGCCTGGCGATAAGCCATAATACAATTTTACCTTTATCCCACTCTAAAACCGGCCTTATCTCTAACACCTTTTTTCCAGGCCTTGTTTTAATTTTATTGCTTACAATATAATAAGCCAGCGCCTCATGAAAGATTGTCTTTACAAGCCATGCGTCCTTTGTGTTAACAAGCCTGTAATGAACACTTAACGTAAGGCCTTTATCTTCTATAATTACACCTCTAATTTTTGACAGTTTCTTTTTTAAAATGGTTTTGATTTTTTTGAGTACTATTATATACTTCAGGGAGATCGGGGTCTTAAATTTAACCTTTGGACCATCTATTTCTAGACCATGATTACCTGCATAAATTATTTCTTCTAAGCCTATTTTTTTCTTTATATCTTTCAAGGCCCTGCCGCTTATAATAGCCACTTTGCAATGTGGAATTTTTGATAAACCTCCAAGGATCTCAATGGTTTTTCTAGAAATAATAGCTTTATCCGGACTTTGTGCTATTGGCGTCAATGTGCCGTCATAGTCCAAAAAAAGAAAAATAAATTTATTTTTTAATAAGCTTTTTAGTTTATTCAATTGAAAAAATAAATGATTCATGTTGCTCCAGTAAAAATTTTTATACCTTTTTTAAAGACGTAAGTTCTGTGATAAGACTCCCAGCCCATTTGTAGACATTATTTTCCAGAACAACTTTACGCATATTTTCCATGCGTTTTCTTTTCTCCTCATCCGGCATGTCTACGGTAAATTTTATTGCGTCAGCAAATTCCTCTATCGAATAAGGGTTAATTAGCACGGCATCTGTTAATTCCCGGGCCGCTCCTGTAAACTTGCTTAAAATCAAAGCGCCGCTCGAATCCTTTTTTGAAGCAACATATTCCTTGGCTACCAGATTCATACCATCGTGTAACGAGCTCACTATACAAAAATCGGCCAACGCATAGTAAGGCCTGATTTCTTCAGAAGAAAAGTAGCGTTTTAAATAAACTATCGGTTTCCAGTCTCCATCCGAATATTTCCAGTTCTTTTTCTCAATTAGTTCGTCTATCTCTCCAATGAGTTCATGATAACGCTTTATATGCGTGCGACTAGGCGCTGCTAATTGAAGAAATACTAATTTATTTCTATATTCCGGGTATTTCTCAAAGAACCTGTCAATTGCTAAAATACGCTCAATAATCCCCTTGGTATAGTCAATCCTTTCAACCCCAACGCCGATTATCTTATCCTGGAGCTTAAATTCCTTCTTGATCTTATTTATTTCATTTTCGTCAAACTGGGTGGAATTACCTGACATATATCCGCCTACACTGATCGGAAATGACCTGATAAATGTTTCCCTGTTCTTCCTTACCACGCTAAATTTTTCTGTATCCACGCGGCACTCAGTCAACCTGTTAGCAGTATCTAAGAAATTATTACAGTGATTTTGCACGTGAAATCCAATAAGATCACACCCAAACATGCCATCTAATATCTCCTGATGATAGGGACATATTGCAAAAACTTCTGGATTCGGCCAAGGGATATGCCAGAAAAGCGCTATTGTCGCATCAGGCCGTTTTTCCTTTATCATTTTAGGAAGCATGGTAAAATGGTAATCCTGGATAAACACAAAAGGATCCTTGGCTGGCAATTCTTCTAGAACATTTTCTGCAAATTTTTGGTTTACTTTTTTATACATTTGCCAGTCGGTTTCACGAAAGATAGGACGGGTATGAGTAACATGGCAAAGAGGCCACAACCCTTCATTTGAAAATCCATAGTAATACCCTTCCTCTTCTTCTTTAGTAAGCCAAACCCTTTTTAATATATAACGATTATCTTCTGTAGGAACACCTAGTTTATTTTTGGAATTTACAAAATTTCTGTCTGTTTTAGTGCTTCCATGCGCAATCCATGTGCCGCCGCAAGCTCGTAAAATAGGATCTATAGCAGTAACGACCCCGCTTGCAGGTCTGATGCATTTCTGGCTTCCAGTTGCTTCATCTATAATATGCATATAAGGTTCTCTGTTAGAAACAACAAAAAACGCATTTTCTCCCAATCTTGCATGTACAAGATCCTTTAGCTTGGCCTCGGTCCAGGTATCTTCTCTTTGAATACGCGCATTGGCATTATCAGATACTACTTTCCTAGCCACTCTCAGGCCTAAGGCAACTTGTTCTACCTCAGTAATAAGCTTTCCAAATTCGCCATTTTCCTTAAAAGGGCGCAATTTATCTATTTCGCCTCTCTGAAAATGTGTAAACCACTGCGTAAGCCTGCGTACAGGAAGGATAAAAATCTGTCTTTGAATCAAAAGAGTTATTATTACGATAAATAACAACAGCACGATAAGCGATGCGCTTATGCGCTTCCAAAGCTGAGTCAATATAGTAAATACATAAGATGTGTCATAGATAACCTCTATTGCGCCTATCACATCCTCATTATCATCTGTTACAGGTAAAATATAACTATATACTGAATATTCCCTGAATTTTTCAAGAGTTCCGCGCGGAGACTTACTGGCTAATATATCGCTGAGATAAGGTTTATCCTTATCCCGCCAATCAGAAATACGCTCTGTTATCGCCAATATCTTTCCTTCTTTATCATAAATAACACAGCCTTGCGTCCTATCTCTTTTCTGAAAGCTCTCAACCAGGCGATAGGCTGCCTTTAAATCATTTTCCAAAAAAATGTGCCTTGCTGATAACTCCATGCTCTCATTTACAGCCTTTGCCTTCTTTTTCAGGTCATCTATCAGCCTTTCTTCTTCAAAACTGGCCTGTATTAATCCAAATCCGGCAAATACAGCAGTAACTAGAAAAAGTATCGGAAGTATAAATAGCAGTATTCTTTTCATAGTTATTCCTTTTTTTTCTGAATCTGTTCGTAATGTATTGTCCTGATAGGATAAGGTATGACAATATCGCCTATCTGAATTTTTGTATACTCTGCCCATTTACTAAGGCGTAAGAATACAGTCTTTCTTATAATATATCCCAATATAAATATTATCAATAAAACTGCCAAAGGCATTATCGTGTCTACAAATAAGTTTGTTGAAATTTTAAAAACCTGATTCATTCTTTACTCTCCGTTTACTCAAAAACCATTGATAGCGTGGCCTTGAAAAATTGCGAACAAAAGACATGCCATACTAAAAAGCATTAAAAGTGAAAAAATAATAAAAAGCATTCGCGCATCCTTCTCTTCCTTTAGAATCTTAAATAAACTCATCTTACTCCTTCTTAATTAAAAAACCGCTATCTACCTTAACTTACAGGATAGCGGCCTGACTACCCAAAAAATCCTTTAGAAATATAAAAATATTCCTAGACCCTATTAATTATTTAAAACCTATTTTGTAATATATCCTCATTTATCATTTTAATATATTGTAGCATACTTTTTTAAATAACAATAATATATAAACTGTTTTAAGCTAACACGTGGTATAAGCTTATTCAACAGCATTTTCTTGTTCGGAATCCTTTAAGAAAAGCGCTGAGGTATTGACTTTATCTGAAATCTTTCTCATCCATTGAATATCATGTTCCTTAGATATGCCAAAAATATTAATATCAGCTAAAGGTGCCTTTAGTATCGCCTTTTCAAAAGAACCTGCAACCACAACAATCTCTGTCTCTCTTGTAAACCTCATTAATTTCTTTAATTTATAAAGATAGTTTTGCGCTTCCTGTTGTTCATTAGCATCAGCCACTACCTGAATAAGCCGGAGTTTACCTTCCCAGTTCTTTTCCAGCTGAAGCCCTATCAAGATCGTCAAATGAATATTAGGGCTCATCTTTCTAATCCAGATATTAACTGCCTGTTTTTGTCCAAATACCGACTTTGGATGAAGCCTGAATACCATGATTCCCAGGCCCATTGTCTGGGCCTTTATGATAAGGTCTTTTATCGCATGGTCTTTTTCCTGATCTAATCCGAGTTTAATAAACAATACATTTGGAGGCAAGCCGGATCCCACAAGGGTTTGCGTTACGATTATTGCGCCATCCAGAAATTCTGCTGAATCAACAGCCAGCGTAGAAACAAAAATGCCCTCTTCTTTCAGCGAAGCAGACATAAACGCAAGCGCTTCTAAAGCTTTTTTCTTTCCAGCTATCTTGTCGCTGATATTCTTGTCTATTATAGTAAAAAAAACCGCTCTGCCATTGGGATAAACAATATCCTTTATAAACTCAGCTACGCCCGGCCAATTGCGCCCCTCTTCTACAGGTATAATAAGATTCGGCTTCCATATTTTCGGATGATACGGAAGCTGCGAAGCTATCTTAGTAGCCTTTTCAGCGATAAATATAAATATTCCTTTGCGTATATCAGGCAGATTATTCCTGATATTTTTTCGTACAAGCACCACATAAATAATTATGGTCACCACTATTGCGACAAGGCTAAAAAGCTGGTTAATAAGAAACATTGCATACAAACATCCAATCCCACCTATTAAAGATATTACAATAGGGATCTTGAATGTAGGCCTAAAACTTATAATACCGGTAATCTTTTCGATAAAAACAGTTATGTTTAATGTCCCGTATGTAATAAGAAAAAACATGGTTAAAATACCTGCTATGGTATTTAAAGTCCCTGCAAGAATGGTAAGTAACGCCAGTAATGCTGTCAGAAGGATTGCAGGCGTTGGCTCGCCCTTGGAGTTTATATAATCAAATTGCGAAGAAAACGGTATTATTCTTTGTTTACTCAATGCCAGAAGCGTCCTAGGGGAGGCCACGAACATACTCAGCGCAGAAGAAAGTGTAGCGCCCATAATACCTGCGATAACCAGAATTCTCCAGCGCGCCAAATCAATGATAATAGAGGTATTATTTGCCAAATCTTGAGGCGTAGCAACAAAAGCAAACCAAAAACATACCGCAACGTATATGAAGAAGGTTACTGCGATAGCAAGAAGCGTTCCTATAGGAATATTGCGTTCTGGTTTTTTTAATTCGCCTGACATGCTTACCCCTGCCAGAATACCAGTGACCGCAGGAAAAAATATGGCAAACACTTTCCAGAAATTTATCTGGCCCACCCCGTGCCATATAGACACAGATTGCCCTAAACTGGTTTTTCCTAAAAAGATTGATATAAGCGAAAATACAATGATGCCTAAAATAACGTACTGAAGGCGAAATGCCAATTTTGCGCTTAAATAAGAAACAACTAAAAGTATAAACCAAGTTAATATGGAGACAAAAATAAAGCTATGCTGGGGAAAAATCAAAACCCAGCATTCTGTAAAACCTGCAATATAAAACGCTACTGAAATTGCTTGGGAAAGATAAAGGGGAATACCTATCGCACCGCCTATCTCAAGGCCAAGCGACTTAGAAATTATAGAATACGCCCCTCCGGCACCTATCCTAATATTAGTCGTAATGCTTGCGATAGAAAGCCCTGTGCATAAAGTAATAAGATTACTTATCACTATAATGGCAAGCGCCCCTGCCAAACCAACCTGGCCAACAACCCACCCCAGGCGTAAATACATCACTACGCCCAGTATGCTTAAAACCGTAGGGGTAAATACTCCTTCAAAAGTCCCAAACCTTTTTGTCTCCATGATTTTTATTATGCCATATTTAAGATGCTTTTCTCTGTAAATTTAATTATTTTATTCATTATATCCACACAATCTACAGGATACAGCCCGACAGCGGTTTCCGCGGAAAGCATCACGTAATCCGACCCGTCCAGTATAGCGTTAGCCACGTCTGAAACCTCCGCCCTTGTTGGTATATGATTCTCTGTCATGCTTTCCAGCATTTGCGTAGCGGTAATGACAAATTTTCCTGATCGGTTGCATTTTTTTATTATTTCCTTTTGAATTACAGGCACTTCATATATAGGTATAGATATGCCCATGTCGCCTCTTGCAATCATAATCCCATCGCAAACATTAATTATATCATCGATATTTTTTATGCCCTGCCTATTTTCAATCTTCGCAATAACTTTTAATTCGTAAGGACAATCTTTAAGACGCTCTCTCAAGATAAGGATGTCTTCTTCACTTCTTACAAAAGACTGGGCAATATAATCAATCTTATTTTTTATGCAGAAATCTATCCCCAGTTTATCTTTTGGCGTTAATCCTTTAAAGTTCAGCCGGACGTCCGGCATATTAATGCCTTTGTATTCCTTAATTAATCCTGGGATAACTACCTTGGTCTTCAGGCGTTTTTTCTCGCGGGCTTCTACTATTAAAGCGATATTACCATCATCAATATAAATGTGCTGGCCGATTTTAATCTGATCTAAAAAGCCTTTATAATCAAAAGGGATAATATCCATCTCTCCAACAATATCCTCCTGGCTTAACCAGATTATTTGTTTTTTCTTAACTTCGATTGGCTTGCCTCCCCTAAGCCTGCCTATCCTCATGCGATAGCCTTCCAAGTCTCCTAATATCTTGATATGCCTACGATATTTTTTATTCAGCTCTCTTATAAGTTTTATCAGTTTCAAATGTTTATCAAAGCTTCCGTGGGAAAAATTTAACCTTGCCACATCCATTCCCGCATACATCATCTTTAGCAGAACATTTGCTTTGCCTGATGCAGGGCCTAAAGTGCAGATTATCCTAGTCTTTGGCATTTACAACCTCGTCTTTAGCTGTAACAGCATCTTCCTGCGAAGCAGGAATAAATTCCCAAGAGCATAGATTCTGCTTCTTATCAAACTTGAGATATACCATATCAGTGGAAAAATACTGAAGTGGGTGCCGATAAAGACATATTTCTCTAACATCAGCTTCATTTGCAATATCCTTACAAAAAACAGGTTCTCCGTATATGGATAAAATATCTTTTTTAGATATCCCTATCTTTAGTTGATTATTTTTAATAGCATCCCTTAACTTAAAAAAGGTATCTTTTTGTTTCTTTACATAATCGTCAATTTCATGCTGACTGTCTCCAAGCCTTTTTAATAGCATTAATTGATCGTAGTGCGTCGTAAAAGAACATCCTCCCAAGGAAAAGATAATACACCAAACCAAGAATATAATTTTTAAGAATCCTGTATCCATAAATTAACTATTCCGTAATCAATTATATCTTTATTTCAATCTTATCGCTAGATCCAAGATAGTGTTGACAAAAAAAGACCTTAAGAACATAATCGCTAAAAAGGCGATTATCGGAGATATGTCGATTCCAAACCCTAAGGCAGGAGGCAACATCTTTCTTATAGGATATAATATGGGCTCAGTAGTCTTGTATAAAAACTGCACTATTGGATTGTACGGGTCAGGATTAACCCAGCTGATTAGGGCTCGAATCAATATTAGCCAATAAGCTATGGTAAGAAGTACATTCAAGATATTGGCCACTGCAATTAATAAATTTGAAAATATAAACATCTCATATCCTTTATGATTGTAGATACTCGAAATCTGCTTATGAGGGAGAAATTTGCATTCTCTGATCTTGAGTGAAATGTCTATTTTTCAATGAAGTACGCGCTCCTCCCACAAGTTCAGCAAAAAGCTCTTTTACCGAAACGATCTTCTTAATACGGTGGGCATTACTGCCACTCATAGCAAATCCTTTATCCATCTCTCCGCGGGCGGCGTTACACAGCGCCTTTGCAATGCAATAATTAACTTTTTTAGAATCACAGGTAGCCAGACACTTATACTCACAGCCGAAATCAATACGTTCGCCCCTGACTATCCTTTTGACAAATTCATTACTGATAACTCTTCCTGGCATACCCACTGGGCTTTGGATAATCACAATGTCTTCTTTTGTAGCCGATAAATACGCCTCCTTATAACTATCAGCCACATCGCATTCATGAGTACACACAAATCTTGTAGCCATCTGTACCGCGCTAGCCCCTAAACTGACAACTCTGGCGATATCTTCTCCGTTAAAAATGCCTCCGGCGGCAATTACTGGAATCTTACAAACCGGACTTTCAAAACCTTTAACGACCAATAATACTTCCTTTAAGATATTATCAAGAAACACGCGCTTACCGTCTTTAAGCTCCTCCATTTTATAGCCTAAGTGCCCGCCAGCTAAAGGTCCTTCAACTATTATGGCATCAGGCAGGCGTTTATATCTTTTTTTCCAAACATTGCAAATCAACTGGGCCGCCCGGGAAGACGAAACAATCGGCACAAGCTTGGTTCTACTATTATTAATAAGCGAAGGTAATTTGAGTGGAAGCCCGGCTCCTGAAATAACCACGTCTACTGACTCCTGCTGCGCAACATCCACTAAGTCTTCATAATTGGTGAGCGCGCACATAATATTTACCCCAAAAGGTTTGTCAGTCATTGCGCGAGTCTTCCTGATGGTGTTTACAAGGGATCTGCGCGAACGCGCAACGTAGTCGCCGGCTGTTAAATCTCCTTCTTCGCCAAGCCCCACGGAAGCTATAACGCCCAATCCTCCCTCATTGGATACTGCTGAGGCTAGACCTGACGTTGAAACCCGCACGCCCATACCACCTTGAATAATGGGAATTTCAATCCGCACGTCCCCAATGTCTAAATTTTTGAATTTAATATTCATTATCGCTTCCTCCCGCTTGGATTATAGCAAGTCTTGCCAAAAGGTACGATGTAGTGGACTCAGCCCCCTGATTGAGATTAATATACCCTTCTCCTACGCCATCATAACATCCACCTGTAGTCCTATCGTAAACCACCTGCTTAAGGCTGTTATCACCTAAAAACCAGTTAAATGCTTCATGCATAAGCTTTTTATAAGAATCCTTTCCGGTTATTGAATGCGCTGTAGCAAGAGCGTAGACCATCGCCGACACATCCTCCGGTTGTTGATCAAAATAGCGGCGCTCTCCAATCTTATGATGCCAGCCATCCTGGCCTATTGGCATATATATCCTGTTGACAAAAGTCTTGCTTATCAGAAAATCCAACGTCTTAATGCCTATATCCAGGTATTCCATATTACCGGTATGCTTGTGCCCTAAAATAAGAGCCTCTGGCAAAACAGCGTTCGAGTAAGTTAAATAATTTTCAAACCACTGCCATTCCTCGGAAGATACGCCCCGATAAAGCGATACTAACCTGTCGCAGTGAGTGACTAACAACTCCTTTAAGTCCTTACCTTCGATGTCCTGTACCTTTTTTAAAAGGAGATTTATCCCTTTTGCGTAAAAAGCGGTTGCCCGCGGAGATTCAAACATCCTGTATTTTTCTATCCTTTTCTTTAATAAGGAGAGGGCCTTATTTCTTGCGCTGTCCGGCAGGTAATCAGCCGCAGCAACAACCGCTAGTGCCCAAAGAGCCCGGCCATTAGCATCATCAAGATTATCCTTTTTATTAAGCTCGATATCTATTGACCTGTCGGATCTTACATAATTACAAAATATGCTATCTTCGCATAAAACAAACTCGATGAAACGTAAATATACCCCTATGCGCTTGAGCAATTCGCTTTTCTGCTTATCAGGATAAGCAGCCTTAATCGTTCCTCCCAATTTGCCATAATATAAACACGCAACTATCAGGGCGCGCGCATTATCATCGAGAGTATAACCCGATGAGATATCCGGTAAAGATAACCTGGCGAACTGCATAATCCCAAAATCATCTGTTAGGCGAAGAATGTGATTAAGATTAATGCGGGGAATTTTCTTGCGCTCGCTTACTTCGGCAATATCGCTGGAATATCTTGAGAATAATTTTGAATACTCTAGAGCGACATTTTCCCATGTCATATTACGGGTCCTAAAATACGCATTCTTTCCAAACTGCTCTCTTAAGGAAGAATTTTTAAGGAGCTTCATGATGGCTTCAGTATAAGAATTGGGGTCTTTAAAATTAACTAATGTTCCTGCCTCCAAGGCAATGAGCTCCCTGGCTTGCGCAAAAGGAGTGGAAATTACCGGTCTTCCAGAACCCAACGCATAAGAGAATGTTCCTGAAACAGCCTGATTCGGATCGAGAGAAGTTGAGATGTAGATATCCGCGGCCCTTAAAAAATGAAGGAGTTTATCCACGGAAACATACTCATTATAAAAATTCACGTGGGAAGAAAGTTTAAGATCGTGGACCTTCTGGATTAGGAAGTTACGGTAGTTTTCCCCTTCTTCTTTTAGGACATTCGGATGAGTAACCCCTAGAACTATATATAAAATATCCGGGTAGGTATTAACAACTTTGGGCAGCGCCTCTATTACATATTCAATCCCCTTCCCTCTGCTTAGCAACCCGAATGTCAAAAGGATTACCTGCTTTGAAAGACCTAAAGTAGTTTTAGGTTTTGCGCTGGAGGTATAGGGCATAGAATGGATACCGTGAGGAATCATTGAAATTTTTTCTTCGGCTATCCCGTATTCGCGGATAAGGATCTCCCTTGAGGGATTAGTCATAGCTACTAGTCCGCTTGCTTTTTCGGCTATCGAATTAACTACTTCTTTAAGCTTGGCCTCAGGAGAAGGTAGGATGCTGTGAAAAGTTACAATCGAAGGTTTTTTAAGCGCCTCCAGGAAAGAAATAATATATGAGCCATATTTACCTGCGAAGATGCCGAATTCATGTTGAATATTGACGAGTTTTACCTCTTCCATTGCGTTGATATTTTTAGCAGTCTTAATGTATTCCTGCTCAGAATACTGGTTTATTTGAAAGATGACTTTCTTTGAATAATGGTAACGCGATATATCGTCAAGATTAATCGCGGCCACCTTTGATTCGATGGCAGGTTCAAGCAAATCGTCCATCGCAGCTGTAAGGTCTGCGGTAAAAGTAGCTATCCCGCACTCCCTTGGAGGAAAAGTTGATAAATAAATAATTTTAAGTGCTTTATTCACTGTTGACAAAACCTTCTATAACTCTTTATTATTTTTGAGTTCTTTCAAAAGCTCGTTTATATCTACAGATTTAGCCGCTATGAGTTTATCGGCTGCTCCATAATAGATATATAATCTGTTGTCTTTCAGTACGGTGCCTGTGGGAAAAACAACATTGTCGACGTCCCCGCGCTTTTCCCACTTCTCAGCAGGAGAAAACAAAGGCTGCTTCATGCGTCCTATAACTTTAGTCGGATCGTCGAGGTCTAGCAATGCGGCTGCCGCATGATAAATTCTGCCTTGAATCGAGTCCTCTATGCCATGATAGATCAAAAGCCACCCCTCTTTAGTCTCAATAGGCGGACATCCCCCACCGATATTCCTGCTTTCAAAATTGTATTTGGATTCAAGCAGAATGTAGCTGCCTAAATTCTTGAGATACTCTCTCCAATAATCATCGGTAAGATCTTTAAAATCATCAAAATAAATCACCTGAATCCCCGGAAGGATACGATGAACTAACGCAAATTTATTGTTAATTTTTTTAGGAAAGATAAAGGCATCCTTCTCCCATAACAGAATGTCAGCGCCTTGCCTATCTTTTATATATGATTCAAAGAGAAAATATTTCTCCTTTACCTTTATCTTTGAGCAACTAAGGAGTTTGCCTGCTTCGGCATAAGTAATGCGCGGAGATATTATCCCGTGCTTTACGAAATTGATAAGGTCGGTACTTGTAGCGTAAGCGAAACTGGCGTTTTTACCGTCATAAGCTGTATAAAAAATATAATATTCTCCGTTTAAAAAAACAATCCTGGGGTCCTCTACGCCTTTTTTTTCGTAATCATATTCCGGAAAAAGGACGGGCTGATCAAGCCTCTTTACTACCTTATTATCGACCAACTGACAGTAGCCTATTGAAGAAACCATATCGCCCTGTCTTACGCCCCTGTAAAACATATGAGTTACGCCGTCTATCTCTACGCAGGCTGGATTTAAGACTGCTTGATCATCAAATGCATTGTGTGAACTCTCAAGTACTACGCCTTCATTCTTGACTTCGATCATTTGGCCTCTTTCTTTGTTAATTTTTTATTTTTGACTCTAAGAACCTATGAAATGGTTTATGTAGAAGCTTTAGTTATATATAGCGTCTGAGTAGGATAAGCGAATTCTATGCCATCTGTTTCAAATCTCTCTTTTATGGCAAAATTGATATCCTGCTGAATATCCATATATTTGTTGTAGTCACTTCCTGTCACATAGTATACGATTTCAAAAATTAGGGCAAAATCTCCATAGGAAAAAAAATGCGCCCGGTCAAAAACAGTATCTTTAACATTTTTGATAATATCCTTGATTATTCCTGGAATAGCCTTTGCCTTTTCTGATGTAGTCTGATAAGTAACCCCTAATTTGAATACAACCCTTCTCTGCTCCATTCTTTTATAGTTGCGGACTCTGGAATTCGTAAGATCTGTATTAGAAAATATCAGCTGTTCTCCGCTAAGGCTTCGTATGCGAGTGGTTTTTATCCCAATATGTTCAATGGTCCCCAGATAATCTCCAGTTATAATAAAGTCCCCGATCTCAAACGGGCGGTCAAATAATATGGAAAAATAACTGAATACATCTCCCAAAACTGCCTGAGCCGCCAAAGCTACTGCTACGCCTCCGATTCCTAAACCAGCGATAACCGCTGATATCTTGAATCCAAGATTATCCAGAAAAAAGACAATCGCCAATCCCCAGATAACTACCTTTACTATTACCAGGATCCCGTCTATACTGCGTTTTAAGGCTTCGTTTTTTTCTTTTTTAGACAGATAAACTTCAAATCCATAGCTTATCAAAGCTATGCCAAAACGCACGGCTGCTAAAGTCAAGATACTTGTAGCTACAATATTGATGATCTTTCTGAGCAAAGGGTCTAAAGTTAATACATTCATGCCCAGATAAAAAACTCCAAAATAAGCTAATGGAACTCCTATCTTTTTAATTACCTCTATAATAAAATCATCAAAAGTGGCTGCTGTTTTTTCTGCCCACTTTCTTAAACGTCTGAGAATTATATACTCTATTATTTTAATACCCAAAAATCCTGCAAATAATATCAAAGCAACTATCAAATAATTTAAAATACTATTCCCAAAAAACATCAAATCTGCAAGTTGTTGTATCATTTTACCCCCATCTTACCGTCAATCCCTGTTGAAAGAAAATATGCGCCACCGCGACCTAAAGATTAGATAATATGAACTTTTTATTCTGAAGCGTCCAAAGATTTAAGATACTTATAATAATCACTGTCTGTGGTTAAAATCACCGTGGATGTCGCATCAATAGTTTCTTTGTAGGTCTCCAATGTTTTCATGAACGAATAAAAATCCGGGTTCTGGCTGTAAGCGCCTGCGTATATGCTGATCGCCTCGGCATCTGCCTTACCTACAATCACCTGGGCCTGACGGTATGCCTCCGAGGTAATTACCTTTAATTCCTTAGCCACCTGCCCCTCTATCTCCGCTGCCTTACCCTGCCCTTCGGAACGATATTTCTCCGCAGCACGTTTTCTTTCGGCAATCATACGATCGTAGACCTTGTTACGCACGTCTTCGACATAGTTGACTCTCTTGATGCGCATATCTATTATTTCAATGCCATACTGAGGAGCAAGGACTTTCGCCTTTTCCAAAATAAGGCCTTCCAGCATTTTTCTTCCTACTTCAATGCGTTCCAACGCCTCTTCTGTAACAATCATATCCTCGCCTTCTGAGTCAGATTCCAGAATGCGGTTGGAATCCCGTATTGCCTCAACCAAAAGATGCCCTGTAATAACATCCCTGGTTGCAGAATTAATAATATCGTCAAGCCTGCCTTGGGCCGCCATTTCATTGCCTACAGACTGCAGAAATTTCAGGGCGTCCACAATCTTCCAGCGAGCAGTCGTATCTACCCAGATATATTTTTTATCTCTCGTAGGTATCTGGTTAGGATCGCCATCCCAATCCAACAGCCTTTTTTCAAAATAATGCGCTTCCTGAATAAATGGCTGCTTGAAATGCAAGCCTGCCAAGATAATAGGATTGCCTACAGGCTTGCCGAATTGCGTGATAACAACCTGTTGTCCTTCGTTAATTATGTATACCACGCCGCTAGCAAAAACGGCAATCGTAATAATTAATAATACAACTAAAATCTTGATAATTGTGTGTAATCCTTTCATTATTGCTGCCCTCCCTTCTTATTTATATCCAGCAGGGGAAGAATCGATGTCTGCTTCGAATCAATTATGTATTTCTCTTTTGCTTTAGGAAGCACATCTGCCAAAGTCTCCAGATAGATCCTCTTCTTGGTTATTTCCGGCGCTTTTTTATATTCTCCTAAAGTAGTAAGAAACCTTTCTGATTCACCCTTTGCACGGTTTATTTTATCCAAGGCATAACCTTCTGCTTCGCGGATAGTCTTTTCTGCAGTGCCCTTGGCCTTTGGCACAACCTTGTTATATGCCTCCCATGCTTGATTAATCATTTTTTCCTTTTCCTGCTTAGCTTCGTTCACTTCGTTAAAAGCCGACTTTACAGTCTCAGGAGGATTAACATCCAATAGTTTGACCGTGATTACATGCACTCCTACATTATAAATATCGAGTATACGCTGAATCTCTTGCTGCGCCAAATCATCAATCTCCTCTCTTTTGGTAGTAAGAACTTCATCTACCGAATAATTCCCTACAAAACGCCGCATTACCACTTCGGAAATATCACTTATATTATCTTCGGGACGACGTGTAGCAAAAAGCAATTTTACAGGATCTTTTATTTTAAACTGCACTATCCAACGCACATCCAGGATATTTAGGTCTCCTGTGAGCATCAGCGATTGATCCCGATAATTGCTGGAGGAGTATCTTGTGTTTACTCCTGGCTCTATAGTCTTAAATCCGAATTCCTCCTTAAAAACCTTCTCAACCTTAATCGGGATCACCTTATCTACGCCGAAAGGAATTTTTACATGCAGTCCAGGCGAGCTTAATCCTATAAATTTACCGAATCTCTGGATCACGCCTACCTCATCCGGCCCAATTGAGTAAATCAAGCCTCTTAAACCTAACAGGATTAATAAAACTACGATAGCCACAGGAAGCCATTTTGAGAAATCCGATATTTTCTTTTTGCCTACATCAATTATATCATCTGGATTAGGAACGTTCTGCCATGCCATAGATATCCTCCTTTCCTATTTATGAATAAGTAAAAAAACAAAAAAGCCACCCTATGCCTATTGCAAATGGCGGCCCGACCATCAATATTGCCTTCAGAAAACAAAATTATTTCTGAACCCATTAACCCGAAAAAATCTTTTATACCACCTGCATTTTCTAATATTACTATAATTTGTCTTAAGCTCTCTGTCAAGCATAATCGAAAAAAGTAGCGTTAAAATAATTGTACGCTTTCGTAAAGACATAAAAAATACCCTGACTAGCATCGTTAATCAGGGTTTAATTTATCTCTCCATCTGGAATTAGAGAGATTTATGTGGCTGCGCACAGCTGTAACACTGTTAACATAATCTCTTAATTTACAGTCCCTATTATAGTAAGAAATCCCGAGATTATCAAGAGAATAGACTGATTAAGAGATAATTTTATAGCTAGAATATGTCCAAAATGTCCGCTATTTTCTGGCTATAATATCTCTAACTCTATACTATATAAAGAGATAAACAATGTCCTATATAAGAAGTTGGACATAGTTCTATATTAACCAAAAAACTTATCCCCTTGCGCCCAGTTCTCGCCTGAAACTTCATCAATAACCAGATACATGTACTCCTTAGGCTTATTTGCTACATTTAAAAGAGTATCTGAAAATCCTTTGGCTATCTTTTCTTTTTGTTCCTTGGTAAGTTTTCCTACCAGTTTCAAGTTAATATACGGCATAGCTACCTCCTTTGGTTAACTTTATCTATTATAATACTGCTAATGCTTTAGCAAAAAACATCTATTTTGACAAAACCCCTTCATCTGGAATATAATGTGGTTCGTACTTATCTTTTGTAAGATATTGTCGGCTTAACTCAAGGGTGCCATTTGTAAATTTATATATGCTAACATTAAGAAACCTATCCGCAAAACGTGGTTCAAATGGTTTAACATCGCCATACATGCTAGACATGTTAGGATCAGGCACTCCGGCAAATGTAATAAGCTCCAACGAACCATCTTTATCCACATCTTCAACTTTAAAATTCGGATGATACCCTTTCCTTTGAGGATTTACAAATCCTATTTGATTTTTTAACTCTTTATCCTGGTAAACTTCAATTATCAATCCCTTTGCAGGTCCGCCATAACCTGTCCATCTAGCCTTCAGATATTCATTTTCCCCATTACCATCAAAATCTACGCTGCCGACATCTATCTGCCCTCTTTCATCAACTGCTTCAAGCATCTCTTGTTCCATCTCTTTCATCTGCTCATCTGTAGCACCTTCAAAATATGGCTTATGAGAAATCCATTTGATATTCTTGTACTCGTAGTGATCTCCCAAAAATGGCCTTGAATCGCTTGCTTTATGCACTAATATATCATCATACGTAACAGCATGTGCTAAAACAGGGAATAAATAAGACAAAATAATCGAAATAACTATTAATTGTTTTTTATTCATACGCCCTCCAATATCAATCATCTTTCATTTTAGGAAATTTTAATTCAACATCTTTTTCAATCGAACCACCTCCAAACTGACCATCGGAAGCAGGTATCAAAACCTTATCCGGATAAACTTTTATATCCCCATTATATCTATCTCCTAGAGTATGGCTGCCGACAATTGACATAAGTAACTGTTTTTTCTTCTTACCTTCCCAAAAAATTTCACCTTCGCTAAATCTAATAAACATTAAATCCATAAAAAACCCTGACCCGCCTCCACTAGAACCAGTCTCTAGAACATGAGTACCATCCGCTAATTTTCCAAGCCAATGATAGTCAAAAGACTCATAAAGCGGAATATCTTTATATTTGTCTATGCGTTCAACAAACCACCAATCATCTCTTTTCTTAATCTCACTCTGCTGATACTCATTTGTATCAAATGCCGCAGAAACATCAACGGTTGTCACCATTGGCGGTCGATTATCTGATAGGAAATTTGAAAACTCTCCTACTAGAAACGGGTGTATTGGCTTACCTTTATAGGTAAACTTAGCATTTGCTTCGTTTAATTGCTCACTTGCCATCAAAGGCGTTACAAACATAACAAAAAACATCAAACATAATAAAAACTTTTTCATGCATCCTCCAATATTAAAAAGATGTCTATAATTTCATCGCTTATTTCTGTCCAAAATAATACTTCTGCCATTCATCTGACCATAGTATGTGAGGCACATTTCTCTCAGATACTTTTATGAATTCTCCATCTTTGTATTGCCAAACCTCTAAATGGTGTTGGTCATATCCTAAGTGACCGATCGCTTCTTTGTCCGTGAAACCATGCCCAACTTCAATAGCGTTCCCCTCTAATCTACGGGCTATGCCTTCGGCTTCGCCTTCAAATTTCTTAATAAGTTCCAAACCATTATCTTTAATCTTATAGATTGCTAACTCCTGGGAAAAACCATCTGCCCACGCTTTATTATATCGCACCCATAACTCATCTTTTCCATCACTATCTAGGTCATGGAATTCTAAGGGCCATAGATGTTGGATGCAATGTTCATCTAAATCAAACTCCATATTCTCAAAAACTTTCTTTGGCACACCGTTTTCATGTTTTATAACAACAATATATGGCTTTTGTTTAAAATCTATTAAAGTAAGAATGGCTGTCTTTGTATCTTTATCTTTAAGAACACTCCAGCCTTCAAGGTAAGGACTCCCTATCACAGTAGCAATATATTCATTATTTTCATTTGTCCGAATACCAAAAGAATGGGTTTCTGGATCGATATCTTCATCATCGTCATATCCCCATTGAGCATGGGAGCTTCCAATAAACCAATCAAGAAAATCTTCTGAATATTTTCCTGAGATAAAAGCAGTTGGTTTTGAGACCTTATATGAAACAAATAAAGGATAAAGATCAGCAATGCTTTTTTTAGACTCTTTATCTAAAAAACTTCTACCTATGTATCGAGCTAAATAAAAATCAGCCTCTTCATCATTGCCTTTTTCTATAGCTTGAGAGGCTTTTTCATAAAACGTTGAATAGTAGTTATCATCATAAGCAAAAGAAAGCCTAGCAAAACAAAGAAAAGTAATAAGAATAAGTATTTTTTTCATATTGGTTTTCACCCGCCTTTTTTAACAATTTTAATTAGTTCCCTTGTTTCGTTGGTTATGGTTCCGTGATGACAATATTCGTATTTAACAATGCCTACGCCCGGATAATACCATTCTGTAGTAGTATCCGGGCACGTATCATAAACTATCTTAAAACAATCTTTAAAAGTACCAGCCTGGACTGTAACATCTTCCATCTTCTCAACATACCAGCAGTACATATTGTCATTCCGTTTAAAATCACTTTCCTCATCCCATTTTAACCCTACCTTCAGAGGAAAACCATACCTGAGGCCATCATCTTTTGATAAGAGCTTTTCTTTGTGAGTAGTATTCCTTCTGCCGACTTTAACTTTTGCGTTAGCGTACTTATTGTAAATTTCATAAAACTCTATATAGCCTTTTATAGGCTTACGTTTTACTTCAAAGTCATATACTAGGCCTTGATCCACAAGCTCTTCCTGGTATACCAGCATATCTCCTTTATTTAAAGGTAACTGAGTTGTTGAAAACGCAGAGATATTGATGCAGAAAAGAAACGTTGTGGTAAGGACTACCAGAATTACAAGCGGGACTTTAACTAACTTCACAATAGCCATATAACCTCCTTTGTTTTGTTACTAAGTTTAAACAAAGAAGGTTTTAATTATTTTAGAGTCGCAGTGAACCCCTTTGAACATACGACTTGAAGATCTTTAAAATACAAAAACCTTCACAAGAATTTCTCTTATGAAGGTTTTACTTTTTTAATGTCCAGGATTTACCCCTTCTTAACTCGGGACCGCTATTCAATTGTAAATAGATTATATCATATATTTTAATTTAATCAAGTGGTTAGACTAATGTCTGTTTAGTAAGCCATCTATTTTCGATGATTTTTTGCTCTTGAAAAGCCTGGTAGGTTTTTGTGCCGGTTAAATTTTTCCTTGGAAAGCTTAATTGTACTATGTTACGAAAAGTATGGCTGGGACGTGTGGATTCGAACCACAATAGCGAGATCCAAATTCTCGAGTCCTACCATTGAACGACGTCCCAAAATTATTGCTTACTCTTCTCAGCTTGATACGCATCCATAATCTTTTTCTGGATATATTCTCTTGCCTGCGCAGTAATAGGATGCGCTATGTCTTTATGCTCTGATTGCCTTAAATCATGCGCCTCTTCAGGGGCCGGAGAAACAGCTTGTATTGACACAGGAATACGCTCTCCGCATTCATTGCAAAATTTACTATGGACCACGTTTTTATGATTGCACTTGAGGCATGGCTCTTTTATTTTACGCGATGGCATTGCAATAAAAAGCCCTGTTTTACCTTCTATAATTTTTATGTTTCTCACTACAAACGCATTATCAATGGTTATAGTGGCATATGCCTTTAATTTATTGTTTGCGCTTTCTTTTTGAAAAATTCTAACCTCAGTTATCTCCATAGATGCCTCCTTTATAAGTCTTTACTAAAAAAACGCTTATATCTTTATCCTTGGGCATTTTTCTAAAGACGGCTCTCGCTCCTTCCTTGTTTTCAAATGAGCAGAAAACCGTTGGCCCGCTTCCTGATAAAAGGCTATGTTTTACGCCTATATCAGCCAGCATTGCCTTCACTCTATTTATATGAACACCTTCTCTATCGAGGACCCTCTCGAAAATATTATAATAATTTTTTTCAAGTTCTTTCGCGCTTGTTTCCAGAGCAAGAAGCGTATCTTTAAGAGAATGCGGTTTGGTAGAGAAACTGCATTTATCAACCCTTCTATACATTAGCTTGGTTGAAAGCGGAATAGAAGGTTTTATCAAAATATGGAAAAAAGATTTGTTTAAGTTTATTTTTTCTAACAATTCTCCTGCACCTTTTGCAACAGCAAAGGGGGAATTCAGCATAAAAAAAGGGACATCTTTACCAATATCTCGCGCTATAGAAAACAGTTTTTTCGCAGGCACCCTTAATTTAAAAATCTCATTTATGGCTTCCAAAACAGAGGCTGCATCGCTTGAGCCTCCGCCCAAGCCAGCTGAAACAGGGATCCGTTTTTTAATTTCTATATCCAGGTTTAATTTAACTTCTGCTTCCTTAAAAAGCGTATGAGCTGCTTTATAAACTATATTTTCTTTGCCTTGGCTACAATTAGATGGGATTGTTTTAACTTTTAAACCTGTGCCTTTTTCTTTTATTATTATCTCGTCTTTTAAATCTATTTTTTCAAAGATCGTTTCTATATTATGAAGCCCATCTGAACGCTTTTTTAAAACATCCAAATAAAGATTCAGTTTGGCTGGAGCAAAAACCCTTATTTCACGCATAATACCCTACAAAATAACTGTGCTCAAGACCAGGTCTTGAGCACAGTTATTTTCTGGAGATAACTTTTTTTGCAGCTTTAACAATATCATCTGCTGTCAGGCCGAAGAGTTTAAATAATTCTTTCGGATCTCCTGATTCTCCGAATCTATCTTTAACGCCTATGAACTCCATGGGCACTGGAAAACTTTGCGATAAAACCTCGCTCACAGCACTGCCCATTCCGCCAACTATAGTATGTTCTTCAGCAGTTACAATTGCGCCTGTTTCCTTAGCAGCTTTAATTATAATATCTCTATCTATAGGCTTAATTGTATGGAGGTTTATAACCCTGGCTGAAATTTTTTCTTTTTTCAATGCTTCAGCCGCGCATAACGCTTCATATACTTCCACGCCGCAGGCTATGATCGTAACATCTAACCCGTCTTTTAATAGATTAGCTTTTCCGATCTGGAAAATATCTTCTTCCTTAGTTATAAGAGGAACGCCGCTTCTTCCCAGCCTGAGATACACGGGGCCTTCACGAGAAGCGCTGGCAATAGTAGCTTTTTTTGCTTCCAATGCATCACATGGAACTATAACAGCCATATTAGGCAAAATCCTCATAAGGGCAATTTCTTCGTTTGCCTGGTGGGTAGGGCCGTCTTCGCCTACTGATATGCCGCCATGCGTTCCAACAATCTTCACATTTGTTTTCATGTACGCAAGAGAAACCCTTACCTGGTCCCACGCCCTTCCTGCGGCAAAAGCCCCGAATGTACACGCAAACGCCACCTTGCCTGATAACGCAAGGCCAGCAGCTGTGCCCATCATATCCTGCTCGCTCACGCCCATTGAAAAAAATCTTTCAGGAAATTTTTCTTTGAACCAAATGGCGCGTGTCGATTCTGTAAGATCTGCTGAAAGCACCACTATATCGTCTCTTGTCTGGCCCAACTCAACCAAGCCTTCGCCAAATCCATCTCTTGTAGGTTTCATCTTAATTTCCATCTATCTCTCCGTTTCTAATTCTTTTATCGCCTTTTCCAGCTCTTCTTTATTAGGCGCCAACCCATGATATTTATTTTTATTTTCAAAAAATGAAACGCCTTTACCTTTCACAGTATGCGCAAGAATCATGCTCGGTTTTCCCTTTATCTTTTCTGCTTCATCATAAGCATCCATCACTTCTTTAATATTATGGCCGTCTATCTCAAAAACCTCCCAGCCAAACGCCTGCCATTTTAGCTTCAAGGGCTCCAGACCTTTTACATCTTCAATTCTTCCATCTATCTGAAATTTATTGTAATCGATTATGCCGCATACGCTATCCAATTTATAATGAGCGCTGGTCAATGCTGCCTCCCACACCTGGCCTTCATCCAGTTCTCCGTCGCCCATCAGGCAATATATGCGTTTCGGATCTTTATTCAGCCTTGCGCCTAAGCTAAAGCCATTAGCAATAGAAAGCCCCTGACCCAAAGAACCACTTGATATCTCAACGCCCGGTAAACCTCTTTGAGGATGGCCCTGAAGCCTTGTGCCGATTTTCCTTAAAGTACAAAGTTCATCCTTGTTGAAAAAATTCATATGCGCAAGCACTGCATATAATGCAGGACAGCCATGGCCTTTTGAAAGCACAAATATATCGCGCGTGTTACAGAGTGGTTTATCAGGTTCACATCTGAACTTATAAAAATATAAACCTACCACAAGCTCCACCATTGACAAAGATCCGCCTGTATGGCCTGAGCCGGCGCAATTAAGCATCTTTACAATTTCTATTCTTACCTCTTTTGCAATTCTTTTTAGCTCATTGATATCAGGTTGTTTTACCATAGCCGTCCTTTATTTTGGATTTTTTAATAGCGAGTCCAGTTTTTCCTTTACCTTTTTATCCTCTTTCAATGCCACTGATTTAGCCCACGCTTCTTTTGCCTTGTCTAAACTGCCTATCTTAAAATACGCTTCTCCTAGATGGTCATAAACAACAGGGTCTTCGCCTATTATTTCCTTAGCCTTCTCGAGCTCTAACCTGGCTTTTTCAAACATACCCTTTTTAAAATAAACCCACCCAAGGCTGTCTATATAAGCTCCATTGTCAGGACTTAGCTTAAGCGCCTTTTTTATAAGTCTTTCGGCCTCATCAAGATTTTTTTCTTCATCCGCATATATGTAACCTAGATAATTTAATACCTCAGGGTCTTCCGGGTCTAATTCTATAGAACGCTTCAGCCTAAGTATAGATTCCTCTTTCTGGCCTATTTCTTCCAATACAGCTCCTAAATAAAAATGCGCCTTTGGATTAAACGGATCTATCTCTATGCTTTTTTTGTATCCCTCTATTGCTTGAATCTTATCACCTTTTCCAGAATAACAAAATGCTATAGCAAGGTACACATCAGCCTGCCTTTTTTCTAGAACGAGCGCTTTTTTTAAAATAGCTATTGCCTGGTCCATGTTTTTCATTGCAATATATATATAACTTAATTGAATGTAGGCATTCACGTCTTCCGGATCAATGCTGATCGCTTTTTCATATTGTTTTACTGCCTCTTCCTTTTCATTCATCTCAAAATAAAGCTGACCTAATTGATGATACACTCTGATGTTAGAGGGGTCTAATTCGAGCGATTTTTTATAATATAAAAGCGCCTGGTCTTTTTTATTCTGGATTTCAAAAAGTACCGCAAGGCCAAGGCAAGCTTCTAAATAATCCGGCTTTAACTCAACTGCCTTCTCTAGCGCCTTTATGGCTTCATCAACCCTGCCCGCCCTTGCATAAACTATGCCAAGATTAAAATGTATCACAGGAGAATCTTTTTTTTCTATGGCAAGGCTTTCGTATATCTTAATGGCCCTCTCCATATCCTGGCCGACCATATAAAGATCAGCCAAAGATGTCAAGGTTGCCAGGTCATCCGGCTCTGATTTTAATATCTCTTCATATTCTTTTGTCGCCTCATTAAATTTTTTCTGAGAGGTATATATAAGGGCCAGGAGAAATCTGGATTTGGTATCTTTTTTATCAACATCTTTTGCTTTCTCTAGCGCCATTATAGCAGAATCAAGCTGGCCTGATTTTATAAGACTGGCTCCTAATCTATAATAAAGAGGCGCTGCGTTAGGATCTAACTGGATTGCGGCCTTGTATTCCTCTATGGCTTCGCTAGTCTTACCCTCATTATCATATATCATGCCTGTTGAATAATGAGCATATGCTTTTGAAGACAATGTGGGCGTATCTTTTTTTCTAGTTAAATTTAGAACCTTTTCTCTAGGGTTTTTGGCAACGGGGAGATTTTTTCTGGCAGGCTTTGTAGATGCGCACCCTGTTAGATTAGAAACAAATATGGCCAAAAAAATTATTGTAAGAAAATATCTAGGGGACATTTCAATGTTGTAGAATTTGTGGTGGCGGGTTTGAAACCCGCCACCACATGATAGATTACCACAGCTTCTTTTTATGTCTATCTCTTCGCAGTCTTTTCTTTCTTTTATGTCTTGCTATCTTCTTTCTCTTTCTTTTTCTGCCGCAAGGCATGTTTACCTCCGACTTGTTCGACTCCATGAGTCAAAAATAGTTAATATATCACCTTATTTAATGGGTACTCTATTATCCCCTGCGCTCCGTTTTGTTTAAGTTTCGGTATAAGGTTTCTTACCACTGACTCATCTATAATGGTCTCTATCGCGCACCAGCCTTTTTTAGAAAGATGTGACACTGTAGGGTTTTTAATTGCCGGAAGGATTGATATTATTTTATTAACATTTTTTTCTTCCACGTTCATTTTAAGCCCTACCTTTTCTTCGGCAAGTATCGCGCCCTGTAAAAGAAGCGCTATGTTTTCTATCTTTTCTTTTTTCCAGGGATTCTTCCACGATAATTTATTTGCAATAATCAAAGTTGTAGATTCGCATATGATGTCCACAATCCTGAGATTGTTTGCTTTCAAGCTTGCGCCTGTTTCAGTGAGTTCTACTATCCCGTCCACCAACCCTGCGCCAACCTTTGCTTCAGTAGCGCCCCAGCTAAACTCTATATCCGCGCTAACCTTTTTTTTCTTAAAATATCCCTCTGTAGCGTTCACCAGCTCTGTAGCGACTCTCTTGCCCTTAAAGTCTTCTGGTATTTTTATCTTTGAATCATTCGGAACGCAAAGGACCCAGCGGACAGGTCTTAGGCCCTGCTTGCCATATATAAGTTCGCATACCTCTACTACATCCCTTCCGCTTTCAATAGTCCAGTCCCTGCCTGTAATCCCGCAGTCAAGAGCCCCGTCAGAAACATAACGCGCCATCTCCTGCGCTCTTAAAAGAAATGGAGATATATCCTCGTCATCTATTGAAGGGAAATAGCTTCTAGACCCTATATTTATAGTAAAGCCGGCTTTTTTAAACATCTTTACAGTAGCTTCCTCTAGACTTCCTTTAGGCAGTCCGAATTTCAGTTTCATGTCTAACGCCTTTTTGTTCATAGTGGAGTTATTATACAATTCAGGGGAAATTTTGTAAAGAGAATTTTCTTATAGGCATGGGCAGCACATTGCGCTGTCCCTATAATGACGGAAACAATTAGTATTCTACTGCAAAACTAATGCCAAATTCCTTTGAATTATTTTTAGGTTCGAGCCAAGTTGTGCCTCCTGGATCTGTGGTATATTTTGAATCTTTGATGTTCCAGTATCTGAAAAATGGCTCTATTATAAAATCCATTGTCTCGCCTTTCTTTTTAAACATGACAGAACCTCTATAGCCATAGCCTTTATCTTGATCATTTTCAATATCATAATATCCAGGTATAGAGCCCAGGTGGCTTTCGACATTCCCGTCCCAGAACTTATCATATTCCAATCTTAATTTCACATTCCATCCATTTTCAAATGTAGTAGTTACGTCTACGCCTATGGGGCTATATAAATAACTGATATTTCTATCGTAACCACGGGCGCCTGTTGTAGAGCTTCTCCCCCCCATATTATCATTTAAATGTCTAAAACCTATCCCAACATAAGGAGTAATTGCTAATGTTTCTGATACATAAAAATCATAACCTGCCAGGCCCCTCACTTCCCACATATTATCATCTATATTGTTAAGGGTGCCGGAGGACCCTGAGCTATAATCTACGCTTCCAAGGCTAGCCCGAGCTTCAATGCCCAGCATATAATTATAGTTACGATACCCCATTGCGCATGTTATTCCATACATAAAGCCTTTTTCTTTCATTACCCCAGGTTCTTTATAAGTAATATAGGATGTTTCAAGGCCTATCTCCACCCCTAAATCCTTGCCAAAGACTTGTGGAGCTTCCAGGTCTGCAAAACCATTGCCTGTTAAAAGCAATATCCAGAATATTGTAATAAATGCAATTCTTTTCATTTTCGCCTCAATTAAGCTGTGTAAAAGAGTATATCATATGATGTTAAATCGTCAAGGCAGGCAAAAACTTTCAAAAAAGATATTTTTGAGGTGGACAATTTGTCAATGCTGTTTATAATTTGACCAATGATTAGATGGCAGAACGCAGGACTTGCTGACCATCACCTATAGTCTCAGTAAAACGTTTCTCAGGAACAGAAATTACGTCGCCTTTCTTTACAAAACATATGACGCCTTCTCCGTATTCTAACTCTAACCCTGCATCTTTGAATGCATTAGGTCTTTTTACATAACACATATATGCAGCGTCTAATATAAGTCTTTCTGTAAATGCAGCTAAGGTCAAAGCATAGCCTATAGATATCATCATAGTAGTGTTTTTATCTTTTGCTGTTTCAAAAAATTCACGATCTGTATTGCCTAAATCTAATCCTATAGAAGATGGGTGGTTAGATATTACTTTTATTCTATCAAAAGCCAGATATTGGCCTAAAAATTCTTTTTCTTTAATTTTAGGTTCTTCTAATAATAGTTTTAGGTCTACTATGTCGTAGTTGTCGTCTAAAGGTGCTGGATTAACTGCGAGAACTACTTTATACCCCAATTTTAAAACCTCTCTGGCTAATACAAGCATATATACAACCTCTCCGGCATTATTGAGATTAAATAATACAGTCTTGTCCCACCTTTCTGGCTCTGGCGTTTTTAATAAACGATCAACAATATCTTTTGTTCCATCCATTTTTATATGACCAACATCATTTATCAAATCCAATAGTTTGCCTGTCTTCATCCCGTCTGATATGGGGCTTAAAATAAGATTAAAATTTTGCTCTATTGGATTTTTTTCGTTTCCGTCATTTTTGTCAAATATACTAATATTAGATAAAGTAGCTACTTTTATTGCCAATTCCAAGCGTTTGGCAGAATCAGGCGTCTTATCCAATGTTTCAATTAAATCCCGCGTGAAAAATAATGCCTCTTCGTCTGCTTTTTTCTTCTCTATCTGAAATGGCGATCTTGCATACACCCATATAATTTGCCATATCAATACTTGAACTTCGCGCAATGTGAGATTATCAACCATTGAGCTGTCCATTATCATAGTGATGGTATCTAATATTTTACTCTTTAATTTATCATCAATAACCCTGTCCTCGTTAAATTCTACAAGCAGATTTTGCGCTTTATCAATACTTAATGCTACATGTTGAAGCAATATATCAATCAAATACCCGTGTTGTTTTCTGATTTCAGCAAAAGTCAGATGATTCTGTTTTTCTTTTCCTGCTAGGATACTGTATCGTGACGATTTTGCATCTTTGCGTTTCACTCTCACTCCTATTATACCTTTCTCTCCTTTTTCTAACTCAGGATTAATAATAAAACCTGTCGACTCGCTTCCTTCAGGGACAGCTGCGTAAGTATACACCTCCTCGTCTAACAATGCTTCTACCCCAGCAATATTAAGGCCTGGATGGAATATGCAATCTGATGCATTCAGCCTTGCTAATTGAACGCCTTCCGACACCTCTGAATCAATAAGACAGGTATATGACCCTATTTTTGCGTTTTTCCTGATTTTTGTAGCTCCATCTAATATTACATTTGATCCAATAACTACGCCGGAATCTATTTCAACACCTTTATCAATATAAATAGTTGAAGGATCTCCTGTTATCTTAACCCCTTTAGCTTCTAAGCTTTTTCTACGAGATTTATGTATAGAAAGAGGCTCTAATTCCAATTTTATAATTTCTTCTGGTTGTAAAATAGGCGTCATTGGCATACGACGAAAACGTCTTTGTTTTCCTTGGTCATCAATATCTACTGTCCTTCTTGTAACTATTTCTCCGTCCTTAATTTCTGCTGAAATAATTTTAGAATCTGTGATAACGCACTTTTCCCCAATTTCAGCCCCGCTTCTAATTATCACATCTCCATCTTCAGCTCTTATATGGCTTTCTGCTCCTATTTTTACCTTTCCTAAATAGATAGGGCCTTTTGAAGCATCTAATATGATATTGTCTCCATCAAAACATTCCATGAAATCATCCGGCTTCCTAATCTCTTCAACATAGAGATGAATATTTCCTGAATTTTGGATTGTTATTTGCCTACCGCTTGCTTTTAAAGCGGAAATAAATTCTGGATGATTTATTAAATGTATGGTTTCAATATCAATATCTTCCTTTTCTTCTATAATTTTTTCTTTTTCAGGCGGATTAACTAATAATAAAGCTGAATGTTTAGGAACTGTTGTAAAATCTAATACCTTTTCAGGTTCTTTAGATGTTAGGATATGCACAAAAGGCTTAGACCATTTTCCCTGCCACAAGCTCTCCGCATTTCCCTGGCCTTTAGCTATCACGCATACAGTGTTCTTATTGCTATACTCTTTTAAAAAATCGCTGCCTGGTTCAATATCTGAAACTGATGTGCCAAATATCTTTGATCCTGATGATATCACTTTAAGCCTTGAGGGGTTATATCTTTTGAAATAGCCCATCTCACGCATTCTAGCAACTAAGCCGCTTGTATCTTTCTTAGTCATATCATTAATCACATTGACATCTCGGCTGGCAATGACAACATTAAAACCAAGCCCTAATAAATACTCCGCTAACAGCATATCGAACACCACTTCTCCAGCGTTATCAGTCAATATAATTATCTCTGGACGTTCGTTATCATTGATCTTTTGAGAACTGTTATCTGGGTTTTCTTTCCATCCTTTTTCTTTCTTTTTTATCTCAAATTCTAAATACGCAGTCGCTACTATCTCAAAAAATTCATTGATATGATTTTTTTGAAAATCTTTTACTATCATTTCCCCTATTTTATCAATAAGCCATTTAGATTCATCAAAACCTTGTTCCTGGGCTTCCTTTTGAAAACGCGGATCTCCTAAATCCATAGCATTTACTGCAGCGCAGATTAAAGAAAGCCTGGACAATGAATTATGCATCGATAATAATACAAGCAAATGCCTCGAAATTTCTGCCTTGAGAAAATTATTTTCATATCTATCCAAAACTTCTTTAACTATCGGGATAGTTTTCTTCCCTTTTAAGTAAGCTTTAAAAAGCTCCATGGTATTCAGTCGGATGCCTTCAGCATATAAGCCAATCAGAGAGCCCTCTAGCGTTTCTCCTGGGCCTGTTTCAGGAATATCCCAGTGTAAAATATGAGCAAAGCTATTATAAAATTTAGGGAATATTTTAAGCGCTGCCTCTGTTGCTCTGTCTTTTTCTTTCTTATAAAAATCAGCCTCTCCAAATATTTCCTGTCTTAATCTTTCAGCTACATAATATATAACAAATGTAGGCTTGCTGGCGTAAGTTGGTTCATAAACTATTGCAAATATCTCTGTATAAAAATGAATCATATCGTTATAAAATAAAACATCCTTATCTGGAGATGTTTTATATTGCAAGGCCATTAATTGATTAATTGTTATATGCATTGCGTTTTCAAAATTTCGAGCCAAGATGTCCCTGTCCTTACATGTTTTAACAAGAGGTATTTCCTGACGCAAAGTTTGAAAGGCCATGTCTAACTCAGCAAGTATTGTTTTAACTGCCTCTGGGTTGGAGCGTAAAGCGCTAAAGGTTTCTATAAAATTTGCCTCATTTAAATCTTTTACGTCAGCAGGAAGCTCCTCAGGATTAGAGAATGAGTCTATAATACGCTTACGCACTTTCCATAATTCTTTAAGATTTTTTTCGGACAAAAATTCATCAACAAATTGACCGCCATGCTCTTCTCTGAATGCTTCAGGCATGACTTTTCTCTGGGCTTCAGTCAGGCTTCTTGCCATTTTTATATAGCTTTCTATAAATAAATCTACTAGGGCCTGTTCTTTTAATCCAAGGTTTAATAGATATTTGTCTTTTAAATAATAACCCCGTACATTGCGCGGCAAAAATGTCCAATGGCCGCTTCTCATGATATCAAGTATGCCTGACTGCGTATAAGGAAAAAAGCGCGTGCCCCATATCTCCCTACCAATTGGGTGTTCGTTGGTAAACCGTTCTAAATTCAGCAAATGATAACCTTTTTTCCGCTTAATAGTTAATTTTGTTACACTGCTAGTTCTAGAAAGGTCTTCCAATATACGCTTCAAAAGGCCTTCTGGAATCTCAGCTTTAAGTTCCTCTGACATTTGCTTTCTTATCTCGTCAAAAGTAACAAATATACCTTCTATAAATGTGTCTTTTAAAAAATGTAAAAATCTTTCTTGTATTTCAGCTGATATTGGCAGCGCATAACTATTTATGTCTAGTTCATTCAAAGCAGGCTCTTTGTAATAAGAGCCTAAAATAGTTGTGAATTTTGCGCGCTCTTTGTCTCTGCCATCTGCCCATTTGGCTTCTATTAATGTGTCTCCTACGCCTTCATCGTAAACATTAACTATATTTGTAGGATTGCCAGGGTCTTTCTGCTGCGCCCACTTCGTCAGTTCATCTACATTGTCAATATTTGCCTCTATTCTGTCTGCATTAGCCAAAGTATCTTGATTAATCTTTACGGCCCCTAAAATAACTTTTACATTTACGCTTGCCTCGGATTGGATTGTTGTGCTTATCCTCTTAGATATATCATCTGCTAATATTTCAAGATTAGAAAACGCGGGAAGTCCTTTCGATTTCTCGTCTTCAAGTATCTTATAGAGCTGCTCTGCTTCAGCATATATAACCCTATCTCCTCTTGAATGATCTGGCTCATCTTGGGCATATTCATTTATTATTTTAAAACCATTTCCATTTATCCATCTTTGTCTTAAAATATCATCTATTGTTTTACCTGTTTTTTCTGCCTCTCCTATTAATCTGTCTATCCTTTCTTTCATTTCCCCATAAGGCTCATATACAAGTTCTATCTTCATAAGAATAACTGAGCTATCTTGTAATTTAGTGACTATATAAAAATTATCTGGCGGGCCTCTTACTAACACTGTAGTACCTATAAATACTGTGGACATCTGCTGGAGCGTGTGCAAAAGCCACTCTCTCTTCACAACAGGATAATTTTCTTCGATTTGATTAAAATATAAATTAAGGCCTTTTTCATTGTAACTTTTAGCTATAGCTTTGCGATCATCAGTAGATAGTTTATTAGCTGAAGGTTGATTTATTTCTTTATCAAAATTATCATGCTCTATCAAGAGGTCTTCTGTTGCGCCATGCAATCCAAGCTCATCTTTAGCTATGGCTTTTATATATTCTCCGTGTCTAAGAGCTTTTCCGAAATCAGAATGAATAGTTTCTTTTGAGACATTTTTTAATTTTACTATACCAAAATTTATACGCGGGCTTTGCATTATTATCGGCTTTTTGGTGTTATCTTGTATTATAGTAATATCGAGTCTATTTTGTTTTAAAGTATCGTTTAGCATATTCAGCACCTCGCTACAGGCCTCATTTAAATCATGTGAATGCTTTTTAGTTCTATCAAACACCAAGAAGAAGCCATCTCTTTCTTTATACACTCCTTCAAGAGAACGTATATTTTTGTTCAACACATCATACGCTTCTGTAAAATTTTTGTCATTTACGCCATTTATTTTAACAAAGCCGTAACGATCAGATATAAACTCCGAAATTGTATACTGAAGCTCTAATCTTATATTATTAACTTGTGTTGGGGTTAGGCTAGAGGGAAGCACTATTATTGATTCGTCTCCGCCTGACCTGACAATGCCGCCTCCATATTTACTTAAGACCATATCAGATATATCGATTGCTGAAAAAATAAGCTTGGTAACAATCTCCATTGTAAATGCTTTATTTAAAACAGATGTTTTAAACATATCTCCATAAGCTATATAACACTCCAGGTCTTTTTCTATAAACTCCAGCACCGCTTCCACATTCCGGCCTGGTAAAATACTGGAAAAACCTAATCTGTTTTCTCTATACTGTTTGATATTTTCTTGAGCTGATTCAGTTAATCTAATAAGCTTTTCAAATCTTTCTTCAATAATCTTTTTGTCTTTAAGATACGCGATAAGTCCTTCTAAATTTACATCAACTGCTTTGCATAATTCCACAATCCTCTTTGCATCTATCTGACTGAATTCCCATTCTATGTCTTTCCCATGTTTACCAGTAAACTCATGCCTTAATTCATGCTCTAAACCAACCTGTAAAAGAATCTTCAAATATTGCCTTTGATCAGGGTTATTGTTATAGAGTTCCAGCAATGCTTGATTTATTCCTATGAAGCCGTTCTGTAAACAGTCTTCGAAGAGTCTGGGGGATTTTGATAAAGAGGTGATAATTAGAGGCTTGCCATCCTTTGTTTTTTCAAAACCTACAGCTGAAAGCGCCTTTGCAAGTAGCGCTAAAAACGCTCCATCAGCCTTAGAAGGCGCCCCATCAAATTCATCTATGGCATTTTTTATATCTTTAGACACTAGGATCTCTTGGCCATTTATTTGCATAGCTATAAAACTATCTTGCCCTGATTCTTTATTGCGCAATTTTAATATTAAATCTCTGGTTACAAGACCAATATCTGGCATTATCATATCTTTAGAATCATGATGTTCGCCATTAAAAAGCCCCTCATTATGAGCCCAAGTGGAGTGGACGTTTTTTACTTTTCCTTCTAAATTAGCAGCCATGCGTCCAGTAATAACCAATTTTCCTTTTACCTCTAAAATACACCCGAGCACATCTAACGCGCTTGGATACATAGAACGCGTATGCGGATATACTCTGACAAAATGACCTTCTTTAAGGGCCATTGGACTGTCAGATTCCTCGTTATTACCTATAGCAATTACTGCGCTTTCTGGCAAATTGGCCTCATGTAAAATTTCCTGCACTTGCTGTCCTTTATCAGATACCCTCTCATCAACTCTGAATTTCTTGCTGGTACGTAACATATGAAAGCGGCTTGGGAAGAGGTCTATAACCTGGTCTATATATTCTTTAGCGGCTCCTCCGGAAATAATATGAATGTTTAGTTCACTATCCGCAAATAAAAGCAGGTCCATGGCTACCAGGCATCTTTCTATGAAATCATCGACTGGGATGATGTTAGTATCTGTCGGTGTAAGAGTTCCTCCAAAATCTATTGCAATGAGTTTGGTATTAAGCGCTGCCTGTTGTATTTGCGCGGTTATTTTTAATTCTTCGCTACCAGCTATAGCATCTTGAATAATTTGCTCGAATTCTTTATTAATAATTCTATTCTCTTTAAGAAATTCCATAAAATCTATTATATTGATTCTTTCAGTATTGCATAACTCCGTTATCCTTTTGGCATCTATTTTCTCAAGTCCAAATTCATCAGTCTCACCCATCTCGTGCCGCAATTCATGCTCCAGCCCTACCTGCAACAGGATCTGTAAATACTTCTTTTTTAAAATATCTCCTTTGTGATCATTATAAAAATCCAAAAATGTCTTGTTTATCCCAACAAAACCATTCATAAGACAATCTTCGAACATGCGAGGAGAACTAGCCAAGGAAGAAATAATAAGAGGGGCGTCTGATCTATGCGCATTAAACCCTGTTGACGACAAGGCCTTTGAAAGAACAGCCAGAAATTCTCCGTCACTCAACGTATCCATAATATCCCTGGACACCAGCATTTTCTGACCATCTATATCTATAACTGAGAATACATCTCCACCTATATCTATTGCCGCGCCTTTTACTGCTTCTTTTCCTCGTTTGTGCAGTAAATCTATTAATGATGCATCCACATGCCTTCCGCTAGATAGTGTCATTTTTTCTTCGTGATAATAGCGGCCCTCATATGCGGTCTTGACATTGGCCCATGAAGCATGATGGGGGGATATTTTTTTAAAGCTTGCGCCAGAAAGAGGCGTAACTACAGGCAATCTCCCTTTGATAAAATTTGGCTCTTGGCTATAGTAATCCACGCTGCCGCTTATATATATTTCCCTGTCTGAATCTTTCCAACCCATCTTTTCCCAAAAATCCTCAGACCCAGGGTTTACAACGCCATATATATGACTGTACCCCAGGCCGGATAAAAGTTTTAATAATGCATCATATAATTTTGGGCCGCACTGGCCTTTACCTTTCATCCATAATGGCTCTATGCCAAGCCATTCCAAGAAAACACTATCTTTGTCATATGAAATACCATCTGCCAATTTTAGCGGATAGACTTTTAATGCTGCAACCTGTTTTCCATTATTATCTCTTATTACCAAGTCCAGCAAATGGCCTTCTGGATTATCAATACCATACTCGCCTGAATCTATCGATAATCCATTAGCTACCATAGACCTTGCTCTCTCATCGTCAATATTACCTAGAGCGTTTTCAAGCGCCTCAGCAAGAGGCAGTAAATCTTCTATCTTTAGCTTATTATCCCCAAGGGTAAATAACTCTCCTTGTTTCACAAGGCCTCTCGCAACTTCGAGTTTTCCTATAAGCTCTGTCAGATACTTGTCAGTATCGCCCAGCACCTGCCTTTGGAATGCCCTTATCGCATAATGAGCCCTGAGCAATGGATCTTTGGATTTTACCCACTTGACCCTACCTTTAGCGAGATAGCGTTCCAACGCAGCTAAGTTACGAGGATGAGCGTCAAAATATGCGTGCATTATTTCATGGAGGAGGGCGACTGGGTTATCTATCAAATGCCTGGATACTGCTATGATATTTCTGGTTCCTATGCCAAGAATACTTTTTTTGTTATCTTCCAGAATAAGGATCTGGCCGTTCTTTTGAAATTTATCAAGGTACCAATCTATAACTGTGCGTATTATCCTGTCATTAGTCATTGCCCGCAGTTCCTGCAGCGCCTTATTTATCAGTTGAGGAGGCGCGCGCTGTGCCTGTATCCTTATCCTTTCCTGCATTACTTGTGGCCTATCCATATCTATTACAGCGGCAATAAGCTGCGCTCTAGATTCATCATAGGTAGCATCTCTTACAAAGAACTTGCCCATCGCGCCTAAACCTTGGGTTTGCTGCTCTGCAGCTAAATCACTAATCCCTTTATTTTTATATTCTATGAGCTCGACAAGTGTTCTGAATTGAGTAGCCTTTGGATGTATAAAAGCTATTTTATCTCCAACAGAGTTTGTTCTTGAGGTTTTATCTATTATAAGGGCGGATGGTATTATCTGATTAATGGACGCCAGTGTTTTTTCTATTTCTCTTGTTCCAAGCGCAATATAATAAACAGCTGCAGAGTTTTCTCGCTTTTCTAAAAAGCTTACTAACTTTTGAGATCCTGGATGGCCTTCAATAGGTTGGATTATCTCAATTCCATAAGCTGTCTTAATAACAAGCACGCCTTGTTCTGTTTCTTCCTTTACATCTGTTCCAAAACGTTTTGCAATATCATAAATGCCGTCATTGACTGCTATTGTTATATAGTCAATCTCTCCGATATTTTCTGAAGCTGAGCTTACAGTCTTAAAATATTTTCTAAAAGGAAGTAGCCTTGTTTCAGCAAAAGCCTTTAGTATCTGAGCGGCTTCTTTCCTTTCAGCGTCATTTTCAGAGGTTATAAATGAGCCTATAGTTAAATCCTCTAAAGAAACTTTTCTAGCTGTAAGATATTCTTCCGGAGGCTTGGTTGTTTTTATCATCCAGTCCATTAGCTCAGTGTCAATTTCTCCTTTTTCAGTAACTGGGAATATTGGCAGATTCCAGAAAGGAAGGCCTGTTATATCAATCTTGGCGTCAAATAACCTATATACAAGCCTAGGATCATCCTCTTGAAGCGCAACAGCAAACCAGGTTTTAACCTGGGCTGTTAAATAAGCGGCCTTTTGTTCTTTCTTCTTATTTTTATTTTCAGCCCAACCGCCGGGCAACTCAACAGCATTCTTTTCACACCAGCTTTCAATCATAGCCTCGATTTCTTTTATCCCTGTTACATACGGTTTATTTCTCCTGTACATACTCGCAACAAGCGAGCGGCTTCTATTGCCTATATCTCTCCTTACATATTCATTACTCTCCCGCGCATATTCATAGAGGCTTTTTGCTTGATTGGCTAATATAAGCCATCTATCCACTGTCAAATCCAAGATTCTTTGAACGTACGCCCAGCGGATAATCTTTTGGTTAAATATAAAATTTGGTCTCTGAACATTTCCAAGCGTAAGCGTTTTGCCGTCTTTAAGCTGAAGAACAACATTGTTCTCCTTATCTATGTATACCGATCTTTGTGATTGAGGTTGTTGAGCTGCGTTTGAGGCAGCGTCCCATAGCGATAATTGCACAGGTTGTTGTTCACCAGCTAATTTTATTTCACCTTTATCTATAATATTCACTATAAACGCGCCATCTATGCCAGTTTTTATGTCCTTTTGGAAATCAATACGAATTCCTTGTTCTTCAGCTATGGTTTTAAATGTTTTTTCAAAATCACTAAGCTTCTCTTTGTTAGTCACATCATAAACAATAAATATCCTGCCTCCTGCTTTAACCATGCGTAACATCTCTCCAATACATTGCTTCACTCCTTCTTCTCCGCCTAACCAGTTAAATAATTCCGTAACACTTAACTTGGTAATGCTATCATCCTCTATCTTGCCTCTCATGTTTCTGGCATCGCCTAAAAGAATATTTACATTTTCTGGCAACGAATGTTCAACCACTTCTCTTCTGCTAACATTTTGAAGAATCGTAGCAACATTTGTTTGGCCTGCTGCTTTATCTAATAGTCCATTGCGTTCCTCTGTGGTCATATTTGAGGTATTTCTTAATAGATGCTCTGCAAGCAATAAATTACCTCTCGATATATCAAGATAAATAGCTTGTTTTACATTATAAGAAGTAGCTGCTGCTAAAGTATAAGTACCTGGTCCGCCAGCTAAGTCTAAATATATATCTTCATTATTTAACTCTAAAGCGCCCAACACGCTACTAGCTGGATAGGTTCTAAAATAACGGTACTGTTCTTGAGGGCTTGCTAACCCTGCTATTTCAGTTTCGAGCAATTGCCAATTAAATTTAGCTCCTGATTCGGCTGAGCTTGGGGCTGTCCCTGTCCCATGTTTAATCTTTGACGCGCCTAAGTCTGTCGATAAGGGCGCCTCTTCTTCTGAAGGTACTCTCTGCGCATAAACAATAAAGGATGGATCAGTAATAATACCCCCATTGCTAGTAAAACCAATTTGCTCCAGACTCTTGGTCTCTGAAAGCATAATATTGCCTATAATAAATCCGTTAGGCATTAATACCCTGTGTATCTCTTTTAATAGTTCAATGGTTTTCTTATCTCCTAGAACATCTGTCCCTATCCCTGCTGCATAGACAATAGCAAATCTTCCATTATCAAAGGGCATAGAACATGCATCAGCGCGATGTAATGTAATACGGCGACGTTCTTCTGGAGAAAGTTTCAGCCATTCTTCAAAGATAAGACTAAAATTATCTCTATCAATTTCAACAATATGGATAGTTTTAATTCCTGGTTCTCGATGCAATAATTCTTTTGCCTCAACTAAAGTTTGCCCTGGAGCCAATACAGCAATTTCTGCATCTTTTACTAAATCTGATAACGAATACCCCATGTCTTTAAAAAGACCTAGGGCGGTATTTAGTTCATCCAAGGGTTCGGCAGTAGCATTAATAGTATATTTATCATCAATAACAGGCGAAGCAAGCGCCTCCTCAAAACTAGTTACTCTATTCTGTTCTCCGTCAAAAAATATCTCTAACCTAATGTCGCGGGCAATCAATGAATTAATTTCATCTCCAAACAGCAACTCAGGCTGTTTCGTCTCAACTGGTTTGATATGTATCGTTTGCCTTGCAGTTACAATTGATTCAAATTCTGGTTTATTTAACTTTTCTATTGCGTCTTCTTTTGCCACCCTAATATATTGGTTGTTATACCTGACAGATGTATTCCCCTCCTTATCTTCTTTGATCGTGATATCATCTACAAGATGTTTCCTGAACTCAGCTGTAAACATGGATTCTATCTTATCTATGGGTAGTTTCTTAAGCTTTATGGCTATGGCTACTAGCATGATGATAAATCTATCTGGTAAAAATTCAATGCTACCCAATTCCTTCTCAAAGTCTTTTAAGAATTCTTTATTCACAAACCCCATAGGAGCTCTTAGTTTCTCATTAAGCTCGCTCATTAGCTCTTTAAGGGGCTTCCTCTTTCCTTCCAATAGGTTCCTGTAGTTCTCCTCATCTATAGCTGTCTTTGAATAAGGCGATATTACAATGTATGAGTAGTTATTGTCTTTTAAGAGTTTTGTAAGGCCTTGGGTATGGAAACCTCCTGTTATTAGAGCTGTTAATTTAGGTTTACGAGTTTCTATTTCACTTGTGGCGTTATTAAACATTGCCAAGTCTCTTTTATGCGCAAGTTCATAGAAGTTTTCCAATATAGGCAGGTTTTTATCTATTAGATCTGGGTTAAAGTCTATAAAAGAATCTATATTATATTTTGCCAGGTTAGGCTGCAAGAAGTCTTTAAAGAATATTACTTTGAAATTATCTTTATCTTTAAGATAATAATCTAAGTTTTCATTTGAGATTTTGAGGTTAAAGAAGTTTTCAAGGAAGTTTACGTTTCTCAGGGCTTTTGTGAGGAGTTTCTGGTCAGGGTTATCCGACATCAGGTCTTTTATCTCATAAGCAAGCTCTTCTATTTCACTGAAGAGCTTGCTAGAATCTAAAGAGTTTAATTTCCTGAGGTAGGATATGTAGCCAAATAGATCAGGGTATTTATCTATTTCTTCTTTTAGGTGGCGCCTTGATAATTCATCCAGGTAGCTATAGAATGAAAATGGAGAGATTTTCTTGTCTTTATATAAAACTGCCTTGGTTGATAGGCTCTCTATCTCGGATTTGTTATCTTTATCTTTTAGGAGAGATTGAAGGCTTTCTAGAAGATCCTGGGATTGTTGGGTAATCTTTTTTTGGTCTATTATCTTTTCAGCTTCCAAAGAGTCCCTGAATATAACAATATTCTGATAATTACTGATATCAAGACCAGGTCTTGAGCACAGTAAATAATCTAGGTAGGTATTAGCGTCTATCCTGGATTCTTCGTATTCTATCTCTTTGGAATCTAAGTTCAAGAGGGTTTTTGAATATATCTTTGGCTTTAATTTATTCAAAGCCTCTTTTACCTGGTTAGTAAAAGTCAATGCATCTTTGGAGAACTTCATGATTTTATTAAATTCTACGATATGTTGGAAATACGTATCTTTGTCTTCTATGCCCCATATTGGAAGGTTCGGGTATTTTGTTATAGATATATATTCTTCTCCTGTGAGCTCACCTGAATTGACAAAGAGTTTTGCGACTTTTTCCCTTACTTCTTTATCAGGAAAGCTTGATACAGAGCTTGTATCTACTACGCCAGTTGCCCCTTCAGAGCAGACTAAGTTAAGATTATAATCTTTAATTAAAATCTCTAAGATGCCTGCCATGTTAAAAGACGCTTCTGGATTTGTGTGTAAATCCTGAATATGGATTATTGTTCCCTTGGAATCAGGGGACGAGTAAGAATCGATTACTTTTCCAAGAGTATCTGGGATATATATATTAGCTATATCATTAATATAAGAGGCTTTTAAGCTATCGCTTGAGTCTTTGTGATATATAGAATCTTTGGCATTAATATTCTTTTTATGGGATATAGTATCTTTTATTGTTTCTAGGCTTTGTTCATTCTGTGAACTTATGGTATTCTGATCGACTTTTTTATTCTTAAAGAGACTTCTGGAGGCATATTGTTTTTGTTGAGATGTAGAGCTAAAGTCAGTAGCCCAGGCTATATCATATGTAAGAAAAGCTATGACAAGAACTGCTGATATTATCTTAATCCATGGTTTATCCTGCCAGTCTAACATCTAAACCTCTTTCAAGCTTTCTGTAAGTTGACACTCTAACAATGTAAGAGTGTCAACTTGATAACAGATCCAGGGCATGTCTCTCTGGTGTATAGGCCTGCCATGGGAGAGAGGTCCTATTCATTAAAAGGCAATGCCCTAGATATATTGTTAGAACATAATAAAAAAGCCAGGTATTATTATTCATAATTACCTGGCTTATATTGTTTAATATTAAGGTTCCCATGGCACAAATACCTCTATTTGAGTGACTTTTTACTGGTTTATCTTACTTCAAAGACTTACAATTCTTTTATAAACTCTAGAATAAGTATACATAATAAATAGGGGTTTGTCAAGATTAGAAATAAATAAAGTTTGCAAAATAGTTTTTGACTGCAATGCACCCTTTACTGGAAAATGTTACGAACCAGAACTTATTTTTAGGAGAGTAAAAAGGCCTAAATAGATTATGCCTCTTAAAACCTAAAATTGCTTTTTATATTTCAAAAATATTTTATCATTTGCTTACGCCTTGCCTTGTTCTTCCTGTCCAGTTTCATTGTTTTGGTCCCCTGACATAAAAATACCCTGACCAGAAACAGTCTAAGGTCCTGTTAACCTGTTCCCTTGGTATACAAATAATGTCTATAATTCGTCAAAATTGGTAATAATCGGCAGGGATGCTTTTTTGGTTTTATCGTCGCTGATAGTGGCGTCCCCACGGGGATTTGAACCCCGGTCGTCAGATCGAAAATCTGATGTCCTAGACCAGGCTAGACGATGGGGACGTATTTACTCTTCTTTTTCTTCAGGAACTACGTGGGCAATAGATGAAACAGTATCACCTGAATCAAGTTTTATTATATGCACGCCTTGCGCACTTCTTCCTGTGGATCTTATATCTTTTACGCTCAAACGGACAATCATGCCCTTCTGGGTTATAACCATAAGCTCGTCATGGTCGTTAACTATTTTAAGGCCTACTGCTGCGCCGTTTTTATTAGTAACTTTTACGTTGATTATGCCTTTACCTCCGCGGGATTGTTTTCTGTATTCGTTTATTGCTGTACGTTTTGCAAAGCCTTCAGAAGTAGCTGTTAAAACCGTGGAATCTTTTTTAACTACTTCCATTGCAATAACTTTGTCTTTTTTGGCAAGCCTGATGCCTTTTACGCCTTTGGCGCCCCTGCCCATATCTCTCACTTGTTTCTCAGGAAAACGGATAGCTTTGCCTGAATGAGTTGCCATTAATATTTCCTGCGTTCCATCTGTCAGCGATACATCTATTAGCTCGTCGCCCTCTTCAAGCGTAATGCCAATAATACCACCTTTTCTTGGATTCGAATAAGCCATGAGATCTGTTTTTTTAATAAGGCCGTTTTTAGTTGCCATGATAACAAAATTGTCTTCTTTGAATTCCTTCACTCTTACGTAAGAGGATATGTTTTCACCTTGTTCAAGCTGCAATAGGTTTATAATCGCCTTTCCTCTTGCTGAACGGCTTGCCTGAGGGATTTCATAAACCTTAAGCCAGTGAATCCTGCCTTTATTTGTAAAAAATAAAATATATTCATGAGTAGATGCAATAAATAGATGCTCTACAAAATCCTCTTCTTTCATATCAATGCCTGTAACGCCTGCCCCGCCCCGTTTTTGGCGCCTATAAGCGTCTACTGGCAGGCGTTTTAAATAACCTGCGTGGCTTATTGTAATAACCATGTCCTCTTCTTTGATCAGGTCTTCTATCTCAATATCTTCTACTTTCCCTACTATCTCGGTTCTTCGCTCATCTCCATATTTCTTTTTTAATTCCAATGCTTCGTCTTTAACTATTTCTAGAATCTTCTTCTCGCTTTTCAGAATTGTCTTATACGTTTCTATCTTTTTTATAAGATCCAGATATTCGTTTTCTACCTTATCTCTTTCAAGCGCTGTCAGGCGCTGCAGCTGCATCTCTAAGATAGCCTGGGCCTGAATTTCGCTCAAATCAAAATTTTTCATCAAGGCAGCCTGGGCTGCTTTCGGATCCTTTGACTCTCTAATGGTTTTTATAATCTGAGTCAGATGCTCTATGGCTATCTTAAAGCCTTCTAATATATGCGCCCTTCTTTCAGCTTTATTGAGCTCAAATTGTGTCCTGCGCCGGACAATTTCTTTTCTATGTTTAACATATGCTTCGAGCATCTCTTTAAGGTTTAAAACCTTTGGCTTGTTGTCAACCAAGGCAAGCATGATAATGCCAAAGCTTTCTTCCATCTGGGTATGTTTATACAATTGATTAAGGATTATCTCTGCGTTTTGGTCACGCTTTATCTCTATGACAATCCTCATGCCTTCTCTGTCAGATTCATCCCTGATATCAGAAATGCCCTCTATCTTTTTGTCCTGTACAAGACCGGCCATGTTCTCTATAAGCTTTGATTTATTGACCTGGTAAGGGATCTCTGTAATAATAATAGCCTCTTTGCCCTGTTTTTGTTTTTCAATACTTGCGCGTGCGTGAATTTTTAAAAGCCCCCTGCCTGTTTCGTACGCACTCTTTATCCCTTCCTTGCCGCAGATAATGCCGCCTGTCGGAAAATCAGGGCCTTTGACAATTTTCATTAAATCTTTTATGGCGATCTCGGGATTGCCGATCAATTCTGTTATTGCGTCCACTATCTCTCTCAGATTATGAGGCGGAATATTTGTTGCCATACCTACAGCAATCCCGCTTGAACCATTTACCAATAAATTCGGAAGCCTTGCTGGCAATACTGTGGGCTCTTCCAAGGTTTCGTCAAAATTAGGGGTAAATTTTACTGTGTCTTTATCTATATCCGTGAGTATCTCATCGGCAATTGTGGCCATGCGCGCTTCAGTATAACGCATAGCAGCAGCCATGTCTCCATCAACTGACCCAAAATTACCCTGGCCGTCTATTAGAGGATACCTAAGAGAAAAATCCTGGACCATCCTCACCAAAGAATCATACACAGCGGTATCGCCATGCGGGTGGTATTTACCAAGCACTTCTCCAACGATTCTGGCGCATTTCTTGTATGGTTTTGAGTGCTCCAGTCCAAGCTCTCTCATCGCATAAAGAATTCTTCGATGCACAGGCTTTAAACCATCGCGCACATCAGGCAGAGCTCTCCCTACAATTACGCTCATAGCGTAACTTATATACGAGGCCTTCATCTCGTCTTCAATGTAAACAGGCACTACTTTTTCGTTTTGTGCGTACATTTATTTCGGCCTTTGCTTTTATTATATGTCTAAATTCCTGACTTCTAGCGCATGTTTCTCTATAAAAGCTCTTCTGGGCTCGACAGCATCGCCCATAAGAACTGTAAACATCTCGTTTGCCTCAACCGCATCCTCCATAGTAACTTTTAAGAGCGTGCGCGTTTCAGGATTCATCGTAGTTTCCCAGAGCTGCTCGGGATTCATTTCTCCAAGGCCTTTGTATCTTTGTATGGCAAGGCCTTTTTTGGCGATTTCCCTAACGTAATCAAGGCATTCTTTTAATGTGTTAAGCTCTTTTGCATCATATTCTTCCGATGTTATTTTATATGGTTTCTTCTTTGCTTGTTCTTTTTTGTCTTTCTTGTCTACTGTTACAGCGCATTCTTCTAAAATGTTAAACCCTAATTTTTCTATTTTATCTATTATTTTTTCCATGTCTCTTGCGCCGTAAAATTCTATGACATTAAGCGCTTTTTCATCTATTTCAACATTTTTGCCAAATTCTTCTTCTCTTTTGGATGCTGCTTTTGCTAGCTCTTCATCATCATAGAGAAAATGAGATTCTCCCTCCACTTTTATCATAAAAAGGGGTAGTTTTTTGGTCTTTTGATGTCTAAAACATAGATATTTCGATAATTCTGCTCCACGCTTAACTATTGATGAAGATAGCCTGTCGTATTCTAATACTAACTGCAAAAGCTCCTTTAATGGATTGGCGGTAAAACTCTTTTTGTCGCTATTGCGTGTAAGGGTCAAGCCCTCTGTGCCTAATTCAAATAAAAACTCATTCATCTTTTTTTCTGTTTCTATGTATTCCTCGCGCTTGCCTCTTTTTACCTTATAAAGAGGTGGTTGGGCTATGTATATATGGCCTTTTTCTATCAATGGCTGCATATGTCTAAAGAAAAGTGTTAAAAGCAGTGTTCTAATATGCGAACCATCTACATCAGCATCAGCCATAAGTATAATCTTATGATATCTTAACTTTAAAAGGGCGAATTCTTCTCCGATGCCTGCGCCAAGAGCGCTTATAATAGTTCTGATTTCTTCGTTAGACAGCACTTTGTCTAACCTTGCTTTCTCAACATTAAGAATCTTCCCTTTTATTGGCAGGATTGCTTGAAACCTTCTATCCCTACCCTGTCTTGAAGAGCCGCCTGCTGAATCTCCTTCAACTATATAAATCTCGCAGATAGCGGGATCTGTTTCAGAGCAATCAGAAAGCTTTCCTGGTAATGCCATAGAATCCAGAGCGCCTTTACGCCTAGTAAGCTCCCTTGCTTTTCTAGCAGCTTCTCTCGCCCTGGCTGCAAGGATGGCTTTTTCAATAGCCTTGTTTGCGACTGACGGGTTTTCTTCAAAATACGCCCCCAAAAAATCGTTAACAATAGAAGAAACAATGCCTTCTACTTCACTGTTGCCAAGTTTTGTTTTTGTCTGGCCTTCAAACTGCGGGTTAGGAACTTTTACACTTATAACAACTGTCAAACCCTCTCTTATATCTTCGCCTGAAATAGCTATATCCGATTCTTTCAGCATCTTTTTATTTTTACAATATTGGTTCACAACCCTTGTGAGGGCTGATTTAAAACCGCTCAGATGAGTGCCGCCTTCAATTGTATTGATATTATTGACAAATGAAAATATGTTTTCAGAATAACCGTCATTGTATTGAAGAGCTATCTCGCATGTAACATCATCCTTGGCGCCTTCAAAATAGATAACCTTTTTGTGAAGCGCTTCTTTATTTTTATTAAGATATTCCACAAACGATACGATGCCGCCTTCAAATTGAAACTCGTTTTCTTTGTCAGACCGCTCGTCTATTATTTTAATCTTGAGGCCCTTGTTCAAAAATGCGAGTTCTCTGAGCCTGTTGGAAAGAGTTTCATAAGAATACTCTATGGGGCAGTTAACAAAAATTTCTTTGTCTGCTTTGAACGTAACAGTTGTACCTGTTGTTTTTGCTTTGCCCACCGCTGTAAGTTTTGAAGCAGTTCTGCCCTTTTCATATTCCTGGTGGTGGACTTTGCCATCTCTTCTTATCTCTACTTCAAGCCATTCGCTGAGCGCGTTTACAACGCTTACGCCAACGCCATGCAATCCTCCTGACACCTTATAAGAGCGGTGATCAAACTTGCCTCCAGCGTGGAGCGTTGTAAGAACCACTTCAACAGCAGGTTTTTTCTCGCCTTTGTGTATATCTACAGGAATCCCGCGGCCATCATCTACTACTGTAACGCTGTTATCTATATGCACAGTCACGGTGATATTTTTGCAATAGCCCGCCATTGCCTCATCGACAGAGTTGTCCACTACTTCATATACAAGATGGTGAAGCCCCCGCATAGATATATCGCCTATATACATGGCGGGACGCTTCCTTACCGCATCCACCCCTTCTAATACTTGTATAGTAGTTGCATCATACTTTTCTTGCTTTGGCATATTAATGAGCACTTGACTTACGGAGTCCGTAGGACTCCGTAAGTCAACCTCCTATGAATTATTTCTATGTTTGTGCGAATTAATCCTTGACATTTTGCGTAGTACATTAAAATAACTGGCTTCTAGTGCGTTCAAATCCCCCGCAAAATGTCGAGGATAAATTCGGCCAAATGACTTACGTCACCCTTCGGACTCCGTAAGTCATGGCCTCAGCTTATTTCTCCCATTCTAAACCTGATATCTTTTATCTTTTCTTTACCCAAGGTTTTTTGCATCTTTAGCAGGGTGTTTTTCTTTTTTAAACTTAACATATAGAGCCAGGTAGAACTATCGACTTCTATTGTAAGGATATTTTTTTTAATTGCAACAGGCTTTGTGTGAGCAATCGCTTTTGATTCAATTGCATCTTGCCATGCCTGCACAATTTCTCCTCTTTGGCCGTGGGTTTTTGTATCTAGTTTTTTTATTACCTGACTTATTATATTTCTTATATCTACAGGTCTTTTCCCTTTTTTTCTCATTACACGCCCATCCCGATCGCCGATCGGGCAAAGGTTAAACTAGCTGCATTGGAAGCGCAAGATACAAAAACCAGTCTTCTATTCTTATCACAGCAGGTTTGTCCGGCCCAAAGACCTCCAGAGCTATCTCGTCTTGAGGAATAATTTTTAAAACATCTAGTATGTAATTCGGGTTAAACCCTACTGTGATCTCCTGGCCTTTATAAACAGTATCTATCTCTTCCCTGACTTCTCCTATGTTCGGACTTGATTTTGAAACTATTATCTTGTTTTTCAGGATCTCAAATTTGACAGACTGAGAATCCTGTGTTGTGAGAAGCGCCGCTCTTTTTATCCCGTCCAAAAACTGGCTTCTCTGTATCATTATTTTTTCCTGCGCCTCTTTGGGCACAACTTGTTCGTGATTAGGAAAATCGCCTTCTATCAGCCTGGATATTATTGTTATGTTTTTCAAATCAAACTTCACCTGATTTTCACTGAACACAATCTTTACGTCGCCCTCATCACCCAGAATTCTATTTAGTTCATAAATAGTTTTTGACGGGACAATTATAACCTTGTTTAATCCATCTTTTTCTATGTCTCTTTTTACAAGGCTGAGTCTTTTGCCGTCTGTTGTAACTATTGTAAGATGTTTACCTTTAAATAAAAATAATGCGCCGTTTAAAACATACCTTGTGTCGTCATGAGACATTGAAAAATGCGTCATATTGATCATGTTTTTTAAAACACTTTGTTTTATTACAACATTTGGTTCGTCTTTAAATTCCGGCAGTTTAGGAAATTCTTCTTTTGGTAAACCTATTATTTTAAAAAAACACTTACTACATTTTATAACCATTGAATTATTTTTCATTGTGCTGATAGATATATCTTCATCTGGCAATTCTTTTATAATATCATTGAATCTTTTAGCAGGGATAGTTATTGCGCCTTCTTCTTCAATTATTGTCTCAAGTGATGAAGATATGCCTATATCAAGGTCTGTGCTTGTTAAAACCACTTTGTTTTTTTCTGCTTCTATTAAAATATTTGAAAGTATTGGTAAGCTATTTTTTGAAGATATTATATTTTGGACATGTTGTATGTTTTTTAAAAATGCTTGTTTGAGTATTTTTATTTTCATTATATCTCCCTATTTTCTATTATCTGATTCAGTTAAAAATAGAAGAATTAGATAGTAAGCACTGTGAATAAGTTGAAAAGACCGAAACCCAAGTTTAATATTATAGTTATGAAATAAAAATAATCCACAAAAAAATAAAAATAATCCCCTGTTATCAACTTTTTATGTCTAACATCAACTTTTGTATCAAGTTTTTCACATTACGGTTCTTTTTTAAATCAGAATCTATTTTTCCAAACGCGTGTATTACTGTTGAGTGGTCTCTCCCGCCAAAATACTCCCCTATCTCTGGCAATGTCAGGTCTGTCATTTCTCTTGCCAGGTACATGGCCACATGCCTGGGGTAGACTACCTGCCGGGTTCTTTTTTTTGTTTTCATATCAGAGAGTTTTATGTCAAAATACTCAGCCACCTTTTTTTGAATAAGCTCCATAGTTATTTTTTTAGAACCTCCGGAGCTTGTATCTTTTAGGATCTCTTTAACGAGCTCCATAGTTATTTTTTTATTCTCCAAAGCAGAATATGCGATTAGTTTTATAAGAGCACCTTCCAACTCTCTTATGTTAGTTGTTATATTTTCCGCGATAAAATAGAGTATATCATCCGAAAGCTTTGAGCCGTTGCGTTCCGCCTTTTTTTTAAGTATAGCTATGCGAGTTTCAAAATCCGGCAACTGTACATCTGTAACAAGACCCCACTCAAACCTGGAAATAAGCCTTTCTTCTAAGCCCGGGATTGTTTTGGGGGCGCGGTCGCTGGAAAGGACTATTTGTTTATGGCCATCGTAAAGCGCATTGAATGTATGAAAAAATTCTTCCTGGGTGGCTTCTTTGCCAGCTATAAAATGTATATCATCTATCAAAAGCACGTCTACACTTCTATATTTTTCCCGGAATTTCTGGGTGGTCCTCGTTTGTATACCGTTTATGAGCTCGTTTGTAAAACTTTCGCTCGTTGTATAAAACAATTTTAGGCCCCTGTGCATTTCTGATATATAATGGCAGGATGCTTGCATGAGATGAGTTTTGCCAAGCCCTACCCCGCCATAAATAAATAGAGGATTATATGCTTTTGCAGGCGCTTCTGCAATGGCAAGCGTTGCCGCATGCGCAAAACGATTTGAAGAACCTACGACAAAACCTTCAAAGGTATATTTTGGGTTTAGATAAAAAGGTTTTTTCTGAACAAGTTTTTCAGGAGGCGCAACCTGTGCCTGGCTTGCTAGACTGGTTGTTTTCTGCAGGGGCTCTTCTTTTATATCGAAAGCCACAGGCAAAATCTTGCCCAATGTTTTTAATATGGAAACATTCAATATGTCTCTATAGTGGTCGTAGATCCAATCCTTGAAAAAATTAGAAGGGACTTGGATAATTATACTATCATCCGTCACAGAAACAAGCTTTGCCTGGGTGAACCAGTTTTCAAAAGCCTGCTCACCTATTTCCTGCTTTATATGTTCGAGAATTTTATCCCAGAGATTGGCTAAGTCAAAAGACATAATCTATCCACAATTTTTCCACATTATAACAGCGCCATTCTCTCTTTTCAAGATAAATCTTTTTGGGTGTCAAGCCAATTTAGAAATGTCCGGTTTTTACCAAATTAGAAATGTCCTGTTTTTATTGTTTAGTTAATACCGGTTCTCCTTGCTTTTGTTTGTAATTTATAGCATTTAAATGCATGCT